>Ga0136560_1001175_pt1 | contig 13398 bp, 12 predicted proteins | sample AntRauMeHopE1497_FD_104925 | JGI IMG/M metagenome (GOLD analysis project Ga0136560, IMG submission 104925) | Saline lake microbial communities from Rauer Islands, Antarctica - Metagenome Hop E1 #497 | ecosystem: Environmental > Aquatic > Non-marine Saline and Alkaline > Saline | place... | reverse complement strand
GAAGAATTGTTGGAACTATGTTTACGCCTTTCCAAATTCAAGAAGGAGAACAAGGAATTGTTGACCTACCTATTGTTCGAGGCCGATGATGAAGAAGGCTATTTGGAAAGGGTAAAAGTAGCATTAGATACATGGTTTTCAGAACTAAATACGAACAGCTATTACTTTATCAAAAAAAGTGTCCGTAAAATTTTAAGAAACCTTAAGAAATACATTCGTTATTCGGGCAAAAAGGATTCGGAGGTGGAACTCTTGATTTCTTTCTGTGAGAAACTAAGCGATTTAAAACCTTCCATGCAGCATAACACTACCTTGCTTAATTTATACGAGCGCCAATTAATATTTATTGAAAAGAAAATAAGTGCGCTGCACGAAGACCTGCAATACGATTACGGACTACTTTTGACAAAATTGAAAAACTACAGTAATGTTTGAAGAAGAATACAATTTTAGAAAATCGCACGACGAAATTCGGAAGATGCCCATCTTTAAAAAAGGATGGCATATTTTTGAACTGGCCGATAAAATAACGTCTCTTGTAACCAATGATGGCGAATACGAACACCTACAAGAAACAGAACGCGAACTATTAATGCACCAAGCCGAACAACTACGGGGCGATGCCATGATGATTTGTCCTAAAATATCGGGTGCCGAAGGAGCCGGACTTTATGACCTGCGTATGGAGTATGCCGCCATCATACGAAAAGCGGCGCGTGATTTACAAACAGGCTGCAGCGGATTGGAACTATGGGGTTTTAAACATACGGAATACCTAGAGCTCCTGCGCGACGAAGTGGAGGAATTCCGTTTGCTGTTTGCGGAATGGGTGAAGACCTTCGACGTTTGGAATTATACGATTGACCGCTGGGGACTCTTTAATCCGCCCGGTATTAATTACGACGATATAGACCCGGATGATGATATTCCTTTTGACCCAAGTGATTTTTTGGAATAGGAAGGGCTTATATTTTCAAAATATCCGTAGGTACTATTTTGAAAGACCCCAAAGGTTTATGCTGAACTTGTTTCAGTATCCAACTTTGGGGTCTCCACATTGAGGACGAAACAAAATTCTATTTCCGTCTACAGCAAAATTCCATGATTTTACCCCAACCCCTTATAAGCCTTCAATATATTTTCAATTTTAGCCTCGGTATCTGTGTCAATATTTTGTTTTTCAGGGTGTTCCTCCAACCATTTTAAAGTTCGCTTTATGCCCTCGGCAAAGGGAATGGTGGCCTTGTAACCGGGTACAAAGGTTTTTATCTTGGTGTTGTCAAATAGTACACTTTCCGCTTTGTCCGCCAATAAAGTTCCTGTAAAGGATGGTTCTATTTTACAGATAAAATCGGAGGCAATGTGTACTACTTTGGCTTCTTTCCCTATGGAATCGGCCAAAATTTTATAGATCATGTTCCAGCTCAACATTTCATCGGAGGTAATATGAAAGGGATGGCCAATAGCCTGCGTCAATCCCAACAATCCCACAAAGCCTTTGGCAAAATCATCGGCATGGGTTACGGTCCATAAAGAGGTACCATCGCCATGTACGATAATTTCTTTTCCATTTTTAATTCGGTCTACAATATTATACTTATCAAAACCACCAATAGCAACGGGTATTACGGTGTCATACGTCAACGAAGGACGCACGATAGTTATGGGAAAACCTTCTTTGCTATAGGCTTTTTGCAAGCGCTGTTCGCACAAAATTTTATTATGGGAATAGTCCCAAAGATTGTTACATATCGGTGTAGATTCCGTAATTACAGGATAGCTCAATGGCGTCTGATAACAAGAGGCCGAACTAATGAAAACATATTGTTTGGTCTTTCCGCAGAACAGTTCCAAATCGCGCTCAATATCGGCAGGAGTAAACGCTATCCAATTTACGACTACGTCCCATTCATGACCTTTTAAGTCCCTCAACGTTTCTGGCTTCGTAATATCCCCTAGGATACTCTTTGCGCCTTTAATGGTCACTTTTGAATTTCCACGATTTAGCAAATAGAGCTCCATACCCTTTTCAACCGCCAAACGGCTCGATGCCGAACTGATGTTACCCGTACCTCCTATAAATAAAACCTTCATTTGCTTTGCTATTTTATCGACCTATATTTAGGTAATTTTTTTATCAAATTTAAAGTTAATCACTATCTTCATTCCCTACCAGAATAATCAAAAAAATCTACACGTATGAGATCTTTTCTAGTCCTATTTTTAATCCTCAGTACTCCTTTGGTATTTGGCCAGTCCAAAACAAACTTGGAACTAACGGATATCTTTAACATGGAATATATATCGGATCCGCAGATTTCGCCGGATGGCAGCCAAATCCTGTATGTGCGGAATTTTAAGGATATCATGACGGATAAAAACCTGTCCAATATTTGGCTCGTAAATTCTGATGGTTCCAAAAATAGACCTATTACAACTGGAAACCAAAACGACTTTTACCCACGCTGGTCGCATCAGGGCGATAAGATTATTTTTAAGTCGAACCGACAGGACGAGCGCATGAAACTTTTTATCATGTGGATGGATTCCAAGGAAATTGCACCACTAACCAACACACCAAAAGCACCCGGAGCGGTAAGTTGGTCGCCAGACGACCGCTATTTGGCCTTTACCATGTTCGTGCCCAAAGAAGAGCCCTCCATAATAAAAATGCCAGAAAAACCGGAAGGCGCCAACTGGAATACACCGCCGACCTATATAGACAAGCTGAATTATAGGGGAGACGGCCAAGGCTACATAAAAGGCGGAAACACCCAACTCTTTACCTTATCCATAGATGGCGGTACGCCCAAACAATTGACGCAAACCGATTTTGACCATGGCGCACCGGAATGGTCAAAAGATGGTAAAAAATTGTATTTCTCGGCCAATTTTAATCCCGATGAAGCTTTTGAGCCCAACGATAGCGAAATTTACGAGCTTAGCCTTGGCGACAATACCGTAAACGCACTCACAGATCGCTACGGTCCGGATGATGCTCCAAAAGTCTCACCAGATGGCAGCAAGATGGCCTACACAGGTCTGGACGACAAACTTTTAGGCTACCAGTTGAACCAGTTGTATGTGCGCGATATAAATGGCGGAGCGGCAAGTTTGCTATCGGGCGATTTTGACCGCAATATTTCCAACATCCAATGGGCGAATGATGGTAAAGGACTTTTCTTTCAATATGACGACAAGGGCGAAACAAAAATTGCGCACATGTCGCTTTCCGGAAAAGTAACGGACAAAGTGGACAAGGTAGGCGGACTCTCCTTGGGCAGGCCTTATAATGCAGGTACGTACACGGTAGCCGAAAATGGAAACATCGCCTATACGTTGGGGACTACCGAACATCCTGCGGATTTGGGCGTGAACACGAAAAAAGGTAGCCAAAGACTAACCTTTGTAAACGACGACCTGTTTTCCTTTAAAAATTTAGGTAATGTAGAAGAACTGTGGTGGAAATCTTCCCACGATCAACGCGATATACAAGGATGGGTGGTTACGCCGCCCAATTTTGACCCCAATAAAAAATATCCGTTTATTCTGGAAATTCATGGGGGACCGTTTACCAGTTACGGTTTTGTGTACTCCGCCGAAATACAGGCCTTTGCCGCGGCAGGCTATGTAGTGCTATACGCCAACCCAAGGGGAAGCACCAGTTATGGCGAAGATTTTGGGAATCTCATCCATCACGATTATCCCAACAACGACTACCACGATTTAATGAGCGGTGTGGATGCCGTAATCGACAAAGGATATGTGGATACCGACAATCTATTTGTAACCGGTGGTAGCGGTGGCGGCGTGCTTACCGCTTGGATCGTAGGCAAAACAGATAGATTCAAAGCTGCCGTGGTAGCCAAGCCCGTTATCAACTGGGCAAGTTTTGTGCTGTATGCGGATGGTGCCGCTTTTTTCGCCAAATACTGGTTCGGGAAAAAACCTTGGGAGGATCCGGAAAGCTACTTTAAACGTTCGCCCTTAAATTATGTGGCCAATATTACCACCCCTACGATGTTATTAACAGGCGAAGAAGACTACCGCACCCCTATCGCAGAATCCGAACAGTTCTATACCGCCTTAAAACTAGAAGGTGTGGAAACCGCCATGGTGCGCATACCGGGAGCATCGCACGGTATTGCGAACAAACCAAGCAATCTTATTGCCAAAATAGCGGGCATCTTGGCTTGGTTTGAGAAGTATAAGGAGTAATAGTTTATAGACGAATTCATCAAAGTTTTGCTGAGGCCTTACGCATTTCGCCTTGCGCCGATATGGCACATAGCGGCCAGCGGAAGTCCGAGAAATCAATAAAATATTCAATAAAAGGTATGAATTTTTATGGTTGAACATAAATATTTATATGAATTTTTATGGTTAAACACGAAAATACTGTATATTTAATAACTCATAGTTCCATAAAATGATAGTTAGAGCATTAAAAAAATTAATGGATTTACAGCTTAAAGACCATAAGGTCATTGTGCTAATGGGGCCTAGGCAAGTAGGTAAAACCACCTTGTTAAAAAATAACTTTACTACCAAAGATACCCTTTGGCTCAATGGGGACGACCCAGATATAAGGCTTCAATTAGCTAACCGCAGTAGCACATTTTTAAAAAAACTAGTTCAAAACCATTCACGTATTATAATTGATGAAGCCCAGCGCGTTGAAAATATAGGTCTTACATTGAAGCTATTGCACGATAATTTTCCCGAAAAGAAAATCATAGCCACAGGATCCTCATCATTTGAGCTTGCAAATCAAATCAACGAACCGCTCACGGGCCGCAAATGGGAATACAAGCTTTGGCCCATTAGCATGGGCGAGATGATGCAAAAGACCTCATTTTTAGAGGAAAATAGGCTCATGGAACACCGTATGGTATATGGTTGGTATCCTGAGGTCATCAACAATGCCGGTAAGGAAAAGAACATATTACAACAATTGGCGGACAGCTATCTTTATAAAGACCTATTGACCTGGGAAGATATCAAAAAACCTCAAAAACTTGAAACCTTGTTACAGGCATTGGCTTTTCAGGTGGGGCAATTGGTATCCTATCATGAACTATCGCAAACTGTAGGAATAAATCATGATACCGTTGTGCGCTATATCGATCTTCTTGAAAAAGCTTTTATCATATTTCGATTGCCCGCCCTAAGCCGCAATCTAAGAAATGAACTAAAGAAGAGTAAAAAAATATATTTTTATGACGTAGGTATCCGAAATGCGGTCATTAAAAATTACAGTCCCGTCGGGCTTCGACAGGATGTAGGGGCGCTATGGGAGAATTTTTTGATTGTGGAACGATTAAAATTCAAGGCATATAACGCTATTTTTAGCAATGACTATTTTTGGCGTAACCAAGCACAACAGGAAATTGATTTTGTGGAAGAATATGACGGCGTCATGCATGCCTACGAATTTAAATGGAACGCAAAGCGCAAAACACACTTTAGCAAGTCGTTCATAAATGCATACCCAGAACATAGCCTGACTACGGTCAATAGGGATAACCATTTGGAATTTATTGAAAATGGCGAATAAGCCGAAATTAAAATTGAACATAAACCCATGAACGACAACATTATTTTTATTGGCTTCCTACTGCTTTCATCAATAACAGCAAGCGGTCAAGACTTTAACGCCATGTCCTACAACATAAAATACGACAACACCAATGACACCGTAAACAATTGGAACGACCGTAAAGAAGATATGGTACAACTCGTACGCCATTACGAACCGCATTTTTTAGGGATGCAAGAAGTTTTACACCGGCAATTGACCTATCTGGACGAACAACTTGGAGATTTCAGCTATGTGGGCGTGGGGCGCGATGATGGCAAAGAAAAAGGAGAGTACTCCCCTATTCTATATGATACTGCGGTTTTTAAATTGATAAAAAGCGAAACTTTTTGGCTGTCCGACACTCCGGAAAAAATTTCTGTGGGTTGGGATGCTTCCATGGAGCGGATTTGCACTTACGGACTTTTCGAACATAAAAGCAGCAAAGAAAAAGTATATGTCTTCAATACGCATTTTGACCATATTGGCATGGAGGCCCGCAAGAAATCGGCCGAACTGATTGCCGCTAAAATCAAGGAACTGAATACCGATAACAATCCGATAATACTTATGGGCGACCTGAATTTAGCGCCTGAAACCGCGCCGATACAATTCTTGCAAACACAGTTCACGGACGGATTAGCAGGAGCTAAAAAATCCTTTTACGGCCCCACAGGCACCTTTAGCGGTTTTAACCACAACAGGATCTTGGATTCACGAATCGATTATATTTTCACGGATAATTTAAATGTCAAAAGTTACATCCACATTGATGACCGCATGGAGAATAACAAGCACATATCCGATCATTTGCCTGTTTTGGCTAAACTGGCATTTGAGTAAGGGAAAGCTTGGGATTACTACTCTGTTCTGTGGTAATAACAGAATAAGGGAGTGATTTTTCACAAAAAAATCATTCCGACATTAGAAGCTAGGCTACCGCAGCCTCAAAAATTCCCGCGTACTATTTGGGGGATGTTCCCTTTTGATCAATCTCTAAAACCCCTACCTGAATATTTAACGCACCATTAACAGCGTTGGACATGGGGGTTGCTTATTTTTGAGCTCAAAGATGCTGTTTTATATGAAGGGATTTCTACCTCTTGTATCTGTATTTCTTGTTATTTTAAGCTGCAACACTACAGAAAAAAAGGACGCTGTCCTATTCGCTGGGGAAATCGTTAATCCCAGCAGTGCCTATGTGGTGCTCCTAAAAGGAAGAAAAGTAATAGACTCGGCAAAATTGGACGGGAACAATAGATTTACGTTCCGTCTAAAATCTATTGAGGACGGCTTGTACCATTTTAACCACGCACCTGAATTTCAATATGTTTTTCTAGAAAAGGGAGATAGCCTTCAATTGCGTTTGAACACTGCCTATTTTGACGAATCCCTAGTTTTTTCGGGAACAAACGAAGACGTGAACAATTTTTTATTGGAGGTGTTCTTATCCGGTGAAGAGGAAGAGCAGACCATACGCACCCAGTATTATAACTTAGAGGCCAATGAATTTACAGCGCAGGTAAACAAACTTAGAAATGAGAAACTAAAAACGCTGGAAGCCATAAAGGAAGAATCCGGTCTATCCGAAAGGGCTTTTGAAATGGCAAAATCAAGTATTGATTATACCTACTACCGGTATTTGGAAATTTATCCCTTTGAACACAAAAAAAAGCTCCGAGATCACGACTTGCATGAACTTTCCGATGAATTTTATGCGTATAGAAAAAATATAAATTACAATGATAAGAACCTTAGCTATCTAAGACCGTATTATAATTTTATGAAGAACCACGTTGGAAACCTATCCTACATGACGTGCAAACATGCATGCAAAGATAGAAGCACATTGGGGAACAACCAGTTTCATTTTAATATGCACAAGCTAAATGTGATAGATAGTTTGATCTTGGAAAAAGAACTCAGGGACAACCTGTTTAGAAACGTAGCTTTTGACTATCTGCTGAAAGCGCACGACTCGCCGGAGAACAATAAAGTTTTTATAGATGATTTTCAAAGGGTTTCCGGTAACAATGCGCATATAAAGGAAATCGAAAATTTGTATCACGGCATACGGAATATGCAGCCCAATGGCCCTATTCCCAGTATATTGGTTATGTCCATAGCGGATACTCCGATCAGCCTTCCCGACATTGCAAAAGGCAAAAAAACGGTTTTTTATTTTTGGTCCGCTACGAATAAAACGCACTATCAAAACCTTTTCAAGAGGGTGGACGAACTTTCCAAACAAAAACCGGAATATGATTTTGTTGGAATAAATATTAAGACCGACGAACAGCACTGGAAAGGAATTCTGGATTACTTTAAATTGGACTCCAAAAAACAGTTCCGTTCGGATGATTTTGAGGAAATTACTAAAAAGTTGATCCTCTATCCCATGAACAAATGCATCATAACCGATGATGCCTTAATAGTGGATGCGTTTTCTAACATTTACAGTAATTTCTAGAAAGGTAAAAAGCCCTTGCACAAGTCGTCGTTTCTCTAATTTTGACTGTACTTCAACAGCATTTTTTCATACCATTTGTCCGGCATCACTCTTTTAAGGAGTACGGAGAAACGCTGTAGAAAAGATCCCACTTTGTAGTGAATTTTAGGGTTTTTTGTCTGAATAATTCGCTCTACCTTTTTGGCTACCTCTATGGGGTCGCCACCGCTATCAACATCCTTGTCAATAGACCTTAAAGTCTTTCCGTACGCGGTCTTATAGGGAGAACCCTCAAGAATAGGGGCATGGTAGCGCCCGGATGCTATATTGGTGGCAAAATCTCCGGGAGCAAGACAGGTTAAATGTATCCCGAAACTACGTGTTTCCAACCTAAGGCTTTCCGTTAGTACCTCCAAAGATCCTTTTGTTGCGCAATAGATTCCCCTATACGGAAGTCCCATATACCCTGCAATGGAAGTAATGTTGATGATCAAACCATTTTTTTGACTGCGCATTTGCGGTAGTACGGCCTTTATAACGTTCAGCGGCCCATTAAAATTAGTGTCGAAGGCCTTCAAAATTTCGTCATTGGGCGTTTCTTCCAAAGGCCCAGTGATACCTACTCCGGCGTTATTTACAACCACATCCAAATGTCCTTCTTTCCGTATAAGTTCGGAAATGGCGGCCTTTATGCTGCCGGGATTCCTAACGTCCATTTCCAGCAACACAAAATCATTAAAACCTACATATTTTGCGGTATTGCGTGTCGTTCCATAAACGGTATACCCTTTACCGGAAAGATACATACCTATGGCTTTCCCAATTCCAGAGGATGCGCCGGTAATAAGAACTGTTTTAGGTTTCATTGTGTTACAAATTAAAAAATAAATTTGGATGTATACTCCTGCCAAATGAGTATAACTAAATGCATTTTAGATATTTGCAGGGAATTTTTTGATTTCTTCATAGGATATGAATCGCCATAAAGTTAGGTTGACTTTAGGGTACAAAAAAAGGCAAGCTACCTACATCGCACCGCTACAACCATATACCCTTGCTGCGTTCCCACCCTGGGGGATTCTACAGGAGCTGGTCGTGTAGGACTTGCCAAGTGCAAATATACAATCTTTTAAGTTTTTCGCAATCCTTTTAGATTCTAAATTTTATGAATTAAATTGCCTTGATAGTTCATCCCGTAAGGTCTTCCAATTTGTATGTCTTACTTTTACACTTTCATTTTAAAATTTTTCAAATGAATTATTTAAAATTTTTGTCCGTCGGTTACTCTGTTGTCCTTTTAGCGTCGTGCGGAAGCGGAAATCAAAAGCCATCCGCCCTTTTTGACATCGTTTTGGAAGACAATAAAAAAGCCGTGCAACACGGAGATGTGCTTGGCGTAAGCATCAAGAATACGAAAGATAAAAAAATAGAAAACGTCCGTTACAGTATAGACGGGGAAACCGTAACCCATGAAGGCGATAAATTAGAGTTTTCCATACCAAAACTTGGAAACAAGACGCTAAAGGCCAGGATTACCTATGAAGAAAAAATCGTGGAAATAAGCAAGGACATAAAAGTGCTTGCCCCAAATGCGCCTGAAATTTACACCTACACCATTATAAACGAATTTCCGCACGACAGTAATGCCTACACACAGGGATTGGAGTTTTACAATGACACACTATACGAGGGTACGGGCAAAAAAGGCAGGTCTTTTCTCCGAAGCGTTGATTATAAAACGGGAAAAATACTCCAGCAAGTAGATTTGGACAAGAGCTATTTTGGCGAGGGAATTACCATCCTTAAGGACAAGATATATCAGTTGACATGGCAGAGTGGTAAAGGTTTTATTTATGATCGAAAAGCGATGGAGAAACTCGATAATTTTCAATACGGGGAAAGTAAGGAAGGTTGGGGACTTACCAATGATGGTACTAAAATTTTTAAAAGTGACGGTACGGAAAAAATATGGCTGTTAAATCCCGATACCATGAAGGAGGAAGGCTATATAGAAACGGTTACCAATGCATCTATCTTTAATAAGGCCAATGAATTGGAGTATGTAAATGGAAAACTGTACGCCAATGTATATCAAAAACCCAGTGTCATGATTATTGACGCCAAGAGCGGCGCCATTGAAGGCGTTGTCAATTTTGGGGGATTGAGCGACAAGGTCACCAAGACGGCCAATTGGGTAGCAACCGACAATGTGCTCAACGGCATTGCCTACCATCCGGAACGAAAGACATTCTTTGTGACCGGAAAGGATTGGGATAAACTTTTTGAAGTACAAATTCACAAGAAATAATATGGCTGTTTATCAAACCGAACATCGTGTAACGGAGGATGACTTGGATGATCTGGAGCATGTAAACAATGTACGCTATGTACAATGGATACAGGATATCTCCAAAGAGCATTGGCAGGCCAAGGCGCCAAAAGATATTCAGGATGAAGTAGTTTGGGTGGTCATGACCCACCATATAGAATACAAGGCGGCCGCAGTACTGGATGATCAAATTCTGATGACCACCTACATAAAGAATAGCAGAGGCGCCAAATGTACCCGGGTGGTAGAAATAATAAACCGTGAAACAAATACGGTATTGGTGCGTTCCAGTACAGAGTGGTGCCTGTTGAACAGAATAAACTTTAGGCCCATTAGAATATCGGAAAGAATCGAAAAGATTTTTTTGTAGTCGGACCAACTTCAAATGTCAATATGGTGCGTACGCCTGTTTTTACGATACTTGTCCTTTTAGGAATAATCCTCTGGAGCGGTTCCTGTAGGAAAAATTTTGAATACGCACCAAGTGCGGGAAATCTTTCCTTTTCCAGGGACACCGTTTTTTTGGACACTGTTTTTAGCAATATTGGCAGCGGCACGTATGCCTTGACGGTCTATAACGAGACACGGGACGATGTAGTTATTCCCTCCATAAGACTTGCCAAAGGCCCAACCAGTTTTTATAGGCTTAATGTGGATGGGGTCGCCGGAAAAACCTTTCAGAACGTTCCCATAAAGGCAAGGGACAGCATGTTTGTGTTCATTGAAACGACCATAGATGTTGGGAGCAATCCCGAAAATACGCTTTTATATACCGATGCCATAGCCTTTGATTCCGGTTTGGACCAACAGGAGGTACAGCTGGTAACCCTAGCAAAGGATGCTGTTTTTCTGTATCCGCGAACAAATACGGATGGCACCAAGGAGACCATTCTGTTATCGGTAGATGATGAGGGCAATGAAATCCGTTTAGAGGGATTTCCGCTGGAAGATGGCCAATTGCGTTTTACCAATGAAAAACCTTATGTCATTTACGGCTATGCGGCCGTTCCACCTTCCAGGGAGTTGATTATAGATGCAGGGGCTAGGGTTCATTTTCACAAAGATTCCGGTGTATTGGTACAGGATGGCAGTGCCGTTCGTATTAACGGGGTGCCAAGTGAAGACCAGGAACTTCTGGAAGGAGAAGTCATATTTGAAGGCGATCGTCTAGAGCCTGCTTTTTCCGACATTGCCGGACAATGGGGTGTTTTCTGGATCGCAAGTGGCAGCGTAAACAATACGATAGACTATTTAACCGTAAAAAATGGGAGCATCGGGCTTTTGGTGGAGGGAGATGACCAACTCCTCTCCCCTACGGTACGCATTAAAAATACGCGTATCTACAATAGTTCCATCCACAACCTTAGGGCGAGAAACGCATTTATTGAGGCAGAAAATATGGTGCTTGGCAGTTCTGGTAGTGCCTCGCTCCAGTGCAGCTTGGGCGGAAACTATAGTTTTATCCACTGTACCATTGCAAACTATTGGAACAATGGTTTCCGTAGAAGTGCTGCCGTGGAAATAGATAATTATGTACAGGTATCGGAAACGAATACCATAACGAGGGACTTGTTAAAGGCCGATTTTAGAAACTGTATTATAGATGGTAATTCCCGAATTGAACTTGCTTTTCGGGCAAACGCACAAAAGCAGTTCAATTATAACTTCTCCCATTGCCTGATAAAGTTTAACGATTTCTCCGATCAATTCGCGGATAATCCCTTGTATAATTTTGAGGATACCACAAGGTATGTCTCTGTGTTGTTGAATGGTGAAGCCGATTTCTTTTTTACTTCCCGAAACGATTTTAGGGTAGGTTTGGCGTCCAGTGGACTTAATAGTGCAAGCTTGGAATTTGCCCAGCAAGTGCCTTTGGATATTTTAGGAACAGCCCGTACCCCAAATCCGGATATTGGCAGTTATCAAGCTATGGCAAAGGAATAAAAGTGCTTAGCCGACGCCGTTATTGAAAGTATTTTCTTTCAAAACACCTAATAATCAGTCGATTATTATAAAAACCTCCGTTTTTATAAGGACATTCTACCATCAAATCTTAAAGGGTATTGGTAACTTGCCCAACAAGATCGTTACTTTGGAGTACTCGTATACCATAATAGATTCAGATGCCGTTTCCAATTTGCAGCTTCAGTCATTTTTGGAAGAATACGGTGATTTTGATTGTATCGGGTTTTCCAAAACTTCCGGCGAGGGCTCAAACAGTATTCTCAAGTACAAGCCCGACATTGTATTTGTTCATCTAAACGATCAGTCGCCCCGTCTTTTTCAAATGGTAACGGAACTGCACCAGTACATGTCCAAGTTACCGCTGTTTGTCGGACTTTCTAAAAGCAAGGAATTTGCATACGAAGCCATAAAGAACAATTTTTTCGATTATTGGCTGCAACCCTATAATGAGTTTGATATTCGCAAATCGATTTTAAAACTTAGAAAATTGCAACCAAAGGAAGATGCTCCGAGCACCCTGTGCCTTAAATCCTATAAGGACTTTCATTTTTTGGATACGCGCGACATCCTTTATTTACAAGCAGATAACAACACTACCGAATTCTTTATGGTAGACGGCACCATAAATAACGCATTCAAAACAATAAAAACCTTCGAAAACAAGCTTCCCAAAAACTTTGTGCGCATTCACCAGAGCTACATTGTAAATACGGACTATATATCCCGTATCAACTTTGGCAAGAACAACTGCGCCCTGAAGTCCGTAGATAAGCCACTCCCTTTTTCAAAATCCTATCGGGACAAAATGGACAACCTGAAGCAATTATTGTCCAAAAAGTCGGTCTCCGGCCTCAATTGACCAAATTCTCTCAAAAACCGTCCATTTACTCACAGACCTCCACTACTTGCTCAAAGCACCTGTAATCCGTTTACACCGCCTAGGAAGGGTTATACCTTAGTATCATAATAAGTACAAATCGTTTAACCAAAAACCCGATATACGATGAAAAAAGCAGGAAGTATTTTAGCAGTAGCAATGATGGCATTTGGACTAACTACCTATGTGGTAGAAAACAG
>Ga0136560_1001174_pt1 | contig 13405 bp, 8 predicted proteins | sample AntRauMeHopE1497_FD_104925 | JGI IMG/M metagenome (GOLD analysis project Ga0136560, IMG submission 104925) | Saline lake microbial communities from Rauer Islands, Antarctica - Metagenome Hop E1 #497 | ecosystem: Environmental > Aquatic > Non-marine Saline and Alkaline > Saline | place... | reverse complement strand
GCCAAGGACGGGAAATCTTAAAAAACCAAATGGGAGTTGTACACAAAGTGGTCGATGGTATTCCACATACCACAACAGAGCAAGGAGAACCACTAAACCCGATACTTCATTTTCAAATAGTAGATATAAATGAAACGCCAGGTTATGACCTTGGCGATTATCCCGACGGCTTTGATCCTGAACTGTACGGGTTGGAAGAAAAAACAAGAAACTGGAAGAGCGGCCCAAGTCTATAACATCATTTGAAAAACTCACTATCTAAATTATTCTTAAAGATTACATGAAACATAACACTTAAAGGGAAATAAAAATTCCTGACAAATTCCTTAACTCACTCACTCATGACATACTCAAAGAAAAAGTATCTGGACCATCTCATCCAGACCTTGGATGCACTAAATGCACCCCAAACCGACCCCCATCAATTTATCAACAACCTTGGCTTTGGCAATATTTTCGATATCCTTAAAAAGGAGACCTATCGCAATGTTCTGGTGCAACGCTTGGAACAGTATTATGGTGCGGACTACGGACGGACGGTGCTCAATAGCCTAAAGAAAAGCTCCCTTAATTCGTATTACACCCCTGTTCCTATTGTACAGGCGATATCGGGTTACTTAGGAGGATTGCCCGATTTTGCTCCGAAGAATATCTTGGAACCAAGTGCGGGTAATGGCCTTTTTATAAGGGAATTGTTGAAGTCATTTCCATGGGCGAATTACACCGCATTTGAAAAGGAACTCCTTACAACCCGAATTTTGGGACATAATTTCAAGTTGACCAACAATGTTAGAATTTATGGGGTACCCTTCGAAAGTATTTCGCAGACGGATGCCGAAAGGGGTTATGATTTGGTCATAAGCAACATTCCTTTTGGAGCGAACAAGATTTTTGATGGCGATTTACTCGACCATCCCTTGCGGACGCAACTGTCCAAAAATATCCACTCGTACTTTGTCTATAAAAGCCTTGAGTCCTTAAATCCAAAAGGAGTTTCTATATTGATTTGCACCAAGAACTTTATGGATCGGAAACAGTACGCCTCCATTAGGGAAGATTTGATGGAACGCAATCATTTTATCGGGGGATTGCGTTTGCCAAATTCCACGTTCGCCCAAGAAAATACGGCGGTGGTTACGGATATTCTAGTTTTTCAGAATAATCAATTATTGGAAACTTCAATGGAGCAGAAGGTTATCAATGCGCTGTTCGCAAAAAGCTCCGATATAATAGTAGGCCAAAATTCGGTGGAGTTGAACGATTACTTTTCAGAGCATCAGTCGCATATTCTAGGAACCATTGAAGAAGGCGGATTGTATAATAATTCAGACTACACCGTAAAATCGGATGCAAGTCTTGTTCAAATAGCAGACCAGATTGGCACAGGACTGCGCAATTTTGACATCAAGCCTGTGATGGTTCAAAAGCAAGCTATTTTTGTTCCTACTACAGTGAAGAAGGAAATAGCAAAGCCCGAAGTACAAGTTGTCGAAATAGCGGATACCAAAGGTTTCGAACTTAGACCTGGGAACCTTTTAGTAAAGCATCAAAAAATATACAAGCTGGATGCCGAAAATCAACTCGAACTTTTGGCTACCAAGCCGAAGGAGTTCGACCGAATATCCAAGATCATCGCGCTTCGGGACACCTATTTTAAGCTATTGGACAGCCCCAAGGAAGAAACCGAAAATATTAGGGATGAGCTGGACTATCAATATGATGCCTTCAATTTCCAATATGGCCAATTGAACGATACCGCAAACTACCCTTTTGTAACCTTGGATATTCAAGGGCCTTTGGTCTTGGCCTTGGAAACCCCAAAGGATGATGTATTTATAAAATCTGAAATTTTCATTAAGGAAGTGCTTGCAAAGAAAGTAGAGAAGCACATTGAAGAGACCACTAAGAAACTAAGTCTGGCGGATGCTATTTACTATTCCCTGAACAAATACAACCGCATCGATGTCGATTCCCTGATCCAGCAAACAGGAGCGGTAAAAGAAGAGCTGATTAAGGAGGCTTTGGATACTCAGCTACTATTTTTAAATCCTACCCAAGAGGGTTGGGAACTGGTACCTAAATTTCTCTTTCTCTCTGGCACCATCTACTCTAAAATTAATTTGTATCGTAAGAACGATTTTGGATCATTTCAATCTTATGTGGACAAGTCATATATAGACCGATCTGTGATGGCCTTGGAAAAGGTAAAGCCTCCCATGACTCCCTTTGAAGACTTGGATATCAAATTGCACGAGCCGTGGTTTCCAATCGAATATACCCAAGCTTTTATTTACGATGTCTACCAATCCACCGCTCAGATTGCATACAATGAGAGCAACTCTAGGTACATGGTCAAAATTTCTAAGGCAGATTACACGTGTATTAAAAAGTTTACGGTCCAGACGGAGCATCGCTATTACGGTTTCAAGGAAATTCTGGAAGGTGCCCTAAATTCTACCATTCCCTACATCACCAAAGGTTCCAAAGAGTACAAGCGTACCGACAAGGTTAAAATGCAGGAAGTGCGTATAAAATTCGATATGATGTATAAAGAATTTAATGCTTATATCATGGGCAAACCAGAAATAAAAGAGCGTTTGGAACGCACGTTTTATGATACTTACGATGCTCAGGTACACCCAAAATATGATGGCGACTATTTACAGTTTGAAGGGCTGCGACATTTTATACCCTATAAAAGCCAAAAGGATACGGTTGCAGGAATCATAGTTAATCAAGGGCTTTTGGTGAATAAGGAGGTAGGCTTTGGTAAGACCTTTGATATGGCGCTTACGGCACAAAAACTAAAAGAACTAGGTCTGTCCAATAAGACCTTGGTCATTGGCCTGCGTTCCACCTTGATACAATTGGAGCGGGAACTGCTGAATGCTTTTCCGACCATGAAACTCTTGGTGGCACACGATAAGGTGGTGGGTGGAATAGTAAAGAGAAAGGCCTTTTTTAAAAAAATAAAGAACGGCGCGCACGATATTATACTAATGAGCCATGACACCTTTAAGTTTATACCGCAATCGCCTGAGATTGTCTATGAAATCATAACGGAGGAACTCGATAATTTGGAACGTGACCTGAGTGTTATTTCCGAAGACAAATATGATATCGGCAAACGTGCTTTAAAAGCATTGGAGCAACGCAAGGAAAACCTGACCGCCGACCTGAAGCAGGTCTATTTTCAGATTCAGAACAAACAGAGCGATGTCGCCGATTTTGAGCAAATGGGGTTTGAGCATATAATGGTAGATGAATCGCACAAGTTCAAGAACCTTATGTATACCACCCGACATAATCGGGTTGCGGGACTCAACACTTCTAAAGGTTCTGAACGGAGCAAGAACCTCTTGGTGGCCATACGCACCTTACAGAAACGAAAAGGGAGGGATTTTCAAACCACTTTTTTATCCGGTACGCCTATTTCCAATTCCATAACCGAGGTATATGTACTGTTCAAGTATTTAATACCGCATCGCATGGCGCAGATGAACATTACCTCCTTTGACCAATGGGCGCAGGTCTTCGCTAATAAATCCTATGAGTTTGAGCCCACGGTATCAGGAGATTATAAAGTTCGGGAGCGCTTCCGTTCCTTTAAGAAAATGAAGCTGCTGTCTTCTCTCTACAATGAGATATCAATAATTGTAAATGGAAGTACCCATCAAATCGATCGGCCTAGAATGCAGCTTGATGTGCATACTCTAAAACCTACCCAAGGTCAAGTGGAATATTTTGAACAAATCAAGGAATTTCTGAGAACGGGTAATAGTTCGCTGCTTTACGGAGATAAAAGTTATACGGAAGACCAAAAAAGTGCTTTGTCCCTTATTGCCCTGCATCACATGCGCAATGCATCCATTGACCCGCGCATGCTAGAACAGGATTTGGAAGATCCTGGGCAGGCCAAACTACGGATAATAGCATCCGAAGTCTATAAAACCTATATGGAAACAAATTCCTTTAAGGGGACTCAGGCAATATTTTCAGATTTGGGCGTGCCCAAAGAACATTTTAATATCTATGATGAACTGAAGCGTATTTTGACACAAGAGTTCGATATTCCAAAGGAAGAGGTAGTATTTATACATGATTTCAAAACGGATGCCAAACGTTTGGATTGTTTTAAAAAGGTAAATAACGGTTCGTACAGGGTCATTATCGGTTCTACCGAAAAACTTGGTACTGGTACCAATATTCAGGAACGTTTGGTGCGCTTACATCATGTGGACATTCCGTACCGTCCAACGGATATAGACCAACGGAACGGTAGGGGAGTGCGTAAGGGCAACAAGGGGGCAAAGGAACATTTTGGTAATAAGGTCATTGTTTCCTTTTATATTGTTGAGAACTGTACCGACGCCCTAATGCTCAGCAATGTGAATATCAAAAAGAATTTTATCGAGCAATTGACCAACGGGACTATTCAATTTAACAAACTGGATATGGGACCTGTGAACGATGAGGGTTCCATAGATTATAAGACCTTATTGGCAGTTGCCAAAAATGATCCGCTATTTCTTGAAAAAGAAGATTTGGCGAAACAGTTGGACGAACTGGAACTAGAAAAATCTATTTTTAAAAAGAATAGGTTAGAGGCTAAGAACCATATTTCCTTTTACCAAATGGAACTGAGTAGGGCGGAAGTAAAAGTAGAGCAACTATTAAAGGATGATAAGCTGAGGGCCAATATTTCAAACAAAGAGGATTACTATGAAGAGTTGAAAAAAGCCTTGAAAGTTTCAGGTACATGTAGTACGAAAAATATGGGGGAAATGATTGAGCGAAGAACTAAAAACATTGGTAATATGCTTGGCCCAGCGATAGTCTTCTCCATAAAGAACTTTGATTTGGTAGTAAAAAACCCTGTAAATAAAGAAGTTCAAGTTCTCGTCAAAAGTCCGAATGCCTATTATGGGTATGGCTCAATGAAAATGGTGTCAAATTCCCAAAGTAATTGTGATTATATCTTCAACGCCCTTTGTAAAATACCAAAATCACTTCAGAACAATAAAGAGCTGATAACAGAATACCGAAAAATGATAAAAGCTAACCAAAAAGTGCTGGATAACCATTTCGACAAAGATCATGAACTCGAAATGGTACAGCGGCGACTGGTAGAAATCAATATAGATTTGGATACTAAATATGATGCGGAACCCGAGGAAGTAGAAGAAAAAAAAACATCGATAACAGACTCATTTCAAAAGCTGCCCAAAAATCAGGGAATTTCAACGTAGGGTTTGCATATTATGTTTTGGATAGGTCTGTCTTTAAGTTAAGGTTGAGTTATTGAACCCTATCTTCCTTAATGTTCGATCGGTCTTGAGCTGTCCTTAAGTTTACTGTTTTTTTGATAACCGATGTCAAGAGAAAAGCTAGGCTAGTTTTTGTTATTAGTGCACATGTTTAACCTAAACGCAGTGTCTATTATTCTTGCCCTACCGGGCGCTTTTGTGGGTAGGGAGAAGAAAATAAAAAAGCTTTTTAAATTTAAAAATCAAATAAAACTGTAATTGAAAGCACTGTTTTCAAAATATTTCTTTACGTCAATTATAGTACTTTCATTGAAGAACCTTCACGTCTAAAAAACAGAAAGCCTCCATTTTCTTCGATATATTTTAAGTATCCTAAATCGCAGGTAGGCATGGTTCCTTATTGCCTTCATGATAGTAGTATCTTAACTGAGTTTTTACCAAAATGCGATAAGAATGAAACAATTGGTTTTAATTTTTAAAAAATAGGAGCAACCAAAACGAACACCAAATTGAACCAATGGTGTTTACTAGTAAAAGTACTTTGTCTGTTTGTTTTTTTAAAATTTAATAAGGCAGGGATTAACAAAAAATTTATAGAAAGTGTTATTGGCAATAACAGGAGACCTAAACCTCCTTGTCCTGTACCCCAGAGAATGGTATATGTTGTCTTGAGGAAGTATATGTTCGCTAGAACGATAGAAAAAGATAGCACTTTTCGATAGAGTTCAAACATGGAGTTACAATCAATTTAAAGAAATTATTTAAAACATAACACCGCTAAAATTAGATAAGGAAAAACTAAATGTAATAAGTGGTTAATTTAACGTCTTATATGAACTCCAAATAGCCTTTTTTTTTGATTTATATTAATTGGGAATAGTGGAAGGGATAAAGGTCATAGCATAGGTTGGTTCCAATGCGCTGAGTCAACAATTAGTGCTAATTAATAGGGTGTTGGTTGTCCATGACCGTGATTTTCTGTTTCGATTATGGTTTTTAAAAAGATTCAGAAACAAAAGATATTTGCGAATTCGGAGTTGGATAGGGTTTATCCAGTTCTCGTTAGTGTGCCAATCGTGAAATATAAAAATGAAAAAATCAGCATAAATAGTACGGAACGAAATCTTTATTGTAATAACCGCCTACTCCTTTTTAATCTTCATTCCCATAATAAATCAGCCTCTATATTCAGTTCATAATTGGCAATAATACTAGTCTGAAATGAATTCAAATACTTAGGGCTAATGGCTTGGGTGATGAATCCTAGCGAACAGGATGATAGGACAGATTAATTATGGATAAACCTGCACCAGCACATTGAACTAAGAGCTATTCGGTAAAAAAGGTATTCAGGTATTCCGTTACACAAATACGTTTTCTCAAGAGATATCGTAAAATTTATTTGGGAGTGTGCTCCACTTTCAGGAAGAGCGCAACGCCAACAAAACCAGTATGCCCACATTAGTTTTAGCCCTCCCTATGGGGAACATCTTGACGATAAGACCCTCTATAAAACCTCCAAAGAGTACATCGAAAATTTGGGCTACAGGGAACAGCCCTATTTTGTAATAGGGCATACGGATACAAAGCACGAGCATGTTCATATAGTAACGACCAACGCAAAGGAAAACGCAAAAGTTTTTGGGATGGTTAAAAGTTATCCAAGGAACATCGCAACAAACCAACATATTGAGAAAAAGTATGGCCTATTCCCAACGCCAAAAACAAAACAGAATAGGAAACTCCCGATATACCAATAGTCCGAGCTACAATTTGGTATGGATGCCGATAAAGGAACGAAGTTTTATCCACAGGACGTACTAAACGGCATCAACAAAAAATTCGAGGTGTGCAGTTTCGAGGAACTGGCAAGACTGGTTATACCCTGCCCTGATAGATATTAAATGTTTCTTGCAATATTAATCGGTTTTAAGTCAATAGGAAAAATCTAGAAGAGTTTGACCCTTAAAAAACAGCCATAAAAGTATAACTTTACAAGCAACCAAAAGAACCTCTCTAAATATAGTTAATGTCTGGAATAAAAGTTAACCTGATTATTTCATGAATCTAAGCCGTTGTGTATTAGGATTTAAAATAAAAAATCTATTCAACTTACGGATAATTGGTAATTTGTTTTATCTATAAAACATTTATAATAAACAATTTAAGTGTAAATTATCAATCCTGTCCTAAACGTTTTTAGTATGGAATAAATTTAGCGATTTGATTGGGCTAAAGCTATTTTCTTTTCTATTTTCAAAATAACCCCCCCTGTATGTCATTTTATTTAGGTGGTAGATGTTCTTGAAATGGATGTTCGAGCCATTTTTGCAGGTCTACCTTTAGAAATAGGTTGAGCCTAATAAAAGTTACAATATTGGATAGGTGCCAATTATGTCTTCGCCATTGCTTTTAAGGCTTTTAGCACCAGTATTATGATAAGGGTCGTTCAGATCTGTATCATTACCGCATTCTCGCTTGTTCCGATGAAGGATTTGATATGGAGCAGCTGCTTTAACGAGCGAAAGAATATTTCCACTTCCCATCTAGCCCTGTAAAGTTCGCTTATCATGTTCGCCGTCCAGGACATTTGTTTGGTGATAAGCTCTATCCGCTGTTTATTGATAGGGTCATATATGGCTACCCTACGAAGTCTTTTTGGATACTTTTGTTTTGATTTTATGCCTGTAAGGCAAATAATCTCGTCATTGAGTATATGCCCGTGCCTGTGGTCGGGCAGTTCGTTTTTCTTGATGGGAGTATATTTGATGTTCTCCTTGTGCCTGACCACGATGAAGACCCCCGTTGGTGTGCCAGACGTTGATCAATGAAAAATCATTGTAGAACCTATCGGCGACGATGACACTTCTTTTAAGTAACGGAATATCGTAAGCTCCTTTGTTATCCGCCGTTTTCCCATTGGTAATGTTTACGTAAGCGGGCAGGTTGCCATCATAATCAAGTAGGGTGTGCATTTTTATGGCTCCTTTGGCAGTTTTGTACTACGCCCAGTCGAACAAGCAAAGGCAAAGGCTTACCGTAGTAGAATCGAGCAGCAATATTTTTGATTTTATCTTGAACTTCACACGCCTGAGATGCGCCTGCTGTCCAAGATTTCTCAACGATGAATAGCAGTACTCCCTGAAAAGCTCCCAATCATGTCGCTTGTTCTGATGGCTAATGGTAGATTTTGAAGGGGCGTTGTTCACTCCCATATAGTTGAGATTTCCCTTAGCTGAACGAAGGCCGTTACTGATATCGCGAACGGACTGGCTTTTGGCGAACTGGGAGAAAAGCATAGAGATGTTCGTCCAACTGGTAAAACCTTTTTAGTGCTTGTCCGTCTGTTTTTGCCTGACCAGTTTATTGAAAATACCACGGTCGAGCTTTGAGATGATTTGGGAAAACAAAGTTATATCTACCATGAGAGAGGTATTTTTTTGTGTTGCACCACAAAGGTAGCTTTGAGTAACAAAATTGCCTTTCTCTTTTTTACTCGTTTAGGACGCTATTGGATTATTATGATTAGATTCTATTTTTATAAAATAAGTAGTATATAAGGTAGACTAAAATCGGCTATGATGATTTTCTAACGAAATGTAAAGTGAATATAATTATACATCACTCACATTTTAAAGAACTAAAATTTATATCAAAACTATCTAAAGTCATTACTGCGACACCTCTTGTTTTAAAAAAATGCTACGGAATTTAACAATGAGAAATTATGTTAATTCCCTTAAGTTTTTAACGAGGCGTTGTGTAATGACTTTTTTAGATTGGAGCATTAAAACTTACAATCGATAAATAAGTTTTAATTGGAAATCTATCGGTAAGCCAGTTGTAATGAACCATCCTACATCTTCACCCAACTCTTCATAAAAATCGTCATACCCATTTATAGGATAATTGGGAGATGAATAGAAATGTAGTCCTAGCAAGGTTTCTATGCCTAACTTATCGCTAAACATAAATTTCCAACCAGGAGCCAAACCAAAACCCATGGTAGACCATCTTTTGGTTTCTGTATAAAAAATGTCCTCATCTAACACGGATAAATTTCCATAACCTAATTTACCTTGAATAAAGAAGCCTTCCTCAATTCCATTTTTTTTGGAATAAAGACGACCAAATACCTCTAGTTTTGGGCCTGTCCAATTGACAAAATAATAGGTTAATTGTGTTCCAACAGTTGATCGATTACTTAATCCGTGTTCATACTGCACTCTAGCCTTTAGATTAATGATTCCGATGGTGCCGCCTAAACTATTGTAGTCTTGTGCACTTACACTATTAAAAAATAGTACTGCCAATGTCAGGAGTGAAATAATTTTTTTCATAATTAGTCTTTTTAAAATTTTCAACAAAAATATGTAGTAAAACCATTCGTTATTAGGCCACTTAGTTAACGTTGGCTTTTTAGGTGTTACCGTTACCTATTTTATTCTTTAGCTCGTATTATTTACAAATAGTAGGCACAAAACCAACCTAAGTATCCACCTGTTAAACTACAATACCCTTTCCCCACACAAACCCTATAAGATTTCAATAAAGTAAAATCATCTTTAAGCGTTAACTGGGTTGAAACCATTTTATAAAATTCTCTTATAATTATTGTGGGCAGGAGAGCGCGAAAACTGCATTTTGTGGCTTTAGCCAATTACCTTCATGAGTACCAGTTGGAGAATTGGAGGGGATTGTTTCGTAAAGTTGTACTTCGTTTACCTGTATACAGGTAAGTTGATTATTCCACTTCGTGTTTAACTCAACTAATGCCGTATTTTTACTTATATCTAAATAAGAGAGGCTACTGTCATTAATCCAGATAGTTTCTAGTGCCGTATTTTTACTTACATCTAAATAAGAAAGGCTCATAGCATAAATCGCAAGAGTTTCTAATGCCGTATTTTTACTTACATCTAAATAAGAGAGGTGACTACTAGAAATCCCAAGAGTTTCTAATGCCGTATTCTTTGTAAGGTCTAGAGATTCAAGGGAATTCGAGTTCATATTCAAATATCTCAACTTTGTATTTTTTGTCAGGTCTAGGGAATTAAGTTCTAATCCGTATCCATAGACGTGTAACTTCATTAGTGCCGTATTTTTACTTATATCTAAATAAGAGAGGTGACTATTAAAAATCCCAAGAGTTTCTAATGCCGTATTTTTACTTATATCTAAATAAGAGAGGTGACTACTAGAAATCTCAAGAGTTTCTAATACCGTATTTTTACTTATATCTAAATAAGAGAGCTGACTCTCAGAAATTGTAAGAGTTTTTAATGCCGTATTTTTACTTATATCTAAATAAGAGAGGCTACTACAAGAAATCCCAATAGTTTCTAATGCCGTATTATTTGTAAGGTCTAGGGACTTAGGGCCGAATTGAGGTTCACTACCGTAATCAAATCTCAAATTTCTCAACGCCGTGTTCTTCGTAAGGTCTATGCTACTACTGGAAACAAGGTTACGCATATGTATATGTAAAGTTTCAAGGGCTACAAAATCCTGTATGCCCGTAAGGTCACCTACTACGTAGTTGCCAAATTCCAATTCTTTTAGCGCAGCTATATTGCGGGTCAACACGTAGTTATCCATTACGTCATCGTAACCCATTCCAATTAACAATGACTCAAATCTATCATCTGGTACAAAGGTTTTGGCGTTTTGTTCGTCATCACCTACAAAATAATAGTCTTCTTGTTCAAAATCAGCCAATATAAAATTTATGTTGTTCAATTTGTTTTGTCCCAAAAGAAGGTTATATCGTTTTAGTGCTCTAATTGTTGGTAATTGATAATTTAGTGATTGCTGAAAGGCTGTTATGTACACTTTGGGTGCCTCTCCACTCTTTACATACTTATAGTAATACTCTTTGCTTGTGGTGTAGGGCATCCCTATTACATCGTTATATTTTGGCACTCGTAAAACTGCTTCTACAATATTATAAGAGTCCACCGTTACAAGACCATAATCCGTTTGGGCTATTAAGTTTAGCACCACTTCCGTATTGGCCACTTCTAAGTTGCCAACAGCCGCAAATGGAAGATAGTTATGATATTCAGAGAAGTGAGAATTAGGTTCCAGAGACTCCAATTTATAACTATAGCTCCCAAAAGGAAGCGATATGCTATACTCATCGGAGGAACCGATAGAAGGGTCATAAGGCAGCGTATATACTCTTTTTGTTTTGGTGTTGGTAAACTCAATGGCGAGACCTTCTTCAAAAATATGCTCCCATTCCTGTTTATTTGATAAGGTGCCGCCTTTATTGGTTTTACCGCTTAAATCAGAGACCTGCATGTCTACAACAGTGAAACTGATTTGTAATTGAATGTTTGTGATATCTGGGTTTTGCACAACGGAATCGTCGCTACTACAGCCCAAAAAAAAGGCAAATGCCAGAACTGCCAACCCCTTTAAAATAAAATCTTTCATAAATAGTCTTCTTAAAATACTATAAAGATATATAGCAAAACCATTCGTTATGAGGCCACTTAGTTAACGTTGGCTTTTTAGATGTTACCGTTCCCTATTTAAGTATTTAGCTTGTATTATTTACAAAAAGTAGGTACAAAACCAACCGAAGTATCCACCCCTTAGACTACAATACCCTTTTCCCCACACAAATACTATAAGATTTCAATAAAGTAAAATCATCTTTAAGCGTTAACTGGGTTTAAACCATTTTATAAAATTCTCTTATAATTAACGTTCGCAGAAGAGCGCGAAAACTGCATTTTGTGGCTTTAGCCAATTACCTTCATAATTACCAGTTGGAGGATTGGAGGGGATTGTTTCGTAAAGTTGTACTTCGTTTACCTGTATACAAGTAAGTTGTTTATAACTATCCACGACTCGTAACTTAACTAATGCCGTATTTTTACTTATATCTAAATAAGAGAGTTTGCTATTAGAAATTACAAGAGTTTCTAATGCCGTATTTTTACTTACATCTAAATAAGAGAGGCCGCTAATAGGGTAAATACTATAATCAATCTTAAGAGTTTTTAATGCCGTATTTTTACTTACATCTAAATAAGAGAGCCTACTATAAAAAATCGTAAGAGTTTCTAATGCCGTATTTTTACTTACATCTAAATCAGGGAGCTCACTCTCAGAAATTGCAAGAGTTTTTAATGCCGTATTTTTACTTACATCTAAATAAGAGAGGCTAAGCCGATAAATCGCAAGAGTTTCTAATGCCGTATTCATTGTCAGGTCTAGGGATATAGGTTCTTCTCCGTCGAATCCGTCGTCTTCACCTAAGTATCTAAATGACAAACTTTTCAACGCCGTGTTCTTCGTAAAGTCTATGCTACTGCTGGAAACAGTGTTATACATCTGTATATCTAAAGTTTCAAGAGCTACAAAATCCTGTATGCCCGTAAGGTCACTTACTAGGTAATTATCAGTAAGGTTTAATTCTTTTAGCGTAGCTATGTTGCGGGTTAACACGTAGTTATCCATTACGTCATCGTAACCCAGTACAATTAACCATTCCTCAAATCTATCATCTGGTACAAAGGTTTTGGCGTTTTGTTCGTTATCACCTACAAAATAATAGTCTTCTTGTTCAAAATCAGCCAATATAAAATTTATGTTGTTCAATTCGCTTTGTCCCAATAGAAGATTATATCGTTTCAGTGCTCTAATCGTTGGTAATTGATAGTCTAGGGCTTCCTGAAATTCGGTATATATGTGCACTTTGGGTGCCTCCCCACTCTTTACATACTTATAGTAATACTCTTTGCTTGTGGTGTAGGGCATCCATATCCTATCGTTGTATTTTGGCACTCGTAAATCTGCCTCTCTAATATTGTAAGCGTCTACCGTTACAAGACCATAATCTGTTTGAGCTCTTAAGTTTAACACCACTTCCGTATTGGCCACTTCCAAGGTGCCAACAGCTGCAAACGGAAGATAGTTATGATATTCAGAGAAGTGAGAATTAGGTTCCAGAGATTCCAATTTATAACTATAGCTCCCAAAAGGCAACACTATGCTATACTCATCGGAGGAACCGTTAGAAGGGTCGTAGGGCAGCGTGTAGACTTTTTTTGTTTTGGTGTTGGTAAACTCAATGGCGAGACCTTCTTCAAAAATATGCTCCCATTCCTGTTTATCTGTTAAGGTGC
>Ga0136560_1001173_pt1 | contig 13408 bp, 14 predicted proteins | sample AntRauMeHopE1497_FD_104925 | JGI IMG/M metagenome (GOLD analysis project Ga0136560, IMG submission 104925) | Saline lake microbial communities from Rauer Islands, Antarctica - Metagenome Hop E1 #497 | ecosystem: Environmental > Aquatic > Non-marine Saline and Alkaline > Saline | place... | reverse complement strand
TTCGCGTTTGGTGGAATCATACGCAATGGCTCTTCACATGACTAGACTAGTAGCCGGGCGGCATGCATCCAATGCTGCTGCAGCAAGAAACAGAGGTGCATCATCATACGCTGGCGATGCTCGACGGGCGGGAATGGTGAACATGCATGCTATAGCAAGGCAGGACGAGTTGTCGCAAGAAGAGCAACGCAGGTAGGAAATCACGAGAAGAATTCACGGGCAGTTCGATGTGTCTGCAGATGATCATGATTTGGGTGCCCCTGTTGTCGCCAGGAGATCAGGAGGATGGCGAATGCTGCGAGGCATTGCAGCTTTTTTGACAGGTAATGGTGATGCTGATCGTGACGGTCAGCCTGGCAACGACGATGCTGCAGATGGTTCCGACGATGGCATGCAAGCTTTGGATGGAACCATTGATTTGCGATCACTTCGTAAAAAACCAGGCAAGACGAAGCAAACTGCTCAGTCTGCCGTCTCCAGCATGTATGACTACAACTCGAGCTCCAGCGAATCTAGTGGCGGTGGCTCCTACCGCAGGCCCTACATGTCTGGTGAACTGCAAGGCAGTACGAGTGGTAGCTAGAATGGTGGAAGTTTCAGCAAAGATAGAGATTCGACAACCAAGAGGCCAAAGCGAGGCACACATGCTACGGCATTGACGTCCCGGTCAGGCGGTGAGCGTGAGGAGGATGACTTGGCTGTAGCCGAGGCATTGGGCATCGAGGAGAGTGGCGCCGCCGGTGAATATGGTATTTCTGGAGTGCGTGGTCGATTGCGATCCATTACCGAACGAGTAGGAGGTGGGCGCCGATTTAGCACAGTGGGTGCCCAAGGAGATACCGGCATGACCCCTGAGCTTGCGCAGGCTTACGAGTCTGCGGGGAGGGCTGGGGACGCGTTCGGAGCCCGTGGTGGGCGAGCACTGCAACCAGCCGGAGTTACTACTCGAGCACTTGCTCAGTAGGCAGAAGCCAAGAGGTTACGAGACCAGGTACAGGAGCGTCGTCGCGTTGCACAGCTGCAACGCGATGGCAGCCGGTGGGCGAATACAGGTTTGATGCCCGGGGGGCCTGGGGAACCACTTATCGACTCCAAAGGGCCATCTTTGCCCGACGCGTTCGGGGTGCGATCTGATCATGGCTCTAACAGTCGTTCAGGCGGCTTGAGGCCTGAGAGCGGCCCCGTTTAGAGCTAGAGACATGACTCCACTGGCAGGGGCGATGAGGAGAAGCACAGGGCGAGCGCCTCTCCGAGCAGGAAGAGTGGGATAAGGAGCGCACTTAAGAAGAAAGAAAGCATGGGGAACAACCGGCGAATGTCCGACACTTCAGAGGCATCTGAGGCCAGGGCTCGACTGTACGAGCAAGCGGCGTACGAAGCGCTAGAAGATACCGCGGAGCCAGACGATTTGCATCATGTTTTCAAGGACAGTGCCCTGTTGGACTCCAAAGACGTCCAGGTGGGACCAAACTGCAGGCAGCGGGTACAACATGTCATGATAGCAACTAGTTTTGGAGTCGGGCTGGATTTCTGTAACGCCCTGCTCTCGCTGGGGGCGTGTTTCCTGTATGTCACGGAAACTTACATGGTGCCGAGCGGCAATCCTGAGACGAAGTTCGAGCAAACCGCCGAGACTGTCATCTCGTGGATAGAGATATCGCTGTCAATATTCTTCGCTCTGGACTTCGGACTTCGTCTGTTCATCTCTGAACCGTGGTACGCCTTTTTCTTCACATGGAATGCCGGGCTCGACCTCCTGACCATCATCCCGGTGTTCGTCACAGCCTTTATCACCGCAACTGATTCGAACACTGTGACTGTCCTCTCGATCCTGGCCCTTGCTAGGGTGTTTCGAGTGCTCCGTATCGTTCGACTTTACCGGACTTTCGAAGTGAGCAAAGGCGCAGTTGTGTTTTCGGTAGTGGTTCATAGGGCACCAAATGGATTTCATGACTTTATGCCACACTGCTGCTTTCACCCCCTCGCCTTCCATCACCCGCGCAGTACATTGATAACGAAGTGACCAAACAATCGGTGCGGATCGGCCTCACAATTATGAGCCTTCTGTTCGTCGCTGCTGGTCTGTTCTAGATTGCCGAGACCTTGTAGATTAGCGGCGATGAACAGCAACTGTCGTTCTTTGAGTCGCTATGGTTCTGTGTAGTCACAATCACAACGGTGGGCTACGGCGACATATTTCCATCGAACGACGTTGGCAGGGCGCTTGTCATTGTGATCATCCTGACAGCGTTCTTTGCCATTCCTTTGGAAACGAACAAGCTGTTGGAGCTTTTGGCCCATTAGTCAGAGTATGCACTGGCTTACTACGTACCGCCTGACAAAGGGGCCCGAGAGAGCAACTTTGTGCACGTGCTAGTCGTAGGTAATGTCCACTCAGCATCGATTCAAGACTTCTTCCGAGAGCTTCTGCATCCAGATCATAGCGTGTCAGTGTATGTTGTTGTGCTTCACCCGATGCCACCATCCGACCATATTTTGGACATCATGGCAGAACCGGAGAGAGAAGGGCGCATCACGTACATCCAAGGCTCCCCAATGCATTCCAAAGACCTCATTCGAGGCCACATTCACTCGGCAGATGGGTGCTTCATTTTGACCAACAAGCTTACTAGATCGCCAGAAGCAGAGGATGCATCTGCCATGCTGACAGCGCTGGGCATCAAGAAGCACGTTATGGCGCATGGGGCGCACGATATCAACCTTTACATGCAGCTAATCAAACCGGAGTCAAAGCGGCATCTAATGGCGACCATGCCACCGGAGATGAGCTTGACTGTAGTGTGCACGGAGCAGCTGACCATGAACCTCCTCTCGATGAATGTGGTTTGTCCTGGTCTTAACACCATGCTGTTTAATCTCATGGCAAGTGACGACTCTGGCGACCCCATGACGGACAATTTCATGCTGACCTCCGGTGATCGCCTTGAGGACCAGCGCTGGTACCAGGAGTACAGGCGAGGCAAGGGCTTCGAAATTTACAGGACAAGCCTTTCAAAGGCCTTTGCACTCATTCCGTTCTACCTTGCTGCTGATGTTGTATACCGCCAAACATCTGCGATGATGTTTGGCCTTGAGCTCAGCGACTAGAATGCAGAAGGTTATGAAGAATAGATCCGCATCATTCTCAATCCTGGCGCCATGCCCATACCAGCACAGAAAGGAATCCGGGTGAAAGCATTCGTGATTGCGAGCGATAAGGCAACAGCCGATCTTGTAGGGCTTGGTCATGCCAGGGCCAAGAAAGATACGTTGTCCGCTGCGGCAAACAAATCGCTGCTGGATCTGAAGCGAAAACTCGAAGATCTGAAGGCCAAGCTAGCCAAGGACAAGGGCCTGAGGAAGCGCGTCAAACGTGCCAGAAGGCAATCGTTCGGCCGGTCAAGGCGACATAGTGGAGGTTTAGACTCCTCAGCACTCGACATGAGAGCATTGGCAGCGCTGGATGTGGGTGTCACTGAGGTGACAGCGGATCACTTCATGCGCTCTAACACTGCGTCTGGCGATGCACCGCTTGGGCTCACACAAGTCGTGGATGTGCGGACATCGACGGCGCAGAAAGGTGCCAAACTGCGCCACCTTAATTCTTCCATGGAGGCAAAGACGACTTTCAAGCATCCAATGACTGTTGTTGGTGCTGATGTGCATCAGAGATAGATGGCGAAAAAACAGGTGTAGTCGCAGCAGGCGAGGAATGCGCCAGCTAGACGGAACTCTGGCAGTGCTGCCATCTCACGACAGCCGTTCACAACCAGAAATCAGGATCTAAATGACCGGGCTGGCGTTGCTGGGGAGTCTGCTGAAGTCACTGCGCTAATCCACGATCACACTCCGAGATCAGATTGTCCCGCCGTTCGCGGGACTACTCTTGGGCGATAGTTCTCCTTCGGATCGGCATCGAAATCTGACTCTGCCACCCAGGAGGCTACTGAGTTACCTTTCGAAGCCGGTACCGGCTCCGCAAGCCATAATACAGATGTGCCTGGGTTAGTGCCAAGCCAATCAAGTCTTGGTGACTTAGAAGTAGGAGGTGAAAACTTGCAGCTTAAGAATCCCGCGGGGGCCAGAAGGCCAAGCCCGGGTCAAAACCCCACTCCTGGTATAGCTGGTGACTCGCTCGAACTGAGCATGGATGTGGAAACCTTGCATGGACCTGCCCCAACTAGCCAGGCACCTGGACATATTGCCAGCGCGGAGTAGAACTCCCGCAAGCCGAGAAGATCGCGCATCGCAGTCATAGCTGTGGCAGCTGGTTCCGGCAGCAGTGATGCGGATAGCAGCAGCAGTAGCGAGGGAGGTGCTGTAGCAGACGAACTACCACCGGGCTAGGAGTCCGTTTCTGGCTCACCCGACTCACACTCGCGCCTAGTCTCGAAGTAGCAGTAGCCGATCTCAGAATCGCGAGACTCTCGTAGTTCGCGTTTGCAGCCACAAGTCAAGATAGAACAACCAACTGACAATAGTGAAAACTCACTGTCGTCCGGCTTCAATAAGCCGTCCTCTCACATGACATCCATCCCATCAGATGCATCGCTACGAGTGAAACGTGTTGACAGTGCTGACTTAGTTGACGAGCTAGGAGAACCAAAGGGTGGAGAAGGAGAGTTAGCTCTTCGATCTACCGCTGAGGTACACAGCTTGAAGCCTCCACAACGCACCCCACCGGATTAGAGTGGCATAGCAGCTGCGGCTGGTCGCTCCTTGCTCAGGGGCAAGCCTCGTCCGCCGGCACCAGCCCGAGTCCCCAGACCAATTCCTGTGAGACCAGTCCCAATTCTCACGAAGTACAACTCTGATGATGACATTGGTGTGCGTATCGCGTCATACAGGCTCGACCACGTCGTCGCGAGACTCATACCTGATGTGAAGCGGAGGGTAGCAGCCGGATTGCTTTCTGTCCCTTCTGCTCCAATAGTCTCAAACAGGAGACGGCCATCGTGGCACTTTCGGCTTGGTGAGCGCCAGCTAGCACCACCTCCGAGGGCAACCATACGACGCAGGGGCTCGGATGCTCCAATGATGAAGCAGTCTCAACCTAGGAAGCGGCGGTTATCGTGGGACCCAGCGATCGGCAGGGGCACCGCAAGCTAGCTTGCGCCTGCCAGTCCACAAGCAAGCGAAGCAGATCTTATTTCCCAATTATGGACTCACGACGGAGCATGTCAGCCCGAGGCTCCGCGGAAGAGCAGTTTTCGCTCTGATCCTTCCTTGATTCGGTCCAATACAACAGCCGGAAGCTTGCACGCCGATAGTTTTGGCGCGGACTCGTCGCAGCGTACAGTGAATCCTAGCATTCCTCTGTGGCTGGACCTAGTACTGGAGAAGAAAGAAGTCCGAAAGTAGCAAGGGCGGGAACCGCTAGACCTATGGTCCACTGCTGGTATTGCGCATGCTCACAGGAAGCATGGCTTTGAGAGTTCGCTACCAAGTTCCCTGTGGGTACAGCACTTCGTCCAGAAGTCGCAGAACATGAACAAGCTCCCAGCAATGCTGCGTGCTGAGCTCGGCGAAGGTGCTGCTCGCATGAAAATGCGCCGCCAATCGGACTAGGTGCTGTAGGTCATTTTCGCCGACTCGCAGTTTGGAGCCTCGTCCAAGACTGAATCAGATGCTGGTAGTCCTACCAAAGCATCTATTTTTACTGATCACTTCGAAGGTCATGGGTAGCAAATGGGCCGCCCCCTTGCGCTTGCGTCGGAGGCAGCAGAAGCTAGAGGTGAGCAGCTTGAGCGCTCGACTGAGGATGTGCTGCGAGGGGCTTTGCATCACTTTGGACGGACGAATCACCGTGGTGTGTCACCTCCTTCTCGACGAACTCCGGTTCGGTCGTTGCCTGGGCCGTCTGCAGCCTTGAACGCAGATGGCAGCGTGCCAGGTCGTCGGCGAGTTTTCTCTGGGGAGGGGAAATCCGATGCAGGGCCAAGTAACAGAATGCTGAACTGGGCCGGCGCAAAGCCCGCGGTGCATCAGTCAGGGGTAGATTCCGTAGGATATGGTATTGGGAGCTCTGGGATGGTGCGAGTTCGCAGCGACTCGAACCGCACAGATGCCTCAATGAAACCTCCATTGCCGGCATTGAGGCGAGGCATATCGGCCATTAGGAGCGTAGGTCGAAAAGCTGCCATTATGGCGTCAGTAAACCACGCCATGTCTGAGCCTGCTCGATGGCGTCGGCGATACTACTTGCGAGCAGTGCCCAGTAAGCTCCAGGCGGCCACTCTTTTCTCTGTGCGGAACAGGAAGGGGTTCCAAGGTCACGTCATCATTTCAGGAAGTGTCAATAATCTATTGCACATTATAAAGCCTCTACGAAGCCGTATTCTGTCGGATTGCGTCCCCATCGTCCTGCTACACTCATCACCCCCCTCAGAACACGACTGGAAGCGCATCTCAGCATTCTAGGAAGTGTACTTTGTGCAAGGGAGCGCTTTGTCAGAGGAAGCCCTTGGTCGCGCTGGGATACGTACCGCAGCTTGTGCCATCGTACTCTCTGGTCGGGATTCCGGCGTGCTGGGCCAGGCGGCTTCGAACGAGATTGAACACACGGACTCTGTTACAGGAACCACCACGACTATTGGAGGACTTGTGGACAAGGTGACCCTGATCGACTCAGAAGCGCTTTTCTACGCCCAGGCCATGCTTCGAATGCAGCCTAGTCTCACAACTGTAGTAGAGCTGATGAAGTTTTCCAACAGTGTGTTCCTCAAGCCCGACGTGCAAACCTTCCGGTACCTGACTGACGATTCTTAGACTAGTAGCTCGCCAATGTTTGCGTCTGGCGCGATATTCAGCCCGGTGCTGCTTGACGTATTGTTGTGTCAGTCATTCTTTAATCCTCCTATCGTGGTTATACTAGAGATGCTGGTGCTCGGAGCAGAGGGTAGTACCGGACGTAGAACGGGTTCTACTGATATCGCTCGAGGCATGCAAACGATGCGAGGCGGTGGTGCGATGTCGACCCGAATCTTCAAAGGGAAGTACGCCGTATCTCGGAGAGCAAGCCTCGGCGGCGATACTTCCGGAGCAGAGCCGTCCTCTGCAGTAGATGAATCCAAGATCGTATCAAGGACAAAGAGTGGCATCATAAAGCACAAAACAGCTACAGATGAGCAAGTTAAAAGGATGCAGGCAAGGTCGGGGATGGGAGGCTCGCGGAGGACAGCAAGTGGCAAGCTAGCTCCACCTCCACCGCCCCGGACTTCGTTCAGGAAGACCGGTCCTCCGAGGAAGCGCACGTTGCCCACTGGGGGCAAAGAAGCTAGCGAGACAACAGTAGATACTAGCGAGCCTAGCGAGGTCTAGATGCTTTCATTGGTGGCCAATGAGAAAGCATTGCGCACGCTTGGCGTCAGCAAGGACTAGAGTGAAGTCAGTAGTGTCGAGGGTAGCAGCATAGAAGATCTATAGATAGCGCCAAAGTAGAAGCCGGGCCGTCGAGGTAGCATTCTCGGGTCACTTCTGGGCATCCTGATTGAGGATGACGAAAATGATGGATTGCTAGGTGACGACGATAACGATTTGAACCAGTAGCGCGCTCTCAAGAAGAATCGGACGCTCAGGCGCAAGAAGAAGCGAGCCAGGGCATAGCGAACGCAGGGTGCTGGAACCATAACGGCCCTGGCAATAAGTTCCTCTTCAAGCGAATCGGATGCCGAGAGCTTCAATCGCAGTAGTGACGAACATTCGAGAGAGATCAGCAACTCCAGGTCTGAATCTGACAAAGAGTTTCTGCCGATGCCGCGGCGAGTGGCTCCAGTACCCAATCGAGCGACTGCTCGAGTGATTCCCGCTGGGCCTCCCTCCTTGGCCAACATATAGCTGGCCACAGGCTCATCATTAGAGAGCTCTCACCTGAGGGGCGAAGTGGAGCTTCTATCTGCTAGCAGTGCCTTGCAAGCTGCCATCTAGAATAGTAGCTCCTCCGATAGGAACGACACTTAGCAGTCACTTGCACCAGCTTCGCCGGATGCTCGGACTTTGAGTTCGAAAGGCAATGGAATTTCAACGTCAACTGATGCAGCCCAGCCAGCTGGAGCCGGATCAGTTGCATCCCTTCGGGCCCTAGATGGCAAGGTGAACACGAGGGACTCGTCGGGCCGAGTTCGGGCCTATAGCAGGAAGAAATCCAAGTCGGGCCGCCGACGAAGCAATGCGGCTCACAAGATCCAGAGGGATGCTGATGGCTAGTACCTTGGCGCATACGAAGACGAAAGCGAAGAGGAGGCCGCGTACAAGGATAAAAGCACGCTGGGGAAGCTGCTCAAGCGAGTACGGCGCAGCAGAGTCATGAACATTCCGGTTCCGCCCAAGTTCTACAACAAGCCCTACCACGAGATGGTGGGTTTCTTACTCCACCGGATGCAAATTGTGCCCCTGGGCTTGTATCGTGGGGTCTACAGGACCCATGGCATCGTATCTGCCGGAAATGAGCACCCGTACGTGGTGACCAATCCGAATCCTGGCTGCATCATCACGGCAGCAGACGGCGTGTACGTATTAGGGCCCATCAAGGATTTGCAAGGGCTTAAGGATCAAGTGATAGCCACGCAAAAAGGTGCGATGGGAGATTGAATTCGCATGATAATTTATGTTTTTACAATTACATTTACAGTATCTCCAAGCAAAAACTGCATTTAGTATCCCCACATCAAGCGCATACATCCAGGTCAGTTGGAAGGAGCCCCTCGGCCAACGACCACCCCAGAGCTGAGCCAGAGCCCACTTGCTACTCATGAGCACGCGTGCTATGAAAATGCAACGAAATCGCTTCTGTACCAGCCCCACGTATGTTGATGCCGACTTGCCGCGCTGACCTTGTGAACATGGAATCTACTGCTGTCTGTCCAAGCAGATTACCCCGTGTTCCTTCCCGAAGTCTTGACATGGCACTTCTAGTGGCGTTTGCTTTGATATTTGATATGCGACCAGGCAATACCCACGCATCCTGAGAGTCAGTTCGTGGGACCAGCAGAGAAGAAGCCTCCATCGCCTCTGCAGCCAGTCCACCCCCCAGTATACTTTGCCCATCGTGTCGAATGGCACAGTTCTTTATTTCGGCTGATAGTAGGCCAAAGGCCCGTCTACTCACCGCATTCCAGTCGAGCACCTTGCCATCGAGAGCCCCAGGGTGCGATAGTGCCTTCGCCAGCACTGCTTGAAGCAGATGCAGGCATGGGTGCTGCTTCGCTTTGAAGGCCGAAGGAGTTTCGCGCCGGTGTACTGCGAACACTGCGGCACCAGCTGATACTGTCTGCATCATGCACTTGTATCTTCTCGTCTGATCGCGGCTGCTTCCGCGCAAGAATACTGTATCAGCATTAGCAACAATAACTATATCAGCTATTCCTTGATACGAGGGATCGAGTGCAATCGATGTCTCAAGACGATGATCAACTTGTCTTTTCTCCACTCTTGCTCCTCTAACGATTTCACCGAGAGCACGCGTGTCACATGCTGCTGGAACCACGTAGCACATGTAGTACGCAATGGCACTTATAATGTCGCATAGATCCGACCCTGAGTCCGTGTCTGGTGCCAGGACGATTCTTGCTACGGGAGAGCTAGTCAATGATAGCACTCCCGCCATCGCGATATCCGACAGCCTCGACTGCTCTTGCGGAACAAACGGTTGCAATACCAATACAACCTCTGGGTCATCTCCGCCTTGCTCTGGCTGGTGGTCGTGTTCGCCAGACAGTGAAGCTGCAGCCATTCCTGGAGCGCGAGACAACGCATAATCTAGCAACAAGACCCTGAGCAGTTGGCTTGCATCCCAAGCCGAAGTCTGCAGCCCCGCTCGGCATGTTTCATCGTCTCGATTCGCTGCTGCCAACGACTGGCAGGTCTACGGCATCTATGGAATCTCCGCCGAAAACGTCGCAGCAGAGATTGCGCTCGAAGTCAACGGCAATGCACGGGCTAGCTTCAAAGATCCAGCCCACAGCAATGCCTCGGGCGTGCCATTACCACAAGCATTGCTATCGAGATCAGTATCACCGATGCTTACGTCAGTGCGAGCAGCAGTCCGCCCTAGGGGTCTGCGAGAAGATGAAGTATACCCTGCTGCAAATGACGACACCAGGAGAGGCATGAGAGCTCTCGCCTCCGTGTGCTGTGACAGCAGATACAAATTACTGGGCCGGTACCTCGATGCGACCGATACATTAGCCCATGGTCGCAAGGTAGGTCTGATGCTATCTAGATCAGGACCCGGGGCGTTCATCGTGCCCGCCCTGTTCTGATGCTGGCACATTCCAATTCGAGCGTACCGTGTGCTTAGCCACGTCAGCACCTGATGCAAGGTTCCGCTGGATTCGCCCGCTCGTACAAGATTGTACAAGGCAGAGTCAGCAGTGCTCCATGCTAGTCGCTATTCTTCCTATTCTTCTACTTCGCCTATAGTGCGATGGTCATCTATCTATGCGTCAGCGTTAGTAGCCTACGGGTCTAGTCGCGATGGTTCCTGCCCAACCAAAAGAGATGAGAGGTTTGCGTCCATTTTTTCCCGGCAAGCAAGTCGCTCGACATTGCGCAGTGCATGCTCGGCCGCGATTTGGTAAGACGCACGGGCCAAGAACCGGAGACCCAGCAAGCGGAAGGCAGTACCCAAAATCGTAGCGGCATCAGAGCTACCTGCCGACAAACGCAGCAGCTATGGCATGTTCGCTTCGATGCTATCATCCATGAAATCACTTCTCAGCTAGCGACATCCTTTGCTCTCGTAAGCGCTACCACGACTTCGATTACGACGCGAGTACGGCGGCACCAGCATCCACCATGCCATCACGGTAGCGACTTCGTTCCTAGGCAGGAGCGCATTCATCGCTTCGTGAAGCCCACACATCGGCGTATCATCCCATGCATAGCTGGAAAATGGCTGTATTTCCTGATACAGGATGACTAGCTTGGCTGTTCGCAAGCATGCATGACATTTCCAAAGCGTACACTTCGCATATATAGATGCACCACCTTGCAAAATACACTGCAGCGGTACCCTTTCTGCTGCGAACACGGCAAGCCTCAGCAGCATGCAATTATTCGATTCAATGATTCCGTTGTGAATGTCATCCAAGCAGGCACCAACTGGAACATGCTTCGGACAGCAAATGCGTGACTAGAAAATGGCATCATCCAAGTAGTTGCGATTCGCATGCGGCTCGGCAACCCGAAGCACACGTGCAGTACAATGACATAGTAAATAAACGATGATTGATGGGAGGAAACATCTGTGGGCGTGGTTCATGTGAGTGATATACCGCATTGTCAGTCCGTCCATCGTGGCATCTTCTTCTTCACGAATCCATATTTTAATGCCGCGCGGCCACTGGCAGTACCAAGATTGGGTCCATCAGAAATAGCGCGAGTAATCCAACAGTATTATAATGGCTTTCTATGACATGCGCCCTGGCCAAGATCGAGCTCCTGCCATGAGCCTCAACACTGACTTTGTGGACCCTTCTGCTGCGGCATTCCCAATGACTGCTCCAACTGCAACAGTGTCATTTCAACCAGGAGTTGCTATGATGCCCATCAACGCTCTGGTAGTCTAGGGAGATACGGCGGTCGTAGCTCGAGCGGTGCTTCTTGCTGAAGGGATAGAAGCAACAAATGTTGGTGTTGCCAATGTCACTGAAGGCCTGTGTGCTTTGCAATTATTTGCCGTTAGTGGCACTTCCGATAGCAAAGCTACCGATAAGATTATGCTCATGGAGTGCAGACCTGATGGTAAAACTGGACTTGCCCAAGCTGTCGTGAATGCTGCCTTTCGAGATTGCAAGATTCGCGCGGCTTGTGGTCTAGCAACTGCGACTAGCATTACTGAGCCGTGCCTCTACAGAGGGCACATTGATGAGCCAGAATCTTCCGACGGGGCTATAACGCTAGCCCCCCCGGATGTAACGGTGAGTGGGCCAGTAGCGGCGGCCTTAGTGGCACCCCTGAGCTCCCTTGATGCTCCGCTGCCCAAACACCCTACAAGCACGGCCGCCGCCGGCGAGAGCAACAGCTCGACTACAACAGCACCAGCGGCAGGTGGGGGTAGTGACAATGGTATTGTACCACGCACATTCAAGGAAAGCCCGGGGGTGCCGACACGGGGTTGCTTTATCATATCCAGACCGGATCGAGCGGCCGCCGATGCAGCCGAGCATATTCTGACGGGGCTCCGGCTGAGTCTGGAGAGACTAGGAGCAGGGGGTTTGTTCCCAGCGAGTCAAAAGGCCTTAACTAAGGCAAAACTAGCGGCACAGCGCGCTCTCCGGCGACGAAGCGGGGCTACGTATGGGTTGCTGTATCTTTGATTGTTCTATTGGATTTGTAGTTTCATAGTGCGTTGTGCTACGCACGACTAAACGTACGACTTTTGGGGAGCAAACATTAGAAGTAACGGAAGTGTTGGTGATGCAAACGCTCAAAAACAATTCTAAATGGCGTCGATCGATCGATCCGCTTTGGATACGCATCAGCAGCAGGTGGTCAGCGAGTCGCCTCCGCATCAAAGTCTAACGAACCACCTCTGTCGATGCATATACCACCCTATGACCATCCAGCACATGACACCGATGATGTTGGCAGCCAGGGCCTCCTAGTGGCTCCTGAATCCATCGGGATACTCTGTGGGCAGGGCCATCGTAATCGTGAAGGGGAAGAAATCCTGGAAGATCTCCGACCCTGCGTAGATGACGATGGAATTCTGCCCAAGGTATGTGAAAGGCTCCCCCCTCCAAATTTGGAAGTAGTCACACACGAGCCAGAGCACGCCTAGGGACAAAAAGGCTACACCAGCCATCACGAAGATAAACGAGGGCGACCACACGTTCTTGCACATGGGAAGGACGCCGCCAAACTGTGCAGCACCAGCCAATCCTGTGCCAACTCCGCCGATGATAAGACCCCACACTATCAGCCGAAGCACGAGCTCGAAAACACCTCTCCCAGTTTCCTCAGGCTCTGCCTTCAGCACGCGGTCGCTTGCGCTCGAAGAGTGCGGCGACTTGATTGGCCTGTGAGCAATAAGAATACGGCCGGCCTACAGACCAACCCAGGCCATAACAATCGCCATACATGCCCCGAGCAAGCCCTCTGGGTCATATACGGGACAGAAATACGTGTCCGCACACGTAGCAGCTGACACTGGTTCGTTTCCGGGGGCTGGGCCTGTGTCATGGTACACGTGCCTGGGGCCGAACACGAGCATGTCGACAGCCCGATGCACACCACCGCTGCAGTTGAAGTACTAGCCATCTTCTGATAGGCCACCAGCCCCAATGTACCCGACGGGGCAATCCTTCATGCCCTCCAGCACGCCCCTGCTTTCTGTTCCCTCTGCCGCCGCAAGGTAAACGTCACTGGGTGCCACGAGTTGCTAGACACAGAGGTAGACACACAGAAT
>Ga0136560_1001172_pt1 | contig 13411 bp, 7 predicted proteins | sample AntRauMeHopE1497_FD_104925 | JGI IMG/M metagenome (GOLD analysis project Ga0136560, IMG submission 104925) | Saline lake microbial communities from Rauer Islands, Antarctica - Metagenome Hop E1 #497 | ecosystem: Environmental > Aquatic > Non-marine Saline and Alkaline > Saline | place... | reverse complement strand
TAACCAGGCTATAGGAACACGGAACACACTTTCGATTTCTGCGGGATTGGGGCGTAGTGGATGGTCTTCGGGCACCACACCTACGTATGGTGTTACAAGAATACGTGCATGGGATGTGACCTGACTTAGCGCTGCTACAATCTGCACCTGATCTGGCGGCAAACCTATTTCCTCATGAGTCTCCCGAAGAGCCGTCACCATCAGGTTCTCGTCTTCTGGATCTCGCCTGCCGCCAGGGTAGGCCACTTGGCCGCGATGGGTCTTGAGATTGGCAGATCTCAAGGTAAATACCATCTCAGGATTGCCGCTGTTATCGGTAATGGGCACCAAAATACCAGCTTCAGGATAGTCCAGCGCCAGCTCGTTTGGCCGGTAGCCAGCTAACCGGGAATGTAACAGGTGCTTCAAAGTATCTCCTGGCATGTTTCGATCAAAGGCGCCATGGCGCTAACGTGGCTCAAATGGTTAAACTAACGGCCTTTAAGACATCTACTATCAGTATACGGGGAAAGCTATGAATTACTGCAGTGACTGTGGTGAGAAGGTAGAACAGCGGATCCCCGACGGCGACAATCGTCACCGCTATGTATGCACCCACTGCAACATCATTCATTACCAGAATCCCCGTATTATCGCCGGCACTGTGCCGGTATGGGACAACCGCATTCTTCTGTGTCGCCGCGCCATCGAACCTCGCTATGGTTATTGGACTCTGCCTGCCGGCTTTATGGAAAACCAGGAGACAACCATAGAAGCAGCTGCTCGCGAAACCCGGGAAGAAGCTCTGGCTGAAGTTCACATTGAGGGCCTTTACGTAGTGATTGATGTACCACACATAGATCAGGTGCACATATTTTACCGCGCCACGCTGATTAATGGCGAATATGGCGCCGGCGAGGAATCACTGGAAACACAATTGTTTGAGCCGTCCGACATCCCATGGGACGAACTGTCGTTTCCCACTGTGCGCAAAACCCTTGAGCTTTTTATAAACGATATGAAACAGCAGACGTTTGGGGTTCACGTTGACAGTATTCGCCACCCTATGGCGAAATCCGGAAAAACCTGATCAAAACTGTACCAGAGCAAGCACTTCGTAGGCTGGCTCCTGGTATGGGTGCGCCGCCTTCAAGGCAGAGATAGCATTTCTTACGCAGTCATCAGTACACACTAACTCCACCTTATATTCCGCAACGGTTTCCAGAACACCCGCGTGACCGATAAACGGCTGACTTCCGTCAAGTGGTCGAAACTGCCCTTGCCCTGATATTTGCCAGGCACATTGATCGTAATCGCCAATGCACCCCGCTCCAGCGCCGAATAGTGCATGTTTAGTTTCGTCAAGATGGCTTTCTGGCACAAAGTAGCAAATCTTATACATAGTATCCCTCATAGACGGTCAAATTCTAAACACCTGAAAATTCAAAAAAGTTACCCACAGATTCTGTGGATAACTCTGGGGAAAGTTTTTAAGTAGCGCCCCAAAAACCGCGCCGTTGCTGCCTTTAAGACAGATTGGTGACAAAATCGCCGCCTAAAAATAATCGTTATTTATCAGTTACTTAAATTTGTCTACTGAAATTATCACGGTAAATCATGGGGTTGTTTACAGAACATACAGTGATTGCCAGAAAATGTGCATAAAATTTGCCAGTCAAGAGTTTTTTTTGGAAATTATGCAGTTTTTTCTCTTGATATCCCCAAACAACACAAATTGCAGGCAAAAAAAACCGGGCATCCGCCAGCTCCATTGAAAGAGCTGACAAAAGCCCGGCTTTTACACCAATGACTTAGCCAAACCAGCGCCGCGCATTACGGAACATCCGCAGCCACGGTGCGTCTTCGTCCCAACCTTTTGGTTGCCATGAATGCTGTACTGCGCGGAATACGCGCTCCGGGTGCGGCATCATAATCGTCACCCGACCATCACGGGTTGTAAAACCGTTCACGCCAGCCTCAGAACCGTTAGGGTTAAACGGATAACGTGTGGTGGCGGCGCCGTAATTGTCCACGTAGCGCAAAGCGATTTGTTCGCTTTCTGCCAGCGACGCCAACGAACTGTTGCCACTCAGTTCGATCCGGCCCTCGCCGTGCGCTACAGCAATAGGCATACGTGAACCCGCCATTCCTTCAAAGAAGGCCGATGGTGAAGGCAGAACCTCTACCATAGCCAGGCGCGCCTCGAATTGCTCTGACTGATTGCGAACAAAGCGCGGCCAGCCCTCACTGCCAGGAATCAGTTCATGCAGGCTGGACAACATCTGGCAGCCGTTACACACGCCCAAAGCCAAGGTGTCCTGACGGTTGAAGAAAGCCGCAAACTGGTCACGCACACGATCGTTGAACAGTATGGATTTGGCCCAGCCTCCGCCGGCGCCCAAAACGTCACCAAACGAAAAGCCGCCACAAGCCACCAGGCTGCTGAAGCCTTCCAATGACATTCGACCAGACAACAAATCGCTCATATGTACGTCAACAGCTGTAAACCCGGCCCGATCAAACGCCGCCGCCATTTCAACGTGGCCGTTTACGCCCTGCTCTCGCAACACGGCTACTTTGGGTCGCGCGCCCATGTTGATAAAAGGCGCACTGATGTCTTCATTGATATCAAACGTGGTTACTACCTGCAAACCCGGGTCTTCGGCATCCAGAAGGTTGTCAAACTCCTCCCGCGCGCACTCTTCGTTGTCGCGCAACGATTGAACACGGAAGCTGGTTTCGCTCCAAAGGCGCTGCAAATCGAGCACCGGCTCATCCACTACAAATTCGCCGTTAAAGCTCATCTGTACACGAGCCTCCGAAGTCGGCTCACCAATAACGATCGTATGGTTGCCTAATCCAGCTGCGGAGAACTGCTGCAGCACGAATTCGGTATCGTCGCGGCGCACCTGAATCACCGCACCCAGTTCTTCGTTGAACAGTTCGCGGGCAAACTGCGAGGGTTCTTCCGCCAATCCGTCCAGCTTGATGTCGATACCGGCACGACTGGCAAAACACATTTCAACCAGAGTGACAAAAAGGCCGCCATCCGATCGATCGTGGTACGCGAGCAATTTTCGATCAGCGTTCAGGCCCTGAATCACCGCGAAAAACGCTTTCATGTCTTCTGGGTCATCCAGATCCGGCGCTACTGCGCCAACCTGGCCATATACTTGGGCCAATGCAGAGCCGCCCAGGCGGTTCTGGCCCGCCGCAAGATCGACCAGAATAAGGTCGGTGTCGCCAATGTCCAGCTGAAGCTCCGGCGTTAGCGTAAGCCCCACATCGGTAACCGGCGCAAAGCCGCTAACCACCAGTGACAAAGGCGCCGTGACGCTCTTCTGCTCGCCACTGTTTTCTTCCCACACCGTTTTCATAGACATCGAATCTTTGCCAACGGGAATGGTGATACCCAACTCCGGACAAAGCTCCATACCCACCGCACGCACGGTTTCATACAGATTTTCATCTTCACCCGGGTGCCCGGCGGCGGCCATCCAGTTTGCGGATAAGCGCACGTCTGACAGTTTCGCAATTGAAGCAGCTGCCAGATTGGTCAGCGTTTCCCCCACCGCCATACGGCCAGACGCCGGCGCGTTAACCGCAGCAACCGGAGTTCGCTCGCCCATGGCCATGGCTTCGCCACTGCGCACGTCAAAGGAACTGGCGGTTACCGCTACGTCTGCAACGGGAACCTGCCACGGTCCCACCATCTGATCCCGTGCTACAAGCCCGGTAATGGTTCGGTCGCCAATGGTGATCAGGAAACTCTTCGAGCCCACAGACGGCAAACGCAACACACGACGAATCGCTTCGTGCAGGTCCACCCGAGTGGAATCGAATAAACGTTTGGTAAATGACGAGCGTGTGATGCTGCGATGCATACGCGGAGCCTTGCCAAACAGCACATCCATTGGCAGGTCTACCGGCTTGTCATTGAAGTACGAATCCGCCAACTCAAGGTGATGCTCTTCAGCGGCTTCGCCAATCACCGCATACGGGCAACGTTCACGACGACAAAGCGCATCGAACAACTCCAGGTTTTCAGGCGCCACGGCCATAACGTAGCGTTCCTGGGACTCGTTGCACCAGATTTCCAGCGGCGACATACCCGGCTCATCGCTGGGAATTTCACGCAGCTCAAACTTACCGCCGCGACCACCGTCTTTCACCAGCTCCGGCATGGCGTTTGACAACCCACCGGCGCCAACGTCGTGAATAAAGCAAATCGGGTTGGTGTCGCCCATCTGCCAGCAGCGATCAATCACTTCCTGACAACGACGTTCCATTTCCGGGTTGCCACGCTGTACCGAGGCAAAGTCCAGATTTTCATTGCTGGAGCCGGAATCCATGGAGGATGCCGCTCCGCCGCCCAGACCAATGAGCATAGACGGACCGCCCAGAACGATAAGCTTCGCGCCCACCGGAATGACGCCCTTCTCTACGTGCTCGGCTCGAATATTACCCAGGCCGCCAGCAATCATTATGGGCTTATGGTAGCCACGCACTTCTTCGCCCGCAGGGCCTGCAACCTTGGCTTCAAAAGTACGGAAATAGCCGGTCAGGTTTGGCCGACCAAATTCGTTATTAAAAGCCGCTCCGCCGATCGGGCCTTCAATCATGATGTCTAACGCGGAAGCAATCCGGTCTGGTTTGCCATAACCGATTTCCCAAGGCTGAATATCGCCCGGCAAGTTCAGGTTAGAAACGGTAAAACCGCTTAAACCGGCTTTTGGCTTGGACCCACGACCGGTTGCGCCTTCGTCACGAATTTCTCCACCGGCACCCGTGGCCGCTCCGGAAAATGGCGCGATGGCCGTTGGATGGTTATGGGTTTCCACCTTCATCAGGATGTGTATGTCCTCCTGGTTGTAGCCGTAAACACCGGTGTTCGAATCCGGGAAAAAACGGCCACCGCGACTCCCGGCAATAACAGAGGCATTGTCTTTGTAAGCCGACAACACGCCTTCACTGTTCATTTCATAGGTGTTGCGAATCATTCCGAACAGCGATTTTTGCTGATTTTCACCATCGATATCCCAAGACGCATTGAAGATCTTGTGGCGGCAGTGCTCGGAGTTGGCCTGGGCGAACATCATCAGCTCAACGTCTGTGGGATCACGCTTCAGATCAGAAAACGCAGCCACCAGGTAGTCAATCTCATCGTCCGCCAGCGCCATGCCCAAGCGACGATTGGCGTCTACCAGTGCTTTGCGGCCGCCGGCAAGAATACCCACGCAACCCAACTCGCGGGGTTCGTCGTGGCTGAACAGCAACTCGGCGCCGCCCATCTCGTGAAATACTTTTTCTGTCATGCGGTCGTGTAAAAGCGCAGCAATTTTACCCCGCTGCTCGAGGCTTAGCTTCTTAGCCGAACGCACGTAGTAAGCAATACCCCGCTCAATACGCAGGATGTGACGCAAACCACAGTTGCGCACAATGTCGGTAGCCTTGGACGACCAGGGCGAAAGCGTGCCGGGGCGGGGAACCACCAGAAACAAAACGCCTTCGGGCTGCTCTACGGGCACACTCGGGCCGTAACTCAACAGCCGATCAAGAATCGCCTGTTCCACGTCAGACAGGTCGCCATCAAGATCGGCAAAATGCATGAACTCGGCGTACACATGGTCAATTTCGGGGACGCTGTCTTTCAGGCAGGCGTGCAATTTGTTGAAACGAAAAGGTGAAAGCGCTGGTGCGCCGCGAAGTTCAAGCATGGTAGCAACCTGTATCGCGCGTAGCGGGGGTTTGAGAAGACATTTTGAAGGCAGCATCATACTCGAAAGCGCCTTCGGGATACAGCGATCCAGCACCTTACCAAACAACGCCATCAAGGATTCCGCTGATCGCTCTTTTATTGACCGGACCACGCACAACATAGATGATTGCAATAACCTGTCTGCACCAAGACAGCCAATCGGAAATTAACCGCACACCCGCCTAAAACCCTACGGAGATAAGGCTTTTGCCGGCAAACACCCAGTTGCAGCTCGCTTCCCGGCGGGCGTTATCGTTGCCCGAACTGGTCCGCAAGGGTACGGTCTTAGCAGCACTGCTGGCGTTTATTCTGCTTTTGAGTGGCTGTTCACGGCCAACAACCCTGCAGCAGATCAAAGCCGAAGGCGTTCTGCATGTCATTACCCGGGTTGCCCCTTCTATATACTATAAAGGCCGCGACGGCCCTACCGGCTATGACTACGAACTGGTGCAGCTGTTCGCAGAACACCTGGGCGTAGAACTTAGAATTCGCGTTGCCGAGGACAATACCGAAATTCTGTCTGTGCTGACCCAGAACTTCGCTCACATAGGGCTAGCCGGGTTGTCGGGGCAAAAGCAGTTCCAGGATCAAATGCGGGCACTGCCGACCGGTATAGAAGCAGAGTCAGTGGTGGTGTATCACCGCGACTCGGCCACACCCGAAGCTCTTGCCGATTTAGCAGACAAGCCGTTGCATATAGTGGCCGACAGCAATCACGAGCCGCAACTGGAAGAAGTGCGAATCGATATCCCCCAGCTGTCCTGGCAGGTTCACGCGGGCCTGGACGCCGCCGGCTTGCTGGCGCGGGTTCAGAGCGGTGAGCTACCATACGCGGTGGTCTCATCCAATGAGCTAGCGCTGAACCACGTGTTCTTTCCCGATGTCAAAGAAGCAATACCGCTGGGTCCGGCCCGCGAGCTGGCCTGGCTGTTTCCTGCGGTGCAAGATCGGTCGTTGATTGATGCTGCGGGGCAGTTTTTCGGGCTGCTTGCCGAAGACGGCGCGATGGAGCAGATTACAGAACGCTTTTACGGTCACCTGGACCGGCTGAACTATGTTGGTGCGCTAACATTTGTGCGCCACGCAGAAAAACGCCTGCCAAAATATGAGAGCCTGTTTCGCTCTTACGCCGATCAATACGCCATAGACTGGCGACTTCTGGCGGCCATTGGTTATCAGGAATCTCACTGGCGCCCCAAAGCGACCTCTCCCACCGGCGTTCGCGGGCTGATGATGCTAACCCGCTCAACGGCGAAATACGTGGGCGTCAAAAATCGCCTCGACGCCGAGCAGAGCATTCGCGGCGGGGCCAAGTATTTAACGATTGTGCACGACAAGATTCCCGACCGTATTGAGGAACCCGACCGCACCTGGTTTGCTCTGGCTTCTTACAACGTCGGATTTGGCCACTTGGAAGACGCACGCATACTAACCGAACAGGCAGGAAGGAATCCGGACCGCTGGATGGATGTAAAAGAGTTCCTGCCACTGCTGACGCAAAAAGAATGGTACAGCCAAACCAAGTATGGCTACGCCCGCGGTCATGAGCCGGTCATTTATGTGCAAAATATTCGCCGCTATTACGATGTGCTGGTGCGCATGTCCGAACCCGCCGAAATACCGGAAACCTTGCTGGCAGATGATCCGCTTACGCAGCTTGATAGCGCCGGCGAACCGCTTATGGCCTTGCCAGAAATACAGGCTGCCTTACCAGAGCAACTGACCGACGTACCACCCACGCTATGATCTTTCGAACTCCAGGCCTGCAGCGCCTATGTCGGCTCGACGGCATCCAGCGCGGCATTAATCTGTTCCTGGGTAAATCCGCGGCGCTGAAGAAAACGCATCTGGCGCAAGCGTTCTTCCAGCTGCCCTCGCAAATCTGATAACCCGAAGCGCTTACGGCGCAGTCGTACAGCCTGGTCAGACCAATCCTGCAAGCTCATTGCCTGCAGAGTATCGGCATTTCCAGCCACGCCACGCTGGTTCAATTCACCCGTTATGCGCAGCAGACCGTAACCCGCCTCAATACGCTGTCGCACGTAGGCTTCGGCAAAGCGTTCATCGCTTAGCCAATCCTGCTCCTCGTAGTCATCCAGTACCGATTCAATGACCGATTTTGGCAACTGACGCTGCAACAACTTAAGGGTAAGTTCAAGTCGGCTGTGTTCACGCCGGGCCAGCAAGCGCAGCGCCACAGAACGAGCTTTATAATCATCATCCTGATCATTTTCGGATTTTGCCATTACATCTCTTTCCGCATCGCTTCACAAAACGCTAGACTAGCGCTCGCGTTCTATACGCCCGGTAGCTTCGTACCTGAAAATCCAAGCGCCCAGCGCCAATCGAAATTGGCGCTGAAGAACGGTAGCGGCACACTTTGCCCGACACCGCAGACTGGTATCAACCAGAAAGATACTTAAAGGAAAACACCCATGGCCGCATTTCTTCGAAAATTGTTCAAATCCCGTACAGCCCAGCTAAAAACACCAGCGCCGGCAGTCAAAAAACAGCCTCAGCAGGCAGAAGCTGCAAAATCCGCAAAAGAGGATCGTGGCGCACGGATTGCGAAGCAGCTGGAAGCCGTACAAGGTATGCCAGCGCAAACAAAACTGGCAGAGCTGGCCATTGGCGGGTTAACCGCTGAAGTACGCAGCCGCGCCGCCAGCGGCCTACACGACGAAGCCTTGCTTCATGACGTTATTCGCCAGGCAAAAGGCCGGGACAAAGGGGTTTTCCAGATAGTCCGTCAAACACTTCAACAACTACGCGACGCCGAAGCCGCGAAGAATGAACTGGAAGAAAAGCGGCAGCAGCTGATTCAACAAGCGCAGGACCAAGCCCGCAGTGAAGACACCACGCTGTATGAGCCACGTCTGGACACACTGCTCAAACAGTGGAAAAGCGTAGAGGCTGACGCCAGTAACGCGCAAACCACCGAATTTTTGAGCGCGACCCACCAGTGCCGTGAGCGCATTCGCCAAGTGCAACAACAGCAGTTAAAAGAAGAGCAGCAGCAGGAAAAGCTCGAACAGCGCAAGCAAACCCTGACGCTACTGGGCGAGGGCTTAACTCAATTAAAAACGGACGACACCCGCGAGCCGCCCACGCTGACAGCTCTGGACGCGCTCCTGAAAACCCAGCACAACCGCTGGATTGAAGCCAGTGAAAATACCGACGTAAGCGCGCCTGAACAAAGTCGTTACAACACCGCCAGCGCCGCCCTACGCGCCTATGTGGAAGCACACGAGCGGCTCATACCTGTGCAAGAACAAATCGCCAAACTGGCGATTAATGCAACCTCAGGCGACGACACGGAAGTTGAGGCAAATCTTGACGCCTGGACAGCAGACCAGGCCCGAGACCTGCTTGCCACCCTGGACTGGCCAACGATGTTTCCGCGCCCCGAGCCCGTGATCGCGCTTCAGACATTGGCCAAACAGCGCAAGACAGCAGAACCGGTCGAACAGCCAGACCTGGCTCGCCAGAACAGCCTGTCAGCCGATTTGGCCAGGCTCCTCACGGAGCTTGATAGCGCTCTGGAGAACAAACAGCTGAAACCCGCCAAGCAGCTGTTAAAAAACGTCCAGCAAATTGCAAAAAAACTCGACTCCCGCCACCAGAAGCCTTTTGCTGCGCGGATGCAATTGCTGCAAGGTCAGTGTAACGAGCTCAACGACTGGCAGGGCTTTGCCACCACACCCAAACAGATCGCGTTATGTGAACAGATGGAACACCTGGCGGCGCAGCCAATCGACCCAGAAGCCAAGGCAAATCACATCAAAGAACTGCAAGAAGAATGGAAAGGCTTGGGCGGCTCCTCCGATCGGTTACTTTGGGCCCGCTTCAAGCAGGCATCTGATGCCGCCTACGAGCCATGCAAAGCCTACTTCGCCGCAAAATCCGATCTTAAGCACGCCAATTTGGCCACACGCCAACTGATCTGCCAGCAACTGCAGGAATTTATGGCCCAAGCCGACTGGTCTAGTGTTGACTGGAAAGTGGCAGAACGTATCCATCAGACCGCGCGCCAGGAATGGAAGGCCGCATGGCCGGTAGAGTTCCGCGACAACCGGCCGTTACAAAAACAGTTCGACGAGTTACTGAAACAGCTGGATGCCAAGCTGAATGATGAACGCCAGCGCAACGAAATCCTGAAACAGGCTATTGTTGCCAGCGCCGAAGAGTTGATAAGCGCCGAACCCCTGGCCGACGCCATGGTGCAGGCCAAAGAACTACAAGGCCATTGGCAGGCTATCGGAATTACCCGTCATCGCGAAGACCGCAAGCTCTGGCAGGCATTTCGAAAGGCTTGCGACGGAATTTTTGCCCGTCGTGAACAAGAAAATAACCGTCAAAAGCAGGCGGTCGTGGCAGCTGACGAGCAAGTAGTCAACACGTTGGATCGCGCCGACCAGGCCCTGAGTGAAAGCACAAACAACGATGAACTTAGCGCAATCTGGGCCGAGCTGGCCATGCACAGCCCGCAGGCGCTATCTGCCAGCACTCGCGACCGCTACAACGAGGTGCGTCAGCGCTTACACACAGCCAAACAGCGGCAGGAACTCATGGCCCGCCTGCAACATTGGACCGAATGCATTCAGGCCCGCGACCAGATCCCTGTAAACAGCTCCGACGTACCCGTGGGATGGACAAAATTTAATCACCTCGATCAGCCTATCGATTTTCAGGAGCTGGCTATTCGCACCGAAATACTCGCTGACCAGCCGTCACCTGCAGCAGACCAGCGTAAGCGAATGGAGATTCAGGTGCAGCGCCTTGCACAGAGCATTGGCACCGCAGAGCAAACAGCCAGCCCACTCGACGATGCCGAAAAACTGGTGGCGTTATGGTGCCTGGCTCCGGCCTCCGCCGCGGCATCCAAAGAGCTCGAACAACGCATGGTGAATGCACTTGAAAGCTTGATTTGAGGCTGCTGCGCAAGCAGACATAATCATCCGCATACACCTTTGCGCCGTAATATGAATGAATAGATTGTCACTTGGCGCACGGGGTCACCTATAGCCAGGCGTGCAGCGCTTGCCTACAATCATTAAACGGGTTGCTGGCTGAACACCTCAGCCGCAACCACCAGCATTTAACTCGGTCAGGTAGGTACTATGTCCATTGTGGAAAGACTGTGCTCACAGCGCGTAACGCGCAGCAAGCCCCTAACAGCTCTGGCGCTTGCGGTCGCGCTTTCCGTATCTTTCGGGACCGTCGCCGGGAGCGAGTCGCTGCAAATCTATCAGCCGGTTGCGCCTACCATCGAGCAAGCCAGGGCCAACATACTAATTGCAAGACAGCTGCAGTTCACACACTTCCGCGATTTGCGAGTCAGCGATGATTTGTCCAGCGACGTCTTCGATACCTATCTGAAGTATCTGGACGGCCAGAAGGTCTATCTGACCCAAGTCGATCTGGACGGTTTTGCCGACATTCGAGATCATTTGGGTTCGGCCCTGCGTACCGGTAAATTGCAGCCGGGGTTTGATATTTACAATCTGGTGCAACAACGGGTCATCGAGCGCCTGCATTTTGCTATAGACTTGCTGGACCAAGGCGTTGACGCTTTAGACTTCAGCAGCAACGACAGCATATTGTTAGACCGTTCTGATAGCGACTGGGCCGCTAATAACGCCAAGCTGGACGAACTCTGGACCAAACGTGTCAAAAACGCTGTACTGGCCCAACGCCTGAACGGCAGCGACGATGGCGCCATAACAGACACGTTGAGGCAGCGTTACGAAGGCCAGCTCAAGCGCGCCTACCAAGCTCGCAGTGAAGATGCGTTTCAGGCTTACATGAACGCCTTTGCGGGCATGTGGGACCCCCACACTTCGTATTTTTCACCGCGCACCTCTGAAAATTTTAACATCAATATGAGCCTTTCGCTGGAAGGCATAGGCGCCGTTCTGCAAGGCGATAACGAATACACCAAAGTGGTGCGTTTGGTTCCTGGTGGCCCAGCGTTTCAGCAAGGCCAGTTGCAACCCGCAGACCGGATTGTATCGGTCACCCAAGAAGGCGAAACCGCGGTCAACGTGATCGGCTGGCGCCTGGATGAAGTGGTTGATCTGATTCGCGGACCGCGCAACTCCGTGGTCACACTGGAAGTTATTCCCTCTGGCGCGGCTGATGAAACCATCACCAAAGCCATCGCCATCAAACGCGACCAGGTAAAGCTGGAAGAGCAGAGCGCCAGTAAACAAGTGATCGAGCTCGATCGCAACGGCGAAATCTACAAGGTCGGCGCCATTACCATCCCCACCTTCTACGCCGACTTCCAGGCCATGCAGGCCGGTGATCGCAACTACAAAAGCACCACCCGTGATGTGCGCAGGCTGCTGAAGGAACTTGAAGCCGAGGGCGTTGAAGGTTTGGTGATAGACCTGCGCAATAACGGCGGTGGTGCCCTGCACGAAGCCAACGATCTGGTGGGACTGTTTATAGACACCGGCCCGACCGTGCAAATTCGCAACGCCAATAACGACGTGCAGATTCTGAACGATGAAGACCCGGATGTTGCCTTCAAAGGGCCCATGGTGGTGTTGGTAAACAGAATGAGTGCCTCCGCGTCTGAAATTTTCGCGGGCGCCATACAGGACTACGGCCGCGGCCTGGTAGTGGGCTCCCAAACCTTCGGCAAAGGCACTGTACAAGCAGTTCGACCGCTGAATCACGGGCAACTGAAAATCACCCAATCCAAATTTTACCGGGTTTCCGGCGGATCAACCCAGCATAAAGGCGTTATGCCCGACATCGAGATTCCGTCACGTATCGATAACAGCCTTATTGGGGAAGATGCGCTGGACCACGCCCTGCCCTGGGATCAGATTGAGCCTGTTGACCACACCCAGTATTTTGATTTTAGCAATATAATTGACGAGCTGCGCCTGCGCCACGACAAGCGCTTTGAAGCCAGCCCCGAGTTCAGTTTGCTACAGCAGGAAATCGACTTTCTGAAACAGCAACGCCAGCAGAACTCCGTCAGCCTGAATATGGACGAGCGCCAGCAACAACATAAACAAATCGAACGCACCCGGCTGACCATTGCCAACGCCCGCCGTGAATTGCGCAGCCAAACGCCATTCAACACCATGGACGAACTGAATGACTGGCAAGACCTGCAGGCGGCCGATATGAATTCAAATGATGAAGAAACAGATTTTGTTATCCGCGAAGGCGGTCAAATAATGGCGGATATGCTTGAACTTGACCGTCGTACGGCGGCGCTGCCGGCGATGGGCTCGTCTTTGACGGCTAAAGCACAAACTGCGCGGGCATCAACCGACCTGTAACCAGGTTAGAACCGAACGTATGCGCCGTGGCGGTTGCGAGGGGATTCAACACCGCGGCCACCAAGGCGCCGACACTTATTGCCGATGCGCCCCTAGCGGCGCCCGTTCGAAAGGCTGATTCATGACGGCAGAGACTATCATTGCTGCGGATATCCGCATCAACGCTCGCTGGGTGATTCCCATCGAACCTGCGGATCAGGTTTGGCATCACCACGCGGTGATTGTACAAGGCGGCCGTATTCTTGCTGTATTGCCCCAAGCCGATGCCGATACTCATTACCGCACCCGCGAAACCCTGAATTTGCCACACCATGTGCTGATGCCAGGGCTGATCAATCTGCACGGCCATGCCGCCATGTCGCTGTTTCGCGGG
>Ga0136560_1001171_pt1 | contig 13414 bp, 6 predicted proteins | sample AntRauMeHopE1497_FD_104925 | JGI IMG/M metagenome (GOLD analysis project Ga0136560, IMG submission 104925) | Saline lake microbial communities from Rauer Islands, Antarctica - Metagenome Hop E1 #497 | ecosystem: Environmental > Aquatic > Non-marine Saline and Alkaline > Saline | place... | reverse complement strand
TGGGGGTCTGGGCAAGTGACGGCACGACGAATGGCGGGCTGGGGGTCTGGGCGGCTCGGCACGACGAATGGCGGGCTGGGGGTCTGGGCGGCTCGGCACGACGAATGGCGGGCTGGGGGTCTGGGCGAGTGACGGCACGACGAATGGCGGGCTGGGGGTCTGGGCGGCTCGGCACACGCATACGCACACGCACACGCACTTGCCCGCTCACACCGTGCCCCCGTACGGGTCGGCCGCCGCGGACGAGGCGGGGACCGCGGGCATGGCGCTGCTCGTGGCCGCCGAGGCGGGCAGCGGCGCCGCCGCCGCGGGGATGGAGGGGAAGGCGTAGGGGTCCGAGACGCCCCCCGGGCCGGCGGCGATGCCCGCGGCGTCGACGTCCATGTCCACGTCATCCAGCATGGCGAGCTCGGCGTCGAGGTCCATGTCGTCCAGCTCGTCCATGCCGATGCCGCGGGTCATGGCCTCGTGCACCTCGTCCACGTCGTCCATGAGGTCCTCCAGGTCGTCCTGCGTGTCCTCGAGCGCGTCGATGTCCAGGTCGGCCGTCGCGCCCTTGAGCGCCTCGGCGCCCGCCTTGAGCGCCTGCACCTGTGAGACCGCCATGGTCGCCGTCTCGATCGCAAACGCCGTTCCCTCGAACTTCCCCGCCATCGCCATGGACTGCGTAGCGTGCTTCTGGTAGTTATTGCGCTGCTGCAGGAGCATCAACATCCGCTGCTTGATCGCTTTTTGCTGCGCGGGCGTCCTCGCCGCCTTGAGCTGGCGCTTCATCACCATCAGCTTCTGGTTGCAATCATTGACCTGCATGGATGAGGGCGGACCAGCGCTTGCGTCGAGCAGGCCACAGCGGCGAGCACGGATACGCGCCCTCGGCACCGCCACCTCGCCTGGCCGTACCATGGGCATGTCTCGGCGCGCGCCGAGCCTCGACGTAAGAGCTTGCAAGCTTTCTGCCACCTACCGGCACGGACGGGCCTGGGTCCCCGCGCAGGCTCGCAGAGGCGCAGGCGTACGTCTCGGAAGGTTCCCGGTCACGAGCCGCTCCAGCCCTTTGCAGCCGGGCCCACCCGTGCCTGCCGCGCGGGGCCACACCCAGAGCTAGTTCGCCGGCTCACCTTAGCATCCATGTGAGCTGTCCTCTTGTTGGCGTGCTCCACAGCGTCGCCGAGGCTCGGCGCCGGCGCAGCTGCAGGCGCCGGTGCTGGGGCGGCACCCCGCCCAAAAACCCGACCGAACATGAGAACCAAGCCCAGAAGGAGGGACTGCGAGTGTCCGTTCACTGGGTGGTGACGGGTGGTGTAAGTCCCGGAGAATGCTGCGCGTGGCGAGTTGTTGTCGTGGCAGAGCCTCATCCGGCAACGCCTTGTGGAGCAGTGAACCGAGGTCACGTGTCCGCAGCGGCCCCGGAAGCATCGCACCCGCAAGGACGAACGCGCATTCGCTGATGCAGGACATCACACCCGGCTTGCAGGTGCGTCGGGGCGGCTCCGAGCCCCACCGAGGCGTCCATCGCGTCCGAGGAACACCCAGTCGCAACCTCACCGAGTCGTGCCCTGCAGAACACCGGGCAGAAAACGCCTGCCGCTGCCGGGAGCCCAGTCTCTGCACACCGCCCGCCCCGTTGGCGCAGATGGCGGTCACCTGCGGCTCGCCCTCCCTGCTTCCCATTCCCTCGGCTTCCCCGAGCGGAGCTTGCGAGGGACAGCCCGCCGAATCCCCCGCGGGCCTTCCCGACCGACTTTCGAACGAGGTGAGATTCTGGGAGTTTCAGGAGGGTCGGCCCTTCGGCTCGCCGAGTGGTTCAAGTTGCCTGGCGTTCCGCCGCCGGCACTGTTTTCGACTCGGCGGCCCGGGCACTCTCTCCGCGGGCCACCTGCCCGTCTCGCGGCCGGCATTCTCCAAACGCCCGCATCGCACCGCGAGCCGCCCGGGGCCGTGAGGGGCTGCTGGTCTGACCGTCGCTGCTGCCGCTCGTTCTCCGCTTCTATCGGAACGCGTGTTTGTCCGACACGTTCTTCGTGGGCGGCCGCCCTCCCCTCGCCCCCAGCGGACAACCGTCTGCCGCCCCGCGCAACCAGAGGGCACACTGGCCGTCCCCTGCCCTTCTCCTGGTGGCTGCGCGCTCAATCACCCCGTCGTCGTCGCTGATTGGCCCTTTCCGTCGCAGACCACTCGAATGGCCGACTGTGTCGAGACTCCGCACGCGCCCGACGAGCGGCGAAACAAGGTCCCGACTCGGCCCGTTCTCGCTCCGGCCCCGGGGCTCGCCCAGCAGCACAGCCGGCGTGTCCCGGGGGGACGGCTCATGGTGCGGACACCCGATGACGGCCACCTTGCGCCCGCTCCCCGAGCTTTTGCGGACAGGCTTGCGCTTCGCCCCGGGCCGCCCCGGCTCGGCGCCTTGCCAATGTCCGGCGGCCGAGCGGCTCCCCGGACGGCGGAGCTTGGCGCGAGTGCTAACGAAGGCGCGGCAGCCGGCCAAGCGGCGGGCGGCGACCCAGCGGCGGGGGAGCCAGGGCGGATTGACGTCGCGGGGCGCTTCACGCCGAGAGAGACGTCCGCGCACTCTCGCAGGACGGACGGCGAGCAAGGCGGTCGAGGCACCGCGACGGACGGCAGCGTTCGGCTTTTCGTTCTGCGCCAGCTCAGCACCGGGCAGACCGTTGTCATGGCGCTCGATCCGCCGCCGACGACGCTGCCGACTGCCTCAGCGCCACCTCCGGCGCCCGCGCCGCCCGGCGGCCACGCTTCCGGGATCATGTGGCCCGTCGGACAGCTTGCGTCTGAAGGTGCGGGCGGGCTCGTTGGTCCGCTGGGCGCAGGTGGCGGCTATGCGCAGGGTGACGGGGGCGGGCCGGGCCACCATTCTTGGGCCGATTCCGCCCTTCCCCAGGTGGTGCCCCAGCACGCCTCGGCGGCGTACGTGCCGCACGGTGTTGAATTCCACCACGGCGTACCACCGGGGCCGTATGGCGGGCAGCCCACGGCGCAGTTGGCCTACGGCGACGCTCGGCTGGGCCAGCCGGGCTGGACGCAGCCTGCTCCGCTTTCCTCGCGCGCGCCGCCCCGCGCCGACCGTGGCGCGCGGCAGGCTGGGTCACACCGTTCAGTTCGCTCCACAGGCATGGAGCGAGAGCTCGGCGGGCGCGCTGGGCTCAGGATCGACGGCCAGAGTCACGATCTCAAGGAGGGCGCCAGAAAGCTGATCGAAGCCATGGGCAAAACGGCCGAGCGGTACTGGCTGCTCGCCGAGGAGGCCAAGTGCCAGTCGCTCGTCGAGGAGGGGCTTGCTGCCGCGTCTGGCAACGATGGTAAGGCGGAAGCAGCCGTCAAGAAGGAGAGCGACCATCCCGAATCCGTCGAGACCAGCGGCGCCGCCGACGCCGCCGCCGCGTCCAAGGAGACCGCAGCCGCGCTCGCCATCGAGGGAAGGCTCATCACGCGCGATTCGTCCATCCTTAACGCTTACAAGCGGATGCTGATCCATAAGCTGGCGGACCGCTTCCGGCTGCGGCGAGTGACTTTCAAGGGCGCCGGCAGCGGCGGCCGCGCCGGCCGCAAGGATGAACCCGCAGCCACGGCCATCATCCGGCTTGTTTTCTCTCCTGGGGAGTCCAAGCTGCCGCCCGAGACCCTTGAGGAGCTCGAGGCCTCGGTCGGCTACGTTCCGCCCGTGGCTCCGCGCCGGCGCCGCGGCTCAGAGGATGAGGAGGATCCGGCAGCAGCCACGCCTCACGACGGCGGCCACGGCGCGATGGTGGGGTGGGAGGACGACGACGGGAGCATGTCGACGACGAGCAAACGCGGGTCACGGCGCGGCCGCCGCCGCCGCCGCGTCCGCCCCGACGCCTACGAGTCAGCCGGCGCGACGGATGCTGGCTCGTACGGCCACGACGGCGCAGGGCACCGCGCGCCGCGGGGCGGGACCCGCGGGCGGTCGCACGCGCCGGTGCCTTACGGCGACCGAGAGAGCCGGTACGCGCCGGTGCCTCGGTACGGCCCGCCCCCGCAGGGGCAGTACGGGCACGGCATGGAGGGCGGCCCGTACGGGGGCCCTGGTTACGGCGGCTTCCAGCCCGGTTACGGGGGCGGGTACGGCGGCGGCGGCTACGGCGGCTACGGCGGCTACGGCGGGAGCTACGGCGGAGGGCCTGTCGGCTACGGGGGGCACCCGTACCCGGGGGCACCGCACGGCCCCTACGGCGAGGACACGGGCTACGGCGGCGGGCGCGGTGGCGGGTTCACCGGCGGGGCGCCCGTCGGGTACGGCGGCGGCGGTCGCGACTCCTTCCTCGGCGGAGGCGGAGGCGGGGGAGGGCCCTACGGCGGGGGCTACGGCGGCGGCAGGGCCGACGGCGGGTACAACGACGGGGGGCACGGCCCGCCGCCCTTCCAGCACGGTGGTCGCGGACCACCGACCGGCTCGGAGGGCTACGCGCCCCAGTACGGCGTCGCGCCCGGGGGGCTCCCTCCCGGCACCGTCATGTTCACGGACGGCGCGGGTGGTGCGCCGCGCCAGATGCAGGCCCCTCCGGCGGCGTGGCAGCACGCGCAGCCGTACGGCGGCCCCCTCCCCGTCCCCGTCGCCGCGGCCGCCCCGCCCCCCGCCGCCTGGCCCGACGTCCGAGGAGGCGGCGGTTTCCACCTGCCGGCCTCGCCGCAGCTTGAGCGTCGCTCCGCGCACGCTGTGACGAGCCCCGGGGGTGTCTCTGCGGCGGACTCTGCGGTGTCGGTGGGCTTGGCGGTGTCGGGGCCGCTGCCGGCACACGGGCTCGTGGCGCCGCTCGACCCGGACGGACCGGTGGCGTCCGCTCACGGCTCCGGCTCGACTCACTCCAGCAGCCTGGGCCTCGCGGCACTGGAGGAGGCGCCCGAGGGTGCGCGGCAGGCGGAGTGGGTGCTGACGCAGGGGGGCGAGTGGGCGCTGGCCGGGAGCCTGACGACCGCCGAGGCGGTGTACGCGGCTGCGGCGGCGGCGGACGCGGCGGCGGGGCGGCGGCACATGGCGGTGCTGGCGGTGGCTAGCGGCCACCGCGCGGCGGCGCCGGCCCCGGGGAGGCCCCCTCTGCACCTGTCCGGGGTGTCCGGCGCCGGACGCGACACGCTGGCCGACTCCGCCCGCTCGGCTGACACGACTGGCAGCCGCGGCCTGGGCGCGGCGGCGGCGCGGGGCCACCTGCGCACGACGCTGAGCGCCCCTGACGTGTGGTCGCACCCCGCGACACCGCCGCTGGGGCCCGACGGGCGGTCTCGCCACAGCCGGTCGCACCAGGCGCTGGTGCAGTCGCCGACGGGGCCGGGGGGGGACGGCGGCGGGGGCTTCGACGCGGACGACGACGCGGCCTCGCGGTCGGCGAGCCTGGACCCGGTGTCGGACGGGACGGGGTCGGCGTCGGGGAGGGTGGCGGCGCTGCCAGACGTCGAGGAGGAGGACGGCGAGGCGGTGGCGGCGTGGGGGGCGGGGGACGGGGAGGCCGGCGTGGCGAGCCTGCTGGAGGACTGACCCGGCCTGGTGCGGCTCGCGTGGGAGACGGCGACAGCCCCGGCCGCGGACCCCGCCCCCTGGCGGGGGAAGGCGGGGACGGGGGCGTTGGCGCGGATCCGGCGGCGCCGCGAACGGGCGGCCCACCCTCCCTCTGCACTGAAAGCCATGGTTTTCCCGCAAGTACCGAGTTAGTACGCGTGTTGACGTCCTCGACCTGCCTGTGAAGCGCAATATCGGCTCGGATGGCCGGTCTGTTGGGGCGGTGCTCCGCGCGGCGCGTTTTCCTACCGTGTGAGTGACGCGCAACGCACCAAAACTCATACATGTCCAAGAATGCCCTTTGGTTATGCTGCCTCTCGCCCGCCTGGGCCTGCACGGCCGAGCGTGGTGGCTTGGTTGCGTTCTTGTCTGTTGCCACAGGCTCTGCAGCGCACGGACCCCCCGAGCCCCACAGCAGCTCAGTGCGGGGGCCTCCGGGGCACCGACGCCGATGGAATCCGTCCTCGATGTGCCGGCCATGCTTTTCAGCCGGGGTGAAGGCCCCGAGGGCGGCCCGAGCCCGGACGCAGGGGCTCCGGACGGTTTTGCTTTCTCGCTCGCCGGCTCGATCGACGCCCCCCCGTTAGCGGGCGCGCTGCTCCCGGCGTACGAGATGGATGCGCTGGGCGGTATGGAGGCGGGAAGCTCCGGCGAGGACGACCCGCCCGTGCCGGCCAGACGAGCTGTTGTAACTCTTGCGCAGGCGAGCCTCGCGGAGCACGGCTCCACCGGAGCCGCTAGCGTCAGGGCAGACCCACTCCCAAGTCTTCGTGCGGCACCCAAGGCGCGGGCGGGCAGCCGGCGCCGTAAGAAGCGCAGCAAGTCGCGCGGGCCGGGAACGCCAAGGGTGTTCCGAATCGCGCGGGAAGCCGCCGCCAACCCCGCAGGGCCGCCGGCACAAGCTCCGTCGCGCGGGCTTTGGGCCCCGGGCATGCCGCTCGAGTCAGCCTCGGACGCGGCGGCGCTCGCTTGCTGGGTGCTGCGTCGGCGGCAGGCCGTCCTCGGGCGCGCCAAGCGACTCTCCCGGGCGCTTCCTGCGGTCCCGATGCCGCGGGGTGGCCCTCCCGGCACGGGCGCAGCCCCGGGGCCGGCGGATGACGTGGCGGCGTCCCGGGTGCTGGGGCGGGCGTCGGGGCGGCGGTCAACGCAGGGGCTGGTAGAGCTGCTCCTGACGCTGAGGGACGCGACGGTGGACGCGGTGGGCGCCGTGGCGGCGTGGCGGTGGCTACACTCGGAGGAGGAGCGAGAGCGATCGCTGCTGGGACGGGCTCGCGACGGCGCCGCGGGGGCGTCATCGGGCGCCGGGCGTGGCCGGGGCGCCGGCGGGGCGCGGTCATCCTCGCGGCGTCGCGCCGGGGGCGGCGCCAAGCGGTCGTCGTCTAGGTCCGCCGCCGTCTCGGAGAGTGACAGTCTTCCCTCGGCGGTGTGGCGGGGCACTGACGTGCTCCTGCGGCTCTGCTTCGACACTGACGAGGTGGCGTCGAGCGACGCGCTGCTGCTGTGGCTGCAGCAGGATCCGGGGAACGTGGTCGGGAACCCGCTGCTCGGGGGGCGGCCGCTGGTGGCGGAGGCGAGGGCAGCGCTGGTCGACGCCGAGGCGAGGCGGGGGGACGAGGCAGGGGGGGCGGGGACGGCCGCCGTGCCGGCGTGGGACCCCCGGTCGTACCTGGAAGAGGCAGGGAGCACCGGCGGGGGCAGCGGGGCGGGGGGGGCGGCGGAGGGCGTGGAGGACGCCGCTGGGGGCAGCGGGGGGCGGAATCTCGAAGGCAACGTGCCCCCGGCGCCACAGGTCAGCGCGGCGGAGCCGCCGGCCGGAAACTGCGACGAAGACTACGAGGGAGACTATGGCGAAGACTATGACGACGCCGACCGCGGCGCCGCCCCTCCCCCTGCCCCCGAGGAGCCGCCCCCGCCGCCCCCCGCGGGCGATGCCCTGGCCGTGGCGCTCTGCCTGAGCCGCCTGCCCGAGGTGGCAGCCCTCGGCCGCCGCGTCGCCCCCGCCCTCGTCGCCGCCGGCCACGCCTCGACCCGCACCGCCGAGCTGGTGGCAGGGGCGAACCCCCGCGCCCGCGCCGCCCCCGAGGCCAAGGACGCAGCGGAGACGGAGGAGGACGTCGACCCGGACGCGGCACTCGCGGCTCTGCACGGGGCGACGTCGACGCTGCTCCTTCACGGGGTCGCCGCCCGGGCCGGCGACGCGGCACTGCTCGGGGCCCTGGACCCGACGGGGGCCCTCCCCGGCACGCCCGCACGCCCGGCGGACATCGGCGCGGCGCCGGGCGGGCCCCGCGGCCCCGGCGGCGCCGCGGAGAGCGGTCGGGCGGGGTCGGGCGCCGACCCAGCTGCCAGGTACACGGGCCTCCTGGGGAGGGTGTCGGCGGAGGAGAGGGCGGAGGCCCGCTCGGACCGGCGGCGGGCGGAGGCGCGGCTGGCGAGGGCGTGGGTGAGAGCCGGCGAGACGGAGGCAGCGGTGCTGGCAGAGGCTCCGGCCGACGCCGCTGTGCTCCTGGCGACAGGGTGCTTCGGCCTCTGGCGCCCCGGTGTGCTCCTGCCCGTGGCGGGAAGGCAGCGCCCGGGGCAGGGGACGGCGGCCGGCGCCGCTGTCTCCGAGGGCAGAGCCCTCGCTGCTGCTGCCGTCACCGCCGCCCGAGCGACGCGCCGCGGCGCCGCCCCGTCCACGGCCTTCCCGGGCGCCAGGCCGCGCCGCCGGGACAATAGTCCCTACCACGACGCGCCCACGCCGCTCTTCCCGCCGGCGGCGCAGCCCTCCCCCGCCGGCCCGGTGCCCGCCCGCGCCGCCGCCCAGCCCTCCGCGGTCCGGCCGCACCGCCCATCCACCGTCGCTCGCACCAACCAGGGCAGACGACCCTCATCCACGAACAGGGGTACCACCGCCGCTGGCACCGCCGCTGCCGCTCCCCGCTCCGCCTCAGCCCCGGGACACAGCAGCCCCGACAGCCCGGCCGCGCCCCCGCCGCAGCGCCGGGACGTCCCCCAGCGGTCGACATCCCCGGCTCTGCCGGACCCGGCGCTGAGCTCACCCGCGACACCGGGCACGGCTCTGCCCCGCCTCTCGTCGCGGGCGGGAAGGCGCCTGAGGCGGTCGCCCCCGGGCAAGGGCGTGCCCACGGCCCGCGGCGCCGCTGCTGCCGCCACCGCGGCGACGCCGCCGTCCTCCTCTTCCTCCCCTCCCGGCTCTACCGCCGGCGCGCCCCGCCCGCCCGTCGCCCCCTCCTCCCTCGAGAGCGCCGCTAGCATCTACTCGTCCGACAGCAAGGCCAAGGCCGCGCTGGCACGGCACCTGGCGAGGAAGGGCGGGGCGGCGAAGCTCCCTCCCGGGCCCGCGGACATCGAGCGACGCCGGCAGAGAGCGAGGGCCGAGGCCAGGAGACGACACGATGCCGCGCGGCCGGACGGGCCGAGGCGGGAGGGCGGCGCAGGCAGGGACCCCACGACAAGCAGAGCCGGCAGAGCTGGCGGCAGCCCCTCCCGGTCCGGGCAGCGGTGGCATGACGACCGGGGCGCGGCCGCCGGCCCGGCTGCCGGGCTGCCACAGCTGTCGGTCGAGTCAGCCTCGAGCCTCGCCGCCCGGCACCGTGGCGGGCCCCAGACGCCGCCGGCGGGGGCTCGGCGGGCCGCCGACGGCCCCACGCCCCCCGCGGCCGACGCCGCCTCCACCCACCGGTCAGCCTACGGAGTCACTGAGAGCCGGTCGCAGCACGCCGCTGCCTCCGCCGCGCCGCCGTCCCCGGGCTCTGACGAGTACGGTGACGAGGGCTTCGGAGGCCAGGCTGGGGCGGCAGAGCCTGCTGAGACAGAGCCGGGGGCCGACGAGTACGGCGATGAGGCCTTTGAAGGGCAGGCAGAGCCAGCTGTGGCAGAGCCGGGGGGCGACGAGTACGGCAACAAGGCCTTTGAAGGTCAGGCAGGGGCGGCAGAGCCGCATGCGGCAGAGCCGGGGGCCCACCAGCCCCGCGACGAGGCAGTTTCAACGGCGGCAACTGCTGCCGACAGCAGGCGAGCCGCCGAAGCAGTCCGGGCGGAGCAGGCGGGGCGGGCGGAGCAGGCGGGGCGGGCGCCGCCGGCGGCAGCGGTGGCCGGGCCCGAGCGCGAGACGGTCGCAGCCCCGGAGCTGCGGGCGCCGCCCATCGCACGCCGGCCGACGAGGGTCCACGGGTCCATGGCTGCGGCGTCGTCGAGCGACGACAGCGATGACGGCTACTCGAAGGAGTTTTGATCGCACGGCCGATGAGCCGCCCGGTGCCCGCGGAAGCGCCCAAATTGGCACCCTCGCGGCGTGGCATGCTCACGCACAGCGGCAGTGTCGCCGCCCGTGGTCACACTGCTCCCGTGCTTTCGACAATGACATTTGATCACAGATGTGTCGCGCCGCAGCACGGCCGGACTTCACTCCGGCGCGGGCGCAGGCTGGCGGCCCCGCCATGCTGGAGAAACAACGAAACACGGAATGTCCTCGTCCGGTGTCTATCATGTGAGCCTGCCATGCCTCTGGGTGCAGGCGGCTCGCGGGCTAACAGTCGACTTGCAGCGAGCTGCCCCGCGCCCGCGGCCTGATGCGAGGATTTGTGCCCGCCTCGCTCTCGCAGGCTGTCGGTTGCAGTATGCTTGGCCATGATGATGCCGTGTGCCATCGTCCTGGGCGGCCCAGGCTTCTTTGCGCTGCGGGAGGCCATGTTTTTGCCCTTCGCCCTTGCCGACAGGACAGATGCCCCGCCGGCAACCCGGTCCGACATCAGCGGGATAGCCGGCGCTGCACACGCTCTGGGCACCGCGGGGGCTGTGCTTGGGACGCTGACCGGCGTGGGGCTGTTGCCGGTGGCCCTGATCGGCGTATTGTGGTTTGCGTTTGCGCTCATGCCGCTTCCGGCGTGGACGGTCCTTCCGGCGCTTGCGCTTGTGGGCGCTGGGAACGGCAATCCCCCGGTTCTGGGCGCGGCAACGGGCGCGTGGTCGGACGGATTTGTCTACTCTAGCCAGGTTGTCGACGTGGCCTCGTTCGCCAACGCGTCCCTTGCCCTCGCGCCGTTCGCCATGGGGCGCGGCACGGCTTCGGCGGGCCCGGGCCGGGGCCTTCTGACGCGCGAGCCTGCGGCGCGCAGCCTGTTCTGGCGGTTGCAAGGCCTCGCCGGCGACACGGGGTCGGCGGGCGGTCTTGTGTCGCCGGACTCGGGGGCCACGTTCCCCGCCGCGCTGCGCGACGCCAACGGGAGCGTGGTGGCGTTCCTGGTGGGCGGCGAGGGGGCGCTGATCGAGGCTGACTGGCTCGCCCGGTCGGTGGCGCAGGTGTCCGGGGGCCGCGCGGGCGGCAGCGAGGAGCCGTGCTCGGCGGCAGCGAGGTGCTTCCACGTGACGTCGGCGTGGCTCGCGGCGCTGGGGGGGCCGTCGGCAGCGTGGAACCACCCAGGCTTGCAGGACGCGCGGGCGGCGCGGTGGCGCAGGGACATCGTATCACTCCGTGCCGCGATGCGGGAGCGCGACGGGTCAGCGCCCCACGAGACCCGCGGCGCGGAGAGCACCCTGCTCGTGGCTGTGCGGTCGCCGAGGGCGGTCATCGCTGCCTGGCAGGACGCCGGCACGGTCGCGCTGCGATGGACAGCCGCCGGGGTCATCACGTCCGCGATCTTGTCGATGGCATGCGGCCTCCTGACCGTTTGCATGGTCGCGAGGCGGCCCAGCCTTTGACAGAGCAATCTCTGTGGCCGTCAAGAAAATCCTGCCAAATCGACACCCGCATCCGCAGGCATGGCCGAAGCCGCCAGCCCTTGCCGAGCATGGCCAGATGCAAAGATCACAATGGTTGTTTCCACAATCGTCCGGTGAGGCTGTCCAGCTTGCCCGCCCTGTGACGCCGTCACTCGCCGCCGTGGTGCTCACTCGCACGCGCCTTGCCTCCTGAGCCCGCGCAGGGACGCTGACGGCGATGCTCAGCCTTACGGGTGTGCAATGATCGTGCTCGAGATGGCGGAGACCGAACGGGCGATGGGCTTCGACGACGCCGAGAAAGCAAGCCGCGCGTTGCGGGCAGTGATGGCGTTGCTGGACCCCGCAGCGGATGGCGTTGTGACTGAGGACGCAGCAACCGCATGGGTGTCCACGTTTTGCACATCTGTAAGGACGGGCAACGGAGGCATCGACGTCAGCGTCGCCGCAGGGGTCGAGCAGTCGATGCAGCTGGTTCAGGGGCATGACGGCCTCAATTTCGTCGGGCTCCCTCCGGACCCCGTGCTGAGGTGGGCGCTGCTCGCGCCTGGGGACGGTGAGCCAACGGTGACGGCGGAGATGGCCGGCTCGCCCCCGCCGGGCCGCTGCGCCGCGAGGCGGGACTCCGGCGCCCCGGCGACCCGCGCGGCCATCGTGTGGGGGCCGGACGCCGAGGGCACGTGGAGCGCGCGGGTCGCGACGGGGACCCCCGGGGGCGCCTCTGTCGGCTTCCTGGTCGGCGTCCCCGCTGCGGTGCTGGCCGCGTCGGCGGAGCGCCTGCCGCGGTGCGTCAGCCGGCTCTGCAAGCCGGCGCAGCGCAGGTGCCTGGGCGAGCACTACGGGTCGAGCGCGGAGGGCTGCCTGGTCCTGTCTGGCTTCGTCGGCGTGTCCCCGCTCCGTGACCTGCTGGCTCTGCTCAGCTTCGACGAGCGGCAGGGCCTGCCGCGCCTCTCACGGTGCGCCGCTGACGTCCGTCCCTTCCCTGCCCTGCGGCTCATGCTGGCCGGGCCGGGCGAGGCATCGGCCGTCGTCGAGGCCAGGGTGGCGGCAGGGCCGGGCCGCGTCGCCCTGCTGACGTCATCCGACCGCACCGGCGCTACGCTGCTCGCGCGGGACCACGGCCTACGGTGTCCTCCCGGCAGCCAGCCCGGGCGCTACCGGCTGTGCTTCTTCCCCGACGCCAGTGAGCCCACCAGCGACTTCTCGCTCTTCTGTGACGATGGCGAGGCCGCGTCGCGGGGCTCGGCCGTGGTACCCTCCCTCCTCCTCGCGGACTGCAATCAGGGCCTCCCGGCCCGGTCGAGCGCATGCCAGACGCTGTCGGGCACCCTCACCCATGCCGTGGCAGAGCTTGTGGAGCTGGGCCCGGACCGGCGGAAGGGCGGAGCCTGCTTTGCTCTGGGCTCCGGCGGTGGGTCACTGGAGCTGAATCGCGTGACGATGACGCCCATCGGTGCCCCGCTGGATAGCGAGCAGCAGATCGGCTTCGTAAGGGACATGGATCAACTCATGGCCAGGGCGTCGACGGAAAGGTCGGCGGCAAAGCTCCTCCCCGCCTCGCCGGCTCCGTCAGCGCAGGCAGCAGCGGCGAGTGCGGCGGGGGGTGGAAGCGGACGCGCGTTGGGGGCGGCAGCGTGGGCGGGGCCGGAGGGGGCGACCACAGCGGCTGCGGCCTCTGGATCGAGGGCTGCCAGGGAGAACCCGCCAGGCGGCAGTGGCACCGTGCTGCCGTGGGAGCTTTGGAGGGGTGGCAGTGACCCGTCAGAGCCCCACGACGAGACTGACCCCCACCCGCTTGCGAGTGCTGTCACCCGGTCCTCTCAGTCCCGGGCGCACGGCGACGCTAGTGGCTCAGCGTCCCAGAGTGGGGCTCTTAGTCACCCGGCCTCCGACCCATCGCCGGGGGCAGCGACTGCCGACGCTCCATGGGAGCACCGTGCGGTCTCGACCCGCAGCCCCGCAGCTCGGCCCGCGCAGCCCGAAGCCGCAGATGCGACGACCAGGCCCAAGGCCGCCGGGGCGCCGGCACCGGCACCGCCCGTTGCCTCCACCGGGGCAGCCGCGAAGGAGCCGCACGAGAGCGCCGCGGGGGCAACCGCGAAGGAGCCGCACGAGAGCGACGCGGGGGCAACCGCGAAGGAGCCGCACGAGAGCGACGCGGGGGCA
>Ga0136560_1001170_pt1 | contig 13417 bp, 10 predicted proteins | sample AntRauMeHopE1497_FD_104925 | JGI IMG/M metagenome (GOLD analysis project Ga0136560, IMG submission 104925) | Saline lake microbial communities from Rauer Islands, Antarctica - Metagenome Hop E1 #497 | ecosystem: Environmental > Aquatic > Non-marine Saline and Alkaline > Saline | place... | reverse complement strand
CGCGCTCCTCCCCCGGCGACAGCGGGTAGGAGCCAAACGGCCCCCTGCCCTGCGCCAGGGCTGAGGGGACCGACGCGTTGGCGCCCGGCGCCGCGCCGCGCATCCCGCTCGCGGCGGACCGCGCGGCGTCCTCGAGCGTGGCGGTGGCTGGGGCCGCGCCGACCCCGCCGGGGCAGTGGCTCGCCACGTGGTCGGTGCTGATGGGGCCGGGGAGCACGGGGGCCGCGGACGCGCCGCCTGGGCGACAGGGCGGCGCGACGCCGCGCAGCATCATGCCGGTGCGTAGGCGGAGCCTCGGCTGCCCCGCCTCCGCGGCGCGGCGGTGGCTCCGTGCCAGGAGGGCGAGGGAGCTGAGGGCGCAGGCGCCCGCTCGGTCGCCGGCCGGATCCCTCGCCTCGGCGGCGTACGCCTCGTCCTCGTCCTCCTCCCCCTCGCCGGCAGTTGCCGGGCCTCCCGCGTCCCGCCCCGCGGGCTCCCCGCAGAGCGACGCCAGCGACGCCCTGGCGTCCGACGCCTGCAGCCCCAGCCCCTCGGCCAGGAGTGCCCAGGCAGACCCCGCGGCGTCTCCCGCGGTGGACGCCGCCCTGCCCGCCTCCTCCGCGGTGGCGGCCGCGGCGCCCGCGCGGAGCCTGTCCGTGGCCGCGTAGGATCGCCGGAGGAGCGAGTAGTGCGCCCCGGTGACGCCGCGCACGGCAGAGGCGAGGGAGAGGCCGGCGGACATGGGGCCCCAGGGGAGGGTGCCCTGGCCGCCGCGGGCGGGGACAGGGACGCCGCCCGCGCCCCGCCCCGCCCCCTCCACGGGCGGAGTGCTCGACGAGGAGGCGGCGGCGAGCCAGAAGGACGCGGTGTCCGCCGCCTCGGGCCGCCGCGCCACGCGGCCTGTGGCCGCGATCAGCTGCTCCCCCCCCCGGCACGCGTCGTTGGCCGCGCGGCGCGCCATGGCGTCGGCGATCTCCGCGGCCTGACGCGCGGCCTGCGGCGTCGCCACGGCTGCCGACGGCGTCCCGTACCCCACGAGGGCGATGAGCCGGGCGGGCGGGTGCAGCGCCGAGGTCGCCGACACCCCGGCACCCCCCGCCCCGACCACGGCCGACGCCCGGGCGAGCGTGTCCATGGCATCGGCCCGGTCGCCGCCCGCCACGGCGGCGAGGATTCCAGCGCTCGCGGCGGCCGCCCTGGCCGCCGCCCGCCTCTCGTGCCCCGCCGTCGCCGCCGACTCGTCGTCCGCCGACGCCAGGACGCGCTCCCCCGGCCGCGCGGCGCCGCCCACTCCCGCCGCGTCCTCGCTCCCCGCCACACGGTCTGCGGTCAGGTGCGCGGGCAGGTCCCCGAGACCCCTCCCCCCCGCCCTCGCCCCCGCCAGGAGCAGGCCGTGCGCCACGGCGCCGGTGGCCCGCATGGCGTCCGCCTCCAGCGCCGCGACCGCCGCCCACGTCCTCGGTTCGTCCCCGCACAGCGTCAGCGGAAGGGGCCCCTCCTCCTCCTCCTCGTCCCACCCCGGCTCGTCCTCCGCCGCCGACCCGGAAGAGGCGGCCGCGGCCGCGGCCGCGCGGGTCGGCGGCGGGGCTCCCGCTGCCAGTGCCGTCCTCCCCGCGACGCGCCTTGCCTCCGACGAGGCAGCCAGCCGTGCCATCCGGGGGTCGATCCGCCCGCTGGCCGCCTCCGTGCAGGTCAGCATGCCCGCGGAGTGCGAGCGGAGCATCGCCACGGCCGCGAAGGGGCCGCCCGGCCCCGCCGGCACGGCCGTGCCCAGCGCCCACCGGACGATCCGACGGCGAAGGGCGAGCGCCCCCGACGTCACGTCCGACTGCATCGTGACGTCGAGCCGTCGCACCAGCACCGCAAGGGGCGTGTCCCGCCCCAGGGTAAGCCGGGGCACGCGGCGGGGCCGGGCGCCCACCCAGTCGCCGGGGCCGCCGCGCTCTGTCCACGGCCACGCGGCCCGGTCGAGCGGCCACATGCAGTCGTAGTCGAACGACGCGGAGTGCAGGAGGATGCCTCCGGGGACCTCGGGGCGGGAGGAGCCGTCGGCGGCAGACCACCGCGACGGGCGGGAGCCCGAGTAGCTGCGCGGGCGAGCGTTGAACGTGTCCTTGTGCAGCAGGCGCGTGGCCAGGTGGGCGGGGTAGAGGCGGGAGGTGAGCCGCGCCGCCGCACCCAGCGGCCTGTTCGCGCTCAGCCACTCGAGGAAGGAGTCGACGGTCGGCGCGCCCACGGCCGCCCGGCGGTCCGCGCTGAGCAGAGCCGGACCCACCTCGGTGGGCGCGCTGACGGCGATGGGCCCGTTCACTTCCACCCTGGAGAGACCGTCGTCGCTCACGCGGTCAGCATCGACGGCGAGCTTGCCAACGCTCGCGATCCAGCCGGCCTTGCGGGGCGAAGGGACGTCGGCGTCGAGCGCCGTCGAGGGGGCGGTGCCGTCAACACCGACGCCCGCCTTTGGCCACAGGCCCAGCGGCCGCAGGACGGCCGCCTCCGACGTGGCGAGCACCGTGGCCAGACGGTCGAAGCGCCGCTGGGAGTTGTAGGGGTGCTCGGGGTCGGTGCCCGCCGGGCCGATGCGGGCGTTGCCGCCCTGCTCGCGGGTCCAGGCGTCCCGCAGCGGCTGCCTCCTGTCAAGGGGCTCGTCGATGCTCGCCTGCGATGGGCGAGGCACGCGTCACTCGCGAGGCGCCTGGGTCGCGCGGCACCCATGGGGGCAGGCCTCGCCGGGGGACAAACGGGCCATGAGACTCACCGCCGCGTCCAAGACGAGCGCATCGAGCATGTGAGGGTCCACGAGCGCTGCTGCAAGCAACATGGCTCTTGCCATAGCCGTTGCAATGCAGGCCCCGAAAGGCCCGACGCCGGCCTCGCGGAGCGCGAGGTCAAACTCGTCCGCGGACGTTGCCGCCCTTTTCGGGATGCCGTCGACCGCCCAGCTCGTGAGGGCCTCCAGGAGCGCGGACCACTGCGTCTTGAGTCCAGTCGACGGCTTGCCGGGGCCATCCAGGTTTACGAGCAGGGCACACGCTCGGTCAGCAAGCAACTGGGGCTGCGTGCTCAGCGACGGGGAGAGCGTGCGCAGCACGACGGTGATCGCCAGCTCTGCGATGATCTCGTCCCCATCATCCATGGGTTTGGGGGCCTGGGTCGGCGGCGGCCTGTGCCAAGGGGCGGGCCGCCAGAGACTGTTGGATCATTGTGATGGGAGACTGCAGCAGTTCATAGTCTACGGTTGCAGCTATCCGGCCGAGCCGGCACGACGGAAGCACTCGGCGGGGGACACTCCCCTCGCACCATCATGAAGGGATTCGTTGCGGCGTGCCTTGCGGCGTCCATGGCGGCGTCAGTGTCGGCCGTGATGCCTTACGAGGTAAGTTGATGCTGCGGGCGTGTCCGGTCGAACGCTTCCGTCCCGGCACCGCAGCGAGGTGGCGTGGCCGTAGCCAGCGTCCCGTGGGTTTGTTTTTGTGTCACGCAGAGGATCACCGGGCTGGTGGCGGCCGTATACACGCCGTTCAACGACGACATGGAGCTGGACGTGAGCGTTGTCCCATCCCAGGCCAAGTACCTGAACGACACCGGGGTGCACCACATCCTCGTCGCGGGAACGACCGGGGAGAGCGTCAAGCTGACGGTGGCGGAGCGCAAGGAGCTTGCTGAGGCCTGGGCCAAGGCGGCGCCAGCCTACGGCATCAAGATCTACGTGCACATCGCGGCCAACGCGCTCGCCGACGCGCGCGAGCTCGCGCGCCACGCCGAAAGCATCAGCGCTGACGGCCTCGTGGCCATGAGCACCACGTACTTCCGCCCATCGACGGTTGACGCGCTCGTGACCGAGCTGCAGTACATGTTTTCGGCCGCCCCCTCCCTCCCCGCGTGGTACTACCACATCCCCAGCATGACCGGCGACAACAACTTCAAGGGCTTCGACATGCACGACTTCCTCGTGGCCAACCAGGGCGACGGAGGCGCGGCAAAGATCCCGAACCTCGTTGGCGTCAAGTTTACCGGTGAGGCAGCCGCAGCGTCGCCGCCGCCCGTAGGGTGTCCCGTGTATGGTCCGGTGTGCATTCTATCGTGGCCGCCGAGGCTCGTCTGTTCCCGCGCCCGCAGACTATGATCTGTACACGTTCAAGCGGTGCGAGGACTTTGACGGAGGCGCATTCAACCTCCTTTACGGCCGCGACGAGCAGCTCCTCGGCGCCGCCGCCATGGGCGCGCAGGGCGCCGTCGGCTCTACCTACAACTTCGCCGGGAAGTGGGGCAACGCCGTGTTCAAGGCATTCGCCGACGGCAACATCTCCGAGGCCCGCAAGTACCAGACGTCCATCGTGGAGCTCGTGGCCATCTACGGCAAGCCCGAGTACGCCGGGACGGACCCCGGGAAGGAGATCGCCAACCTCCTCGGCATCAAGGTCGGCCCCCCCCGCATCCCGTCCAAGCCCATGACCGCCGCCCAGCGCGAGTCCCTCACCCGGGACATCAAGGCCATCGGCCTCCTCGCCTGAGTGCTCGCCAGGCCCCGCGACGCGCACCGGCCCAGCGCCGTGGTGCGACCGTTTGCGCACACGCCACCACATGCACCAATCACTCTGACGAACAAGCAATCTGAGCACACCCGCCCCAGGGCTCTGCAGGCGAGAGCTGCGGCAGAGAGGCCCGCGCGGGGCCGCCGCCCGATCACACGATGGGGCTGCCGGGACCCGCGGCCTTTGGCCGGCGGGCGCCGCGCGCCGACGGCCCCGACGCCGCCCCGGGCCCGTCGTCCTCGTCCTCGTCCTCCTCGTCGTGCACCGCGAAGGAGCCGGCGGCGGCAGCACCGCCCGCGCCGCGGCCCGGCTCGGTCGACACCCCCAGCTCTACGACCAGCTCGTCGGCGTCTGAGTCCCCGATGGTGTCTCCCAGGATCCCCTGGCTGTCGTCCTCCGCCGCCCCGGCGCGCGCCACCGACGCGCGCTCCGACGCGGTCCGGTCCGTGAAGGCCCCCCCGCCCCGTGCCTCCAGCCCGGGCAGGTGCGCGAAGGCCAGCACCCACACGTACAGGTTGCCCGCCGCGAAGAGCGTCAGCGTCGGGACCGTGCCCGATGTGCCGAGCAGAGCCCCCCCGAAGTAGGCGCCGAGGACGGCGAGCAGAGCCGTGAATGAGGTCGCGAGGTAGAAGAGGAACTGCCGAGAGAGCCGGCGCGCGCACGCGGCGCGGAGGGCAAAGGCCGCGTAGACAGCGAGCCAGAGGATGTAGACGACGGCGACGGCGGTGGCGAGGCCGATGACGAAGGCGGGGTACGGCGCGTCGTCCCAGAGGGAGAAGGCCGGGTCGGTCTCGAGCCGGAAGACGACGCTGGCGGCGCCGAAGAGTGCCGCGGCGTAGAAGAAGGTCATGAAGACGAGCTTGGGGAGGAAGAAGGAGGCGGTGAGGGAGAGGGAGGCGGTGGTGGAGCGCTGTTTGGCGGCGGCGAGGACGACGGCGTGGGTGTAGGTGAGCCAGAAAGTGAGGAGGAGGAAGACAAAGGTGACGGTGACGAAGGTGTTGATCAGGCTCCAGACCAGGGCGGGGGAGTAGACGGAGGCGAGGACCAGCGGGTTGGAGAACAGCGTGGCACCCACGAGGAGGACGAGGAGCCAGCGCTGCTCCAGGGACCAGGCGGCGCGGTTGTGGGACCACCGGCAGAGGCTGACGAGGAACGCCAGCGAGGAGAGCAGGCCCGTCGTGAAGCAGAAGTAGCGGAACCCCATCTCCGCCTGCGTCGAGGCCGCGCTCACAAACGTGAGCTCGAGCCTGTACTCCACGCTCGGAACGAGGCGGCTCACGTTCCCAAAGTCAGCCAGCGGGCGTTCCAGCTCCACGTCGAGCCTGTAGGCAGGGTACTCCAGGAAGTTCTCGATGAACAGCACGACGGGAGCGCACCAGTCCGCGTGGGGCGGGCATCGGACCTCGCGGGCGTGCGAGACATTGGGGGAGACGACCACCGGAGGGTTCCCCTTGGCGGGGAGCCCGCTGGCCGAAACGCGCATCCCGAGAGAATAGTCGACTGCAAACGCCTTGAACGGGTCCTTGGTCCCGTCTGCCAGGGCGGCGGGCTTGCGCAGCGCGACCGTGACGAGCAGGAACTGGTTCATGGCCGAGAGGCCGGTGTGCGTCGACGCAAAGCTGGCCGCGCTGCACGCGGGGTCGACGCACGGGGCAACACCCGTGGGGGCCTCGCGCAAGACCTGCAGCAGCGGCGGCGCGAAGGTCTGCGAAGGGGGGCAAGGGCCACACTAATCGGTCGAAGCTGGAAGGCCGTTCAAGCAGCCGCTCGGCTCGGCGTGGAACCCTTTCCCGAACGATTCTGACCCGTGGGACGAAGCACGCGTGCAAGCACTCACTGCGCCCACCACAACCGAAACGAGCAGCGCCACGAACAGCAGGTACAGCCCAACCACCTGGCATCGCGTCAGGCCATCCACGCGAACGGGCTCCGGCCGGGCTGCCCGCTGCTGGAGCTCCGCCCGTGACGGCGTCGGTCCGCTCATGAGGGGCGTAGCCGGCCTGCGGCTGGAACGGAGTGCACCCAGGGAAGCGCAAAGGCGATGCCCCCGACATGTCCGGGCAACGCCCTCGGACTCGCACTGCCTTGCCTCTGCTCGCGGCACCCGGGACGTCCGGCCCGTGTGTGACTTTTGCGCAGGTTGTACATGGGCCGGCCCGCAGCTTTGGCTTTCAGTCGAGAGCAAAGATGAGCGACCGCGATGCGGCGCTTCCCTTTGGCGCCCCGGGCTTCCTGGCCCCGATGCCGGGCGATACCGACGAGGGCAGGGGTGGGTCAGCGGTCGTTGCCGAGGCGGCGGGCGCCGGTGCGGGTGCCGCCGGCGCGGACGGGGCGGGGGAGGGGGCCGGGCTCGCGGCCGACGCTGCAGTGGCAGCGCTCGGCGCCGGCACCGGCTCGGCGGGCATGGCCGCGGCCGCGGCGACCACCGCCCGCGAGAGCTCGGCCCCGCCGGGCATCGCCTCGGCGATCAGCCGGGCGGTGTCGGGATTGATGGGCGAAGGCCACAGCCTCGGCTCTGCCTTGCGCACCACGACGCACGCGTTGAGGTCCGCGGCGTCGGCAGAGCACGTGGAGGGCCTCACCGCGGCCGTCAGGACGACGCGCAGCCAGACGGCACGGAGCGGCGCGCCCTCGGCCGGTGTCTCCCCCTCCGCCGCCACCCACGCCCCGCCGCCGAGGCCCTCGGGCGCCACCTCGACCGGCCTGAACACGGGTCCGGGCTCCAACACGGCGCGCATGAAGGACTCCGCGATCTCGCCGGACGCCGTGCCCCCCGTGACGCTCGCGACCCACGCGGCGGCGGCGGCCTCGGGGTCCTGCCGCGTTGTGTACACGATGTCCGCCGCGGTGGCGCCGGCCGCGCCCCCGGCGGCGTGCCACACCACGGCGAGGCAGTCCTCCGAGGACGGGGCGAGCTGGAGGACGAGCGTCAGGTGCTCCGTGTCCTGCAGCCAGGCCACGGGCGGCCGGACGATCTCGGCCCCGGCGGCCACGGCGTCTGACCACGCACGGAGCGCGCCCTCGCCGCCCTGCACGGCCACTGGGACCCAACCCAGGCCCTCGGGGAGCGGGAGGGGCACCGGCAGCGCGGCCGGTGCGGCGTCGCGGGTGCCGGAAGCCGGTGCGGCGGCGGCGGGGCTCGTGCTACCCGCGGCGCCGCCCGACGCCGCCGTTGCCGCCGCCCCCTGCCTCTCGGCATCCCCGACCAGGTCGTCGTCGCTGTCGCTGTCGCCGGTCACCGCCGCCGCCGCGTGCTGCGCGAACATGTCGTCGTAACGGTCGGCAAGCTCGTGCGCGTGACGCGTCGCCGGCCCCGGCCCGGAAACCGTCGCTTCGGCGGCGGCCGCCTTCTCGGTCCGGGCCTTCGTCTTCGGCTCTGCCGTTGCGGTCGGCTCCGAAGCGGTCTTTGGCTCTGCCACGGCCTCGGGGGTGGGCGCCGCGTCGACGATCCCGGTCTCGGCCTCCTTGTCGGCGGCCTGGCTCGACGCTGCCGAGGCCGCGGACGGCGCCGGGCCAGCGGCCGCGGATGCGCCCCTGGGGTTGGCAAGCCATCGGGAGTGGTCCGCGGACGACGCCCCCGCCGCGGACCGCGGCTTGGCTCCCGCCTCGGTCGTCGCGGCTGCGCCCACGTCCGCCTCAGCCACCGCCTCCACCGCCGGCGGCTGCCTCGCCCTGGCCGACGCGGCGAGGATGGCCTCCTCAGCCCGCTTGACCTCCTCTGCCGACGGCGGTTTCACCTGGAAGGTGATCTCCAGGACGCCCTTCTGCCGGACGAAGCGAGCCTTCTGGCCGCTCACCGGGTAGGGCAGGCGCCGCTCCGACACCAGGGTGGCCCCGCAGCGGAGGGAGAAGAGGCCCGAGGCGACGGCGGGGCGGAGGTCCGCCAGGGCGGTGCCGCTGGGGACGTCAACGCGTACGATGACGGCCGCCGGGCGCCGGAGGCTGGACGCGATCCGGGCGTCGCTGAAGCTGTCGGAGAGGTCATAGGCGCCGCTCTCCACCACGCGGGTGGGCCACTCGTCCCTGCCGCGGCGCAGGTCGTCCTTGCCGCCGGCCTTGTCGGCCCTGGCGGACGCGGACGCCCCGCCGGACGCCGCGGGGCGGGCGGCCTTGGCCGCGGCCGACGACGTCGCCGCCTCGGCAGCGGCGTCCCGCGACCGGGCGAGCAGGGCCTCGAGCTCGGCCTGGCGCTTGGATGTCGGCTCCTTGCGCGTGAGGGCCTCGGGCGTGAGCAGCGCCCCGGCCCCCTCCGTGCTCACGAGCTGGAAGTTAATGTCCCCCACCGACGTGCCGGGCACTTTTTCGGGGGTCTCGCTGACCACGACGTCGCGCTCGGCGTTGGCCTCGAGCCGCTGGCGCAGCATGTCGCGGGCGTTCTGGAAGAGCGTCGACACAAACACCGCGCCCATGGCCGAGGAGTCGCTCAGCGCCCTGATCATGGCGTCTGAAGTCACCAGGTCCACCACGCGGAGGGGCTTCCCGGCTGCGGGGTGCCGAGCGAGGGGGTTTACGCGTTCCGGCAGGGGTCGGTCGGTCGCTGGCGGCCGCCGTCCGCGCTTCGCTCGCGCGGAAGTTGGCTGCCAGAGCCGGCCCCGGTCTCACCTTCGTCGTTGCTCGTGTGCAGGGGGCCGAGCGTCATGGGCACGTGGACAGAAATGCCCTCAAACGTGGGCTTGAGGATGTCCGGGCTGCTGCAAACGTTGACGTACATGTGCCCGGCGTCTGCACCCTTCCGCGTGAGCCCAAATCGTACAATCGTTCCGGCCTGCAGGGCCAGGCGGGACAGGGGCGGCGCTGCTTGGCGGCTGCCCGGTCGTTTTGAATGCTGGTTGGGCAACCCCCGCCGGCCTCGGCCGGCAGCCTCACCTTGGGGTGCAGCGCGATCCTGCCGGTCGGAAGCCCCCCGCTCATCTCGGCCTGCCGGATCGCGTTGTCCATTTCCTGCGAGGGCGAACTCCACGCAGGCAGGCGAGGCGTTGCGCTCAGGCGAAAGAATCGGGCAACAAGCATGCACGGTACCCCACACGGGTCCACGGACCTGAAGCCTAGCCTGCACATCCCCAGCAACTGCCGGGACGCGGGCTCACAGCGCGCGTTTTGGGGTCCTGCATGTCCTTCATGTAGTCCATGAGATACCCCATGCCCTCCTTCGTCGAGAGGGACTGCCCCAGCTTGTCCATTTCCTGCGGATCGTGTTTGGGGCGAACAATTTCCCGCTCCTGCGCGTGGCATCGTGGTTTATCGGCTGGGCCGGAGCAAGGGGCGGCCCCGTTCTGGCTCACGCCTTTGGTCAGGGCAATGCCGCCCTCGGCCTTTGGCCGCTGCAGCTTTGCGAACACCTCATCGAGGGTTTCGGGCGCAGCCTCCTTGGCCGCCATGGCAGGCGCCGACGAGTGTCGCGTAATGGTCGGTTCTCGGGGTTCAGTTTTCGAGCAGGGCATCACGCATCCGGCGCGCCTCCTCAGCAGAGGATGCGTGCAGGATGACGCCGTCGGCCGCGTTGCCGTCAACGACAGCGCGGCACCAGCGGTGCGCAAAGCTCCGCAGTCCCTCGTCAGAACCAATGGACAGCCCGGGCCACGGGCCCGGCGACGAGCCGTAGCCCAGCCCACCGTCCGCCGGGGCGGATGCCACCACGCTACGCGTCTTGGCCTGGCACTCCGTCCTCACCCTGCGCCCATACGCGTCGAGAAACCGCGCGATGAGGCCCGCTGACGTCTCGTCCACCTCGGCCAGTCGCTCGCGGACCATCGGTGCGACCTGCGTGGCCAGGTCCTTCTCCCAGTGCAGGGGTGACGTGTACTCCCCCAGGGAGTCGTGGAGGCGCTCCAAGAGGCCGCTGACAAAGCCCACGGCCTCAGCCACCTCCTTCCTGTCCTCCTCCGGGAAGTCCTCCGGCCAGTCGTCTGGGACCACGAACCAGTCCCGGGCCTCGGCCCAGATCTCGTCGTACCCGTCCCCCGCGGACCCCCATTCCGTGTCGTCCAGGGGCAGCGGGGCCCCCGTCGGGTCACGCGCCGTGAGCGGGCGAGTCAACAGGACCGAGAGGTCGCGCTGCCTGCCCCACTCCGACATGGCACGCCACGACCTACGCTCCACGAGGTTCCCGGGGAACGCGAGCAGGCGCATCGCCCCGAGCCCGCGCGACCCCGTGTCCGACGCCGCGGCCGCCGCCGCGGCGCTGACGAGATTCGGGTGCAGCGACGCCGGGCCGATCCGCTCCGACGCCTCCAGGCCCTCGCTGGACACGCCGAAGCCGCCGATGGAGCCATCCGCCGCCAGGCGATTGAGCGCCGCGAAACCGCCCCGGAGGAGCTCCTGCAGCTCGGAGCGCCAGCCGTCCCGCCGGTCCGCCTCGGACTCGGGGCCCGCACGCCCGGGGCGGTTCATCCGGCCGACCAAGTAGTCCTCAGGGTTGACAACCACAAGCTGCGGGGGCAGCAGTGGCAGCGTCGGCGTACCTGAGCGTTTGGGACGGCGGGCAGGCCACCTGGACGACCGGGAATGGGAAAGCGTGGACTCACAGCGTCAAGAGGACTCCCAAGGCACCCCAAGGCAGCCGCGGCCTCCCTCTCGAAGTAGGCCGCGTCGAGGCAGGAGCAGGTCCCCTCGTCCACGGGCGTGACGCTCGACGGTCCGAACTGCGACGTCACTGCCGCAATCCTGGCAGCGTCGCCATCAACAACCCCTACGAGCCTGGTCACATAGAGCTGCTCCCTAGGGCTGCGATACGCTCGGGGAATGCGCGCGCCGGTTGAGACACGGGGCAGACAGCGGCGTCGGTCAGACTCTGACGTTCACATCTCTTGTCGGCACTGCGCTCGTCCGGGCGTAACAGGGCCTCACATTCCCGATTCTCGAATGCCCTCGACCAGCGCCCGGTCGATGGCATCGGTCCCGTCAAAGGGCGCCGTCTCAACTCCGATTCGAGCGCCGCCCCTTCCCAGCTCCGCGAGGAGGGACCCGAGCACCCCCTGCTGGAGCAGGGCACTACCGGGCTGAAGCCCGACCCAGAACCTCGGGATCATGCGCGCAGTGCCGAGGCGGGCCGCGCTGCGCTGCGCGTGTGCAGAGTCTGGCCTCGCCGCCAGTCGCACCCCCCAAGTCTTGGGATGCAGGCGACGCTCCTGCTGGCGCCGGCGTCCGAGCCGCAGGACAAGGACCGCTCCAAAACCCTGGCATGGGCTGCCATCATTGGCGTGCGGAACGTCGCGCTAACCATCTTTGCGGCCTCCGTGCCCTTTATGGTCATCCCGTGGCTTCCTCGCTCCAAGTTTGGTGCCCTTCCGTACATGCACACGTCTGCAAGGCGTGTGTCGGCAATGGTGTCCATGCTGGGCAGGCACCGCTCGTCCTTGGCGGGCGCTCGCTTCGTCGACCTTGGCTCGGGCGACGGCATCGTCGTTGTGGCCGCGGCACACGCAGGCATGCGAGCTTGCGGGGTGGAGCTGAACCCGGTGCTTTGGGCAGTAAGCATCGCAAGGGCGGAGCTCAGCGGCGTCGGCTACGCAGCCGCCGCGTCGAGCGCCGTGTCTCGTGCTCTCGGACGTCCCGCAGGCTCCACCCCGCCCGGCTCGGCCCGCTTTGAGATCGGAAACCTGCTGAACACACCCGTCGGTGGCATGGACGTGGTTATGGTGTTCGGTGTGGCGCCGCTCATGCCGAGCGTGTCGGCCAAGCTGGCCTCCGAGCTCGCCGAGGGCAGCCTCGTCGTGATGAACCGCTTCCGGCTGCCGGGCGGGGACGGCTGGGTGATGGAGGACGAGGCGGACAACATGGCCCTATACCGCGTGACGGGCGAGGTGAAGCGGCGACTGTCGGAGCGCGCGTGACGGGCGAGGTGCGTGCGGCCGTGCGGCCAGGCGACATACAAGCGCGCGAATCCCGCGCCCTCGGTTGAAAGGCTTCGCTCCCTCGCTTGGAAAGTCACACGTACGGGCGTGCCGTCGGCTCCTGCAGCCCCAAGCGGCGTGCGCGGCTCGACGGGAAAGAGCTCGGCCCGTAGTGCCAGGCGGCGCCGCGGCTTTCAGAGCAGCCCGGCGATCCGCCACGACGCCTCCGCCGGCCCCGGCTCGTGCGAGGGGAAGACACGCTCGTACGTGACGTGCGTTGTGACGCGCAACGACTCCCGCTCGAGTCCGGCGTCGTCCCCAACGCCGTCGGCTCCCTCTTGGCGGGCCGAGGCGGCCAGCGCCGCGCCCTCCGCCCCCGGCGGGGCCACCCCCTCGAACGGTGACACCTCCACGCCGACGTCCTCCAAGCGCAGCGGGCGCGCTGGCTCCACGAGGCCCACCACTCCTGGCGCGGCCCACTCCACGTGCCCCGACGCGTCGTTGAAATAGAAGACGCGGCCGGAGGCCGGGTCAGTGGCGGGGAGCCACGTGCCCAGGACGCGGGCGGGCGAAGCCGGCTGCGCCGCGGCGGCCTTTGCCGAAGCCACCAGGTGCACGGAGCGGCCCTTCCGCTGCCGCTTCTTGACCGGCGGCAGGGCCTTGGCCGTCCCGCCCGCCGCGATGCGGCCGGCGAGCGTCGCCCCGGCGTCCAGCGCGCTGAACCGCGGGTGCAGCTGCCACGTCATCCGGACGCAGACCTGGGCGACGTCCGGATCCCCCTGGACCACGGCCATCGGGTCGCTCCGCCACGTGCGGACGCTCGTCACCTCCGGGGCCGCGAGGGCCGAGCCGGCGTCCGCGCCGTGCACCCCGCCCGTCGCCGCGCGGTCCGCGCGGATCGCCGTCGCGGCGCGCCCGGCGAAGGCCGGCGTGCAGAGGCTCTCCAGGTCGCCCACCCGGCCCTCCGTGTACGCGCTCAGGAAGGACCGGAAGATGTCCTGCGCGCGCAAGGGGGGGGGGGGGGGGGGCGGGACTCAGGGCCCCGAAGGCCCGGGGGGGGGGGGGGGGGTT
>Ga0136560_1001169_pt1 | contig 13418 bp, 13 predicted proteins | sample AntRauMeHopE1497_FD_104925 | JGI IMG/M metagenome (GOLD analysis project Ga0136560, IMG submission 104925) | Saline lake microbial communities from Rauer Islands, Antarctica - Metagenome Hop E1 #497 | ecosystem: Environmental > Aquatic > Non-marine Saline and Alkaline > Saline | place... | reverse complement strand
GCCTACAAACATGCTTACGATAATTAAGGAGGTAAAATTTCAGAATAGAGAGCTCTTTTTTAGGGCTCTTTTTTATTAAAACAGATTGCTAAAATCATCATTTACAAAGTCGTCTGACTGCAGCATATCATTTTCATAATTTAAAATTAACGATTCATTTAACCGGTCGCTTCCTGCATTACTGAATGTGTAAACATCTACATTTTGGTCACCTACATCATACTTTGTAACCTTTACGTTTTCATCATCAATATTTATAATTATAGATGCAACGACATCATAACTAGCGTACTCTAGTGACAAATAAGAATCAACCGTAACTTCTGTTGAAGATTTTGCATTTATTTGAGCTGCATCTTCACTTTCCGCACCACAGCTGTAAACAGCGAACAATAAAAAACATACTAACGAGTACTAAAATACTTATTTAATAAGGGTGGTTTTTAAATTATGAAGCCACTAATTAACGAATTAACAACCAAAATTCTGAGCTGTTATTTTCAAACTATTTCTTATTTGCCAACAAAATAAGGTGCTGCGATACATAGTCAAAACGACAATCGTTTACCCTAGTTTCTAACCACGTCACTTTTTAGGGCACCTAGCTTATAGCTTTTGACCTATAACGTTTGCGATTAATCTGGGGTATTTATTAATTCCATATACCTTTGATGCATCGTACCAAAGGTTACTGTCGATAAAATAGATTAGGGTACTTTTAGGATTAGTTGTGTAAGAACATGTGAGAAATGGATTTGCTGTGAATTTATTTTCAAATCCTTCAAAAGCATTAGAAGAAATTATTACACTTACGACAAGATAAAATTGATTGCCTACGACTTTAAAGTCTTCAAAATCCAGTTCCAAACTTTTTGCTTTAGCATCTATTTCTGGAATTTCCAAAGCATCTGCAAGCGGTCTTCCCACCGTGCCGTCTTCATTAATACTGAATGGTTGTACTTGTAAAACACTCTTATTAGTGTATTCTTTGCGCATTTTTATAGGCAACACTATATTATGAATAAGCGCAGATTCTATAATATCAATCAAAAAGGCTTTTTTAAACAGTACGGAAGTGCCAGATTGAACCTTGCGGCTTTGTTGACTGCTTAATGTTTTAACCGGATTAGTATTAATTTCTATTTCAGATAACTCAATGACTTCGTTTTCTAGTAACATCTCTAAAGGTAACTGACTTGCAATTACTGTCTGTGTTCTGTAACCTAAGTTTATAAAACGAACAGAATCTTTAGGTGTAAACGATAAGCTGTAAGACCCATTTACATTTGTAATAGCATATTGATTTGTTACGATATTAAAAACGGTAACATTTTCTATAGGATTTTTGTCAGATAATGATAAAACCTGACCTTTGAATTGGATTTGTGAAAAACACATCAAAGGTAAAGCCAGGAATAAGACAAATAAAAACGTAAATTTATTTTTCATTTTGATATAAAGCAGGGCTGCTCTCGCAGCCCTAGTTTAAAATTTAACAAGGCTCGGTATCGTCCCAAGATTCACCGACTTGCATTCATAATATTGTTGCAGTGCGTGTAACAACTCTTTAGGATACACCAAGCTTCGTTAGACATGGCCCTGGTTCAACTTTTACGCCAGTACCCAGCCATCTTCCCGCTTCAGTAAGGTTTTCCTCTACAGGCAAAACTCCTGAAACGTCCACTGCAAATGCGCCACCCAGCATCATTGTAGCTAACGCGGCTCTTTTAATTTTTGAATTCATAATAGTGGTTTTAAATTATTAAGCCACTAATTAACCAATTACCAAATTACCAAATTACCAAATTACCGAATTACCGAATTACCGAATTAATATCCTAATTTTTTAACACTTATTTTTAAATTATTTTACAAACTAGCATCAAACAGTAATTCTAAACCCAATCACTCACCATCTCAACGACTCACAAACTCATCAACTCAAAGACTCAAAGACTCACAAACTAATCACTATTTTTGCAACGCTTTTAAAAAGATTATGATTGTTACAAAAAACAGCGAAGAGCTAGAAATTATGCGCCGTGCAGCACTTATGGTAAGTAAAACGCTTGCTATGGTTGCGGCCGAGATTAAACCTGGTGTAACTACGCTACACCTAGACACGCTTGCTGAGGCCTTTATACGTGATCATGGTGCACTACCTGGTTTTAAAGGGCTGTATGACTGCCCGAGCACACTACTCATATCGCCCAATGAAGAAGTGGTGCACGGCATTCCTAAAAATGTGGCCGTAAAAGAAGGTGATGTACTTTCTATAGACTGCGGTGCGATTGTAGACGGTTTTTATGGCGACCATGCCTATACCTTTACCGTAGGCGATGTGCCGCAAGAAACGCTAGACTTACTGGACCGCACTAAAAAATCATTATATCTCGGCATCGAGCAATTTAGAACGGGCAACCGTGTGGGCGATGTGGGCTATGCGATTCAAAACTATTGTGAGAGCTTTGGTTATGGCGTGGTGCGCGAGCTAGTAGGTCATGGTTTAGGACGTGTGATGCACGAGGATCCACAAATGCCCAATTATGGCAAGCGTGGTCGTGGCAAAAAATTTATAGAAGGTATGACCGTTGCTATAGAACCCATGATTAACCTAGGAACTAAAGACATTAAACATTATCCAGACGGCTGGACTATAAAGACGAAAGACTTTAAACCCAGCGCACATTTTGAACACAACGTCGCGATTATAAACGGTGAGCCGCGTTTGTTAAGTACCTTTGATTATATTTATGAAGTACTGGGAATTACCTCTAAGGAAGAAGACCCATACCGATGGAAAGACTAATTAATTTGGAATTCTGAATTCTGAATGCTGAATTGAATTTGCTTGAAAAACCTTTTTAAATTCTTCTTAAACCTCATTCCAAGACCGTTACTTATAAAAGTGAGTTACTGGGTGAGACCTGGTATGGCGTGGTGGTACCGTGGTAATCGCTATACGGACCCCATAGACGGCAAGTCGTTTAAAAGTTTTTTACCTTATGGCTACGGTAATGTTAGAGAAAATGTACTCTCACCATCTACCCTATCGCTGGAGCGTCATCGCTTGCTTTGGTTGTATTTAAACAGAGAAACGAACCTATTTACTCGTTCACAATCGCTGTTGCATGTGGCACCTGAGCAATGTTTTTATACACGCTTTCGCGAAAGCGAACTCCTTACCTACACGACCACAGATCTACTATCGCCGCTTGCCGATGTAAAGGCTGACATTTGTGCGCTACCTTTTGCAAATGATAGCTATGATTTTATACTGTGCAATCATGTGCTAGAGCATATACCAGACGATGCCACGGCTATGAAAGAACTGTATCGCGTACTCAAGCCCGGCGGAACTGCCATTTTACAAATACCTTTAGAAAATGACCGTGAGTTCACATTTGAAGACGATTCTATTACAGACCGTGTGGAACGAGCTCGCATCTTTGGGCAGTACGACCATGTGCGCGTTTATGGAATGGATTACTTTAAAAGGCTAGAAAACGCAGGTTTTATTGTTACCGCGGTAGATTATACAGCACAATTAACCGCGAAAGAAGTAGATACCTACAGGCTGGCCGCTGGCGAGCTTATTCCTGTGGTTAAAAAACCGCTGTCCTAAACTGCTGGTTTACTGCAAATATGCCTTAATGTGTTTTTTAAAGCCCGGGGTAGTCTCAAATTTAAGCAGCCCGTTGTCGTCTATATACATAATGAGCACGTCTATATCTTTAATATTAGGTAATATGCTACGCGCCTTATCGAGCGGCATCGCCATAAATGCCGTCGCATAGCCGTCGGCCATGGTACAGGTGTTTGCGATAACATTAACCCCTATTACATTAGACGGTTGCGCCTTTCCTGTAGTAGGGTCTACGGTGTGCGCATATATTTTGCCCGTAGTAGGGTCGGTTTTTATTTTGCGATAATTACCGCTTCCTGCCATGGCTTTATTTGTAAGGTTTACGACCGTAATAATTTGCCGTTCCTCATCTGGGTTTTGTTTAGGGTTATCTATTCCTATAGCCCATGGTGCGTTAGATTCTAAATTGCGGCCTTTTGTAATGACCTCGCCGCCTACTTCAACCACGTAGTTTGTAGCACCTTTACGGTCTAACAGCCTCGCGATATGGTCCACGAGCGTACCTTTGGCAATGGCGTTAAACTCTAAGTACATTCCATCATTGCTAGAAGAAAGCAGCCACGAGTCCGGCTTTTGGGCTGGTTTTAAATCGAGGTGATAAAATCCCACAAACTGCAACAAACTGTCTACTTGCTGTTGCGACGGCACGGTTATTTGTTCTCCCTTTGCGCCAAAACCATAGGCATTTACCAGATTTCCCACGGTTGGGTCAAAATAGCCATCGGTTTTGCGATACACCTCTTGTGCCGCATCATAAACCTCTTTAAAAGCTGCGGTTACCTGCACATTATTTTGTCCATTATTAAACCTGTTAATGTCCGAGCTAGCCTGCCAGGTACTCATGGAGTTATTAAAAGCAGCAATAATGCTATCTACTTCTTTAGTAAGTGCTAGCGGTGATTCTTTAAATACTTTGATAGCGTAGGTAGTGCCTATGGCGTTACCCACAAATACCTGTGCGATAGGCGACACGGGTTTGTCATTTTTGCAAGATAGTACGAGCAATGCGATGAGAACGAGAAAAGTCTTTTTCATTTTACTTCTATTAAGCCCGCATAGTTCACGATATAGTCCTGATCGTGGTGTATGGGCATGTCATAATTTGTTGCATTTGCAAGACCTACGCCGGCATAGTACGTTCGGGCTTTGTATTTAATCGCATGATCTCGCATTTTATTTAATAGCTTTTCTTCATACTGCACCGGGTTTTCTGGATACCGCACGGCGCGTACAATCACAAAATGCAAGTATTTATTTTTGAGTGCTACAAATTGCGGGTCTTTTTTAGGCTTAGAATTAACGGCTAAAAATTCAAAGCCTTCTTCTTCCATTTCCTTCCCTACGATGTTCATCGCAAGGTTATGTAATTCTTGATCTGTAAATGGGTTCATGCTACAAAAATAAGCACTAGCCGCAACATAAAAAGGCATATACCGTAGATTTATAACATCCAAATCTAAGGGTATTATAAGAATGTTTGTAAACATGCACATTCGTTTTATAAATATTATATTTAGTGCATAATTTAAATGAATGCACGCTAGAATTTTACTTGCTTTAATACTGGTCACGGCGCTAGGCTCCTGTAAACCCAAAACAGCCATAGTGCCTACCCCTAAAACACCTGCACAGTACGTAAACACCTTTATAGGTACTGGCGGGCATGGCCACACCTACCCTGGTGCTACAATGCCCTTTGGAATGATGCAGTTAAGTCCAGATACCAGGCTGGACGGTTGGGACGGCTGCAGTGGTTATCACTATTCTGATAGTTTAGTATACGGTTTTTCCCACACACATTTAAGCGGTACCGGTGTGAGCGATTATGGTGATGTGCTTCTGATGCCCGCTACAAAAACCATTTTAAACAATGGTGCAAACGGTGAGCCGGGCTACCGCTCTAGGTTTTCACATGCTAAAGAAAAAGCGAGCCCTGGTTATTATGAAGTCTATTTAGAAGACCCAAAAGTACAAGTGCGCCTAACTGTTAAAGAACGCTCGGGTATGCACGAGTACACCTACGACAACGCGCAAAATCAGTATTTAATACTAGACTTAGAACACCGCGATGTACTATTGGACCATGACATGGTTATGGAAAGTGCTACAGAACTTTCTGGCTATAGGCATTCCAAAGCATGGGCTGCAAACCAGCAACTATTTTATTATATAAAATTTTCCAAACCCGTTAAAAACTGGGAACAGCACTATGACTCTATTCCCACAAAACGCGCGCTTGCTTTTAACAACCCTAACAACGAACCTGTTTATGTGCGCATAGGCATATCGCCTGTAGATGTTGCAGGTGCAAAACGCAATTTAGAAACAGAGATAGGTAACGCATCTTTTGAAACCGTTAAAGACGAAGCAACCGCAGTGTGGGAAAAGCAGCTTTCTAAAATTAGTATAGAAGACGACGATGAAGATGCTAAAACAACTTTTTATACCGCACTTTACCACACCATGATTGCTCCGAACCTGTATCAAGATGTAGATGGCAGGTACCGCGGTATGGACTTAGAGATTCATCAAAACCAAGACTTTAACTACTACACCGTTTTCTCTTTATGGGACACGTACCGTGCGGCGCACCCATTATATACTATCATAGAGCAAGAACGTACAAACGATTTTATAAATACCTTCAATGCAAAATTTGACGAAGGCGGCATTTTACCTATTTGGGATCTAAGTGGTAATTACACGGGTTGCATGATAGGCTACCACGCCGTACCCGTAATTGCAGACGCTTACCTGAAGGGAATACGCAATTATGATGTAAAAAAAGCCTTTAAAGCCATGCAGCACAGCGCTATGCAAGACAAACTAGGGCTAGAATCTTATAAGGAATTAGGATTTATTCCTTTAGAAAAAGAAAGTGAGTCTGTTTCTAAAACCTTAGAATATGCTTACGACGACTGGACCATCGCACAAATGGCAAAAGAACTAGACTCCGTAGAAATTTACAGAAAATATATCGCAAGAGCCCAAAACTATAAGAATATTCATAATCCCGAGAGCGGTTTTATGCAGGGCCGCATACGCAACACCTGGTTTAGACCCTTTGACCCGTATGAAGTAAATTTTAATTATACAGAGGCAAATGCCTGGCAGTATAGCCTCTATGCACCGCAAGACATTAACGGGCTTATAGAACTTATGGGTGGTGCTGTGACTTTCGAAAATTATCTAGACATTCTGTTCACTACCCAAAGTACGACCGCCGGCCGTGAACAGCCAGACATTACTGGACTTATAGGACAGTATGCGCACGGTAATGAACCCAGCCACCACATGGCATATCTCTATAATTACATAGGCAAGCCTGCAAAAACACAAGAAAAAGTACACCAGATACTCACTACACTTTATAAAAATGCGCCCGACGGTATTTCTGGAAACGAGGATTGCGGACAAATGAGCGCTTGGTATGTCCTTAGTTCTATGGGTTTTTATCCTGTAACACCTGGCAGTAACGATTATGTAATAGGTGTTCCCTTGTTTAAAAAGGCTACTATAAACTTAGAAAATGGTAAAATGTTTACCATAAGTAAAGAAGGTGCTGGTAATTATATCGCTTCCGCGAAAGCGAACTCCACCACATACACTAAAACATTTATAACCCATGAGATGATTATGAATGGGGGCACACTTGCTTTTACCATGTCCGAAAAACCTACCTTGTGGGGCACAAAAATGACTGATGTGCCTGTTTCTAGCATTACTGACAACCTTATTACCGCAACCCCATTTATGGCTACAGGAAACATCGCTTTTCCAGACAGCACCGTTGTTTCTTTAAAAACAGTTACTAAAAACGCACTTATTTATTATACCATTAACAGCGGTAAATCACACCTTTATGAGCGGCCGTTCACTATTAAAGAGGCTGTTGCGCTTACCACTTATGCCATAAAAGATAGCGTTCAAAGTAAATCTATAACCACCACTTTTTATAAATACGACGCAAACCGTAGCGTATCTCTTAAACACAGTTATGCAAACGAGTACAGCGCTGGTGGCAATAATGCACTTATAGACGGCATGACAGGCACGCAGGATTTCAGAAGTGGCTCTTGGCAAGGAACACAAAATGTATTTTTAGACGCAACTGTAGATTTAGGAAAAACGACACGCATTTATTATGCAGATGTCTCTTTTCTAAAAGACCAGCGCAGTTGGATTTTTCTTCCTACACAAGTGACACTGGAGTTCCTAGATGAAAACAAAAAGATACTTCGTTCACAAACTCAAGAATTACCAGTACCTATAAATGAAGATAGTACAAGTACGCAAACCGTAACTATACGACTTCCCAAACGCGTTGCCGCACGTTATGTACGTATGACTGCTATACCACAGGGTAAATTACCCACATGGCATTTAGGCTTTCCCTATGACGGCACGGCGTGGACATTTGTAGACGAGATCACCATTAAATAACGCAAGTATATGGAGCGCAGGCAGTTTATTAAAACGACCGCACAAAGCGGTGTTGCCCTTACCTTAGGTGCAACTTTATTATCATGCGTAGAACCTAATAAAAAAAACATGGCTCAAGGAAATCACAAACCCATAGCGATATGCACATGGGGTTTTAAAGCGGCAAATCTAGCTGCTGCAAGTGCATTAGAAAATGGAATGAACGCACTAGATGCAGCAATAAAAGGCTGCGCTGTAGAAGAAGAAGATATACGCAACACCACTGTAGGCAAAGGCGGCGCGCCTGACCGTGAGGGTACTGTAACACTAGATGCCTGTGTCATGGATTCAAACGGCGATTGCGGTGCTGTGGTGTGTGTAGAAAATATCACAAATGTAGCTGCACTTGCAAAAGTGGTTATGGAGAAAACACCCCATGTAATGCTGGCCGGCAAAGGCGCCGAGGAACTTGCATATAAAAACGGCTTTAAAGCGGCGCAATTACTCACAGCAACGTCTGAAACCGCCTACAGAGAATGGCTCAAAACCAGTGAATACAAACCCATTATTAACATAGAAAACCACGACACCATAGGCATGCTATGCATGGACAAAAATGGTGATATCGCCGGCGCCTGTACCACATCTGGCTTGTCTTATAAAATGAAAGGCCGCATAGGCGACTCACCTATCATAGGTGCAGGACTTTTTATAGACAACGAGATAGGCGGCGCGGCGGCAACAGGTCTGGGCGAAGAAATTATGAAAAATGTGGGTAGCTTTTTAATAGTAGAACTTATGCGGCAGGGCAAGAGCCCACAAGAGGCCTGTGAAGAAGCTGTGCGCAGGGTTGTTTCTAAAAATGAGAACATAGAAAACTTTCAAGTAGCGTACATTGCAATGAATAAAAAAGGTGAAACGGGTAGTTATTGCATACACCCTGGTTTTGGGATGATGGAATATAGAGACGGTTTAAACATCCGTAAGGAATCACGAGCGCATTTAAAAGCTTAGAAAAACATGAATAAAGCCACTATAAACGGTAGGTCTAATTACAAGACAGCGTTTGCATTAATCACCATTTTATTTTTTATGTGGGGATTTATTACCGTTCTTGTAGACGCGCTGGTGCCGCGATTAAAAGCTGTTTTTGAGCTGTCTTACAGTCAGTCTATTATGGTGCAGTTTGCGTTTTTTGGCGCCTTTTTTTGCTTTGCTATACCGTCCAGTATTTTGTTAGAAAAAATAGGGTACAAACGCGGCATCGTGGCAGGGCTTTCACTTATGGGTGTTGCTTGCTTATTATTTTACCCAGCGGCGAGCGTGCGCGAATTTTGGCTTTTTATAACCGCTTTCTTTACCCTTGCAACGGGTATAACCATTTTACAAGTAGCTGCAAACCCCTATGTAACTTTGCTCGGTGACGAGAAAACAGCGTCGAGCAGGCTCAATTTATCCCAGGCATTTAACAGTTTCGGCACCTTGCTTGCCCCTATTGCAGGAGCCTTGTTTTTATTGAGCGACTCTGTTATGGGTAGTGACGAGATTGCAGCTTTGAGCACGGGCGCACAAAACGATTATTATAGCAGTGAAGCATTAACCGTACAAGAGCCATTTCTTGTGATTGCAGCCATATTATTTGTGCTAGCTGCTATATTTGGGTTTATTAGTTTGCCTAAACTTATACAACAAGCACCTAGTGGCGGCTACACAACGTTACTTAGCAACTCGAGATTTGTGCTAGGCGTTGTAGCCATTTTTATGTACGTAGGTGCTGAGGTTTCCATAGGTAGTTTTCTGGTTAATTATTTTGAAGAATTAAAAGTGCTAGACCCTATTAAACAAAGCGATTTTTTAAGCAGTTTGTCCTCTTCACTCCTTTTCGGTAAGGACATAAACACACTCGATGCAAAAGCAATACTAGGTGCTTTTGTAACACTTTACTGGGGCGGCGCGATGATAGGGCGCTTTGCCGGCGTGTATTTGATGCGATTTATAAGCAGCGGAAAGCTCTTAATTATTTTTGGTGCACTCGCCATAACGATGATTATCGTGTCTATAAGCAGCACTGGCACAATAGCCATGTTTACCATACTGGCAGTAGGCTTATTTAATTCTATTATGTTCCCAACCATTTTTAGTCTTGCGCTCGATGGTCTCAACAATTTAAAAGCCCAAGGTTCTGGTTTGCTGGTTATGGGAATTGTAGGTGGTGCTGTCATACCTAAACTTACCGGGGTGGTTGCAGACGCTACAAGCCTTAAAACAGCATTGGGGCTGTTAATTTTATGCTACATCTACATCGCTCATTACGGCTATACAAAAAAGCGCGTGTAGCGGTTATAGCCGTTTAGATAGACACCCGTTTTATTTAAACTCTAAAAATTAACTGCTATTTGTAAATGAAAACATGAAGTCAACAAGCCATAAACCAGTAGGTTGTAACCTGCGTTACTTCCATATTATTAAGGATTTAAATACAAAAAAGCCGGGTTGCAATGTGCGTCAAATTCTGAACGCGCGTAGTTTAATAAAAAACACGCCCACCTGAATCCACTAGTAGATTACTGAGTTTTTCTGTTTTGTTGATACATTTGGTAAAGAAGAGTACCGAATAGCTGCAAAATCTCTGGTTGAACGACCCCCGTAAATTCTTCTTTAACGTTACGACTGCTAAATAGATGCGGTTTCCATTATATCCCAATTAGGGGGTTTTCGGACTTTTATACTTTATTCGGCGTATGCTATTAGGCCAGATATAAAAGAAGATATTCCAGCAACAGTTTGCTATAATTACTTCACAAAAGCACATCCAACTGAATTTGTTAGCTGTCTCTTTTTTTGAGATCCGGCTGTCTAGGTAATTGTCAGGAATTTTTTATAAACTAAGCACCCAGAAGAGACTTTAAAATAAACGCACTGCCAACCATAATATATACTACATTACGGTTAACTCTAGTAGGTTAATAATAGGATGGTTTTACAATGCTGCGCTCCATTTTACCACAAACGACGACGGTTACGTTTTCCATTCCACCGTTACACAAGCCCTTATTAACAACAGGAAACCGTTTAAACCAGAACGTTTCCCGAATAAATTTATAGGTAACTCTTTGCTGCTAATGGATACATGTAAACAAAGAAACAATTCAAATGCTCCTTGTCGGTGAGCTACACGCAATAGCCTTTGCTAGGAACATTGCAAAGAAGTTATTTACGACTATGGGCTACAATAGACCACCCTGAAAATGCCAAATAATAGATGTAGTAAACGGCGACCGCAAAATATCTATTACGTTATGCATTTTGGTTATAGGTGTTTTGACACCTTCTTAGTGAATCTGTCGCCCTAAAGTAGCGCACGTAAAACGTTATTTAAGAAACCCATTATTAAGTATTTTTTTGCGTACCCAATTAAGGTTATGATTTTTTAATCGTACTGCTCAAGGAGCTGTTTTAAAAACGTAAAAGTCTACTTTACGACCCTACCCAGCACGCGCACGGCGAGTTTAGGTCGGGTAATTTTATAGAAAGGTTTTGAAGAGGTCCATGAGCTGTCTCCTTCATATTTGTACATATAATCCCATTCGTCACCGTTTGCGGCGCATTTTAAATAAGGATTTAAGCTAAAACTTGCGGCGTTTTCATCTACCTGATTTTCAGGAAGAAACCTGTTTACAAGTAAATAAAACTGCCCGTTGGGAACGACAAAATCGTTAAAATTAAGGCGTATATCTTTACGCAAGTCTTCTATGTTTGTGATAATAATGGGCGATGCCAGCGGCAAGCCTAGCTCGTGTTCATTTGTCACACTAAACGGCTGAAAGGTTATAGTACCTAGCCTCGCATTGCCAACCTTCATTTTAATGGGCACTACGAGTTCTTCTATAAATGCTCCATCTTTTACGTACACTTTAAATCCGTAGCTGCCTAAATAACTCAAACCAGTTAATAACGAGCTTTCCTGATTATCACCCAACTCGGTAAGTTTCTTTGCCGTTAAAGTAATTGCGTCTAGCGTGGTTAAGTGGGCAGTTATCAGGGTAACCGGTTGCACAGCTGTTACTGCCAGCTTTAAAGGCATATAGCCTAGTCGTTCTATGCACAAGGTGTCCGTAACCGCCGCATTTATTTCAAACATACCTTGCCCATTTGTAATGGTATAGGCCCTATTTGTTAAATTCACAACACTGGCAAGGTCTAGAATCTCACCACTTTGTGCATCTTTTAAGAGACTAGAAACACTGTTTTGCGCGTAGCTTGTAAAAGCGGTAAAAAGCAAGCAAACGACACACCTTGTAAAGCTTATTTTCATAATTAGGTATCACTATGTCTTGCAAATGTAAGTAGCAGGCGTTAATAAAAAAGGTCGCAGGTACTTTTAAAGTCCTAAAGTTTTTTAAAAAAAAAGGCTAAACCATTAAATAAGAGTATTTTTGCACGCTCTAGCGAAAGCCAGATTAATAACTAGCTATGAATGAGTTTATTGCACTAATTAACTTTAAAGAAATATTTACCGCAAGCATGGTTTTGTTTGCCGTTATAGATATTGTGGGCAGTATTCCTATTATTGTAGATTTAAGACGCAAAATAGGCCATATCGAAAGTGAAAAAGCTAGCGTTGTTGCTGGTATCCTCATGATTTTGTTCATGTTTGTGGGCGAGCGCATATTAAACCTTATAGGTATAGACGTAAACTCATTTGCTGTTGCAGGGGCGTTCATTATCTTTTTTATCGCGCTAGAAATGATTTTGGGAATCACACTTTACCGCGACGATCAGCCTGAAACTGCTGCTATTATCCCTATTGCCTTTCCGTTAATTGCAGGTTCTGGTACGCTTACTTCTATATTATCACTGCGATCAGAATATGCCTCGATAAATATTATCATCGCCATTGTGGTGAATATTATCTTTGTGTACATCGTACTCAAAAACTCTGGCCGCATAGAAAAATTCTTAGGTAAGCAAGGGATCAGTGTGGTGCGTAAGATTTTTGGTGTTATCTTGCTGGCAATAGCCGTAAAGCTATTTACGTCTAATATTAAAGAATTGTTCTAATGAAATATGTTGTTTATCTTCTACTAGTCCTTGCTGTAGCAAGTATGGTTTTTAATGCTTTCCAACTTGATTTTTCCAACCTTTTAGAAGGTAATAGCCAGGTCGCGCTCATCAGTATTTTTGCTGCGCTTTGTGTTGCTGTACTCATGGTCATTATGATTTTGGCATATAGGATTCAGGAAAAGCAGAAAGATTTTTAGTTGTTTGTTATTCATTAACGAAAGGCTATCCTTTAAAAGAGTGGTTCCACTACAATATTCCAAAACACCTCGTTGTGCGTTTTAGCGAG
>Ga0136560_1001168_pt1 | contig 13426 bp, 5 predicted proteins | sample AntRauMeHopE1497_FD_104925 | JGI IMG/M metagenome (GOLD analysis project Ga0136560, IMG submission 104925) | Saline lake microbial communities from Rauer Islands, Antarctica - Metagenome Hop E1 #497 | ecosystem: Environmental > Aquatic > Non-marine Saline and Alkaline > Saline | place... | reverse complement strand
GAGGCGCCCGGAGCGGCGCGGAGCGAGGGACCGGGGCGTCAGGGGGGTCGCCGCCCGGCCCCGCAAGGCCGGCGCGCGCCGCGGTGCGTTGTTCTCACCCCGACGTGACGGCGTCCTTGTCCGTGTTGATGTTGAAAACCCACCGCTCGAGCGTCTCGCCGCTGTCCGCCCCGGTGATGACGACGACAAGCTTCTGCACCTTGCCCTCCGTGAGCCAGCCCGAGAGCTGGGTGAGGACGTGCGAAAGGTAGCTCTTGAGCCCCTCGTCCGTGGTGACCAGCATCGGCAAGCCGTACCTGCTCACTCTCTCGAAGGTCTCGGGCTCATAGATGCCGCGCTGGTAGAGGATGGAGTTGATGGCGAACCCGAAGAACTCCGTCACGATCTCGACGCTCCCCTTGAGGTTGATCACGCTCCTCGTCGCCGTGGCGGTGGCGGCGGCCTGCGTCTCGCGCCCGTTTAGCGGAGGTGGCATTGGCGAGCGCGCCTTGCCGCGGGTCGCTACGCGCACGATTGCTCACCATCGTACAAGGACTGCCTGGGCAGGCCGACCGGGCCGAGTGCGGCCTGGCGGACCCGCAGGAGGCGGACGCCGGTCGGCGCCTGCAGAGCGGCCACGCTCGGCCCACAGCGGGCGCCGCTGGCTCCCATGAGCAGCACCGGGGCGCCATGACGCGCCTGGGGGGCAGGGTGTCGCTTGTGGCGCTGTGCGCAACGTTGGTGGCCGCGGGCCCGTCTGTGAACCTCCGCTGCGGAACAGCCGCAGGCACGATGAACGAATCGACCGGCGTTGCCTCGTTCCTCGGCGTGCCGTACGCACATCCCCCCGTCGGACGCAGGCGGTTCGCAAAGCCCGAGCCCCTGACCGTCGGCGACGGCTGCTGGTCGCCGGCCGTCCTGCGCGCGGAGTCCTTCGGCAGCGACTGCGTGCAGTCCGGCCAGTTCAACAACGGCGGCAGCGAGGACTGCCTCTTCGTGAACGCGTGGGTTCCCGGATGGGGACCGTCCGGGCCGTCCGGCGGGCCGCGGCCCGTCATGGTGTACTCGTACGGGGGCGACCTGACCGACGGCCGCTCGTCGTCGTACGACATGGGCTGGCTCGCCGCCGAGACGGGCCAGATCGTCGTGACCATGAACTACCGCGTGAACCTGTTCGGCTTCCTTGCGCTGCGGGCCCTGACCGCTGAGTCCGGCTCGGGAGCGTCGGGCAACTACGGCTTCTGGGACCAGGTCGAGTCGCTCCGGTGGCTGCGCCGCAACGCGGCCGCACTCGGCGCCGACGCCTCGCGCGTGACCTTCTTCGGGCAGTCCAGCGGCGGCACCAGCGTGTACGCCCTGCTCGCAGCGCCAGCCGCGAGGGGCCTCTTCACGCGAGCCGTCAGCCTCAGCGGCTCTGCCAACCTCACGATGGGTCTCGCCGAGGCAGAGGCGCAGAACGAGCCCCTCGTCGCAGCCATGGGGTGCGGGGGCTCCGCCGGCTCTGCCCCCGCCGACGTCGTCGCGTGCCTCCGGAACCTGTCGGCGGAGGCGGTGCAGGCCGCCGTCCCCGGGGCGTGGAACACGGTGGCGGAGCTGTGGTCGCTGCCGCCCGCCTCGGCGGCGTCGAGCCCGCGGGGAATGGGCTACCAGGGCATCGCCGTCGTCGACGGGGAGCTGGTCACGGCGCCGCTGCAGGCCGCGCTGCGCTCCGGCGCCGACGGCGGCGTGCCCCTCGTCGTCAGCTCGCTCGCGCAGGAGGCCGACGCGCAGCCCGGGCGCGTGGTGTCGGCACTGCCGCCGGCCGGCTTCCGGACCCTGGTGCGCGAAGCATTCGAGCCGTGGCGCCGCGGCGCCGGGGACGACGTCCTCCGGCTCTACCGGTACGACAACGGGACCGAGGGCGCCGGGGCCCCGGCGCAGCAGGTCTACGACTCCGTGCTGGCTGACTACGGGCAGACGTGCGCGAGCGTGGCGACCGCGGCGGCGGCGGCCGCCGGGCGCGCCCTGGGCCGCGGGGCGGCGGCCGGCCCCGTGTACCAGCTGTACATCTCCGCGCGGCCGTCGCACCCGGTGTGGGGCTTCAACCCGTCGTACCAGCCTCGCTTCGCCTTCCACTCGCTCGACATCCTCGCCGGCCTGGGCCACTGGGACCTGTGGAGCGCCGGCAGGGGCCTCCCCGCGTTCCAGCCCAGGCGGCAGGACGACGCGCTCCGGCGGGCCATGGCTGGTGTGTTTGCGAACTTCACGCGCGACGGGCGCCTCGACGAGCCGGCCGGCTGGGCCTCGTTCGGCTCCGGCTGCGCGGGCGAGGACGGCTGCTACACGGTCGTGGACGTCCGGGACGGGGGCGTGCCGGTGGCGACCCGCAACCTCGGCGAGGGCGTCTGCAAGTTCTGGTCGGAGCTGGGGTTCGACGAGCGGTTCTGGTGGTCCAACTAGCCCCCGCGGGTCGGCGCCCCGGCGGCGCAGCCTGGCCCCCAGCTTGCGCAGGGACGCATCGTGCTTAAGTACGTGTGAGTGCGTGGACGATGGCGCTCGGTGCGAAGAGATTGCCTGCATGGCGCGTGCACGATCGATCGGCTTCGTTCTGCTGCCGGAGAGCAACACCCCTCGGAGCCAACCACTCGCCCCGCATGCGGGCCTGGCATGCGGCGGGCCTGTCAGGGTGTGCTATCGCTCTGGTGGCAATGCTCGGGCTGAGGCGTGGCGTTTCGGCCGGCGGCCACCAGCGACGAGGACTTCAAGCAAGCGGCGACGGGAGCGCCGCCTCGTCGCCTCCCCCTTGGGCCAACGAATTTGCCGAACCGGCAATTTTTGACGGCGCATCGAGCCTTGTGGCTTCCATGGGCCAGTGGGATGAGTGCGCCGGCAATGGAGGAGGCATCCGAGCGCGGCCGAATTCTTCCCGCACCACGCTCGACCTTGCCCGCGTCGATAAGCTCAACTCCTCGTCGCGCAATGCGTGGGAGGTGATCATTCCGTCAGCTCTGACTTGGTCGGGCGCGGCTCAGTGCTTACCGCTGTTCGGGGGCTACGCCCCTCCGCAGCTTCGCGTTCTCCCCGGCAACCTGACCGGCTGGCACGCGCGCGAGACTGAGCACGCGGTCACTAACCCCCTCAACGTCCTGCAGGGGGCTTTTAGGCTGCAGCGTGCGTTCTCCAAGGTCCTTGTCCGCGGGAACGGGTCGCTGCTCGCCCCGCCCGCAGCGGCAGACAGTCGCTGGGCCGAGGTCTGGACGCCGTCGCTGGAGGAGCTCGACGCCAGAAGCCGCACGGCGGCTGGGGAGCCCTGTGCCGTCGTGCCGCCGGTCCTGCTTCCCGTTGGGGTGTCTCTCAATGCGACCTGCCTGTGGGCGACGGGGCGGCCCAACGCGTCCGAGATTCTGGCATCCCGCCACCTGGTGGTGCGGGGCGGAGCCGCCAGGGCCCCTGTGCTGTGGTCCGACGCGCTGCTGACGGTGCTTGAGAGCGGCGACAGCGGGCCTGTGCACGCGCCGGCATCCCGGGTGCTCGCCGTCGTGCAGCCGGAGCAGAGGTCGAGGGTGTGGGCGCTGACCCTGCTCGCCACGGCGGCGGGGAGGGGCGCTGGCCAAGGCCCGTCGGGCGGCGCCGGGTGGGGCGACGGCTCCGCGGACGTCGCTGACGGGGCGGGGAAACCGGCCACGGCCGCGGGGACGAGGCGCGCGGGGCTGGTGGTCGCGAGGGGGTCGCGGCTCACCGTTGGCGGGGTCAGGCACCGACGAGGCGACCCTGCCCAGGGGGGTTCGCCCGGCGTGGCGGGCCAGGCCGCGGCGTGTGCTGCCGGCGGCGGTGCCCCGCGCACCCGCGTCACCGCGTTCGGGGCACCCGGCTGGCCACGCACGCTGTGGGCCAGCCGCGACGAGCTACCGCTCGCTGCCTCGGCCGGTGCGGAGGAGCGGCGCAGGCGCGGGGTCACGACCGACGCGTCGCGACAGCCCGTGCTGCCCACGCTTCAGCTGCTCGACCACCTGCCCCCCGCCGCGACAAACGGCTCTGCCGGGGGCCGCCTCTTCGTGGTGCTTGACCTAGGTTTCGTCTTCCTCGGCGAGGGCGGCGAGGCCCTGAGCGGCCAAGCGCTGCCGCCCGGCGTTGAGTGGCTGGACGTCAGCGTGCGCGTGAACCTCACTTCGGAAGGGCCGGCGGGGACCGGCCGCTGGCTCGCTAACGGCTCCCTGGACAGCCGCAGCGTCGTGGGCATCGCCCGCGGCGCCTTCAGGCTGAACGCCAGCTCTGCCGTCGGGCCGTGCGACTCGGTGGTCGCGAACCACTTGCTTGCTGTCAGCCCCGGGCTCTGCGCCCGGCTGGCAGTCAACGTGCTCCTGCCCGGCTCGCCGGCCGGCTCTGCCGGCCACTCTCTCCTTGCTGGCTTCGACGCCGTGGCGTGGACGGCCAACCGCTTCGGCGTGTCAGACCCGCTGGCATCGGCCGGCGAGGGCAAAGTCGACGCCTCGGTTCTCGGGCCCCCGTCCACCTCGCCGAGCCCGACCCCCACCCCGTCCACCTCGCCGAGCCCGTCTACCCCCCCGTGCACCTCGCCGAGCCCGACGTCAGCCTCGCCGTCAATGCCCTTGCCTTCGGGCGCTGCGCCCGGAGTGGTGGTCTCGGCCGAGGGAGCTGCCGTCTTCGCCAGCGACTGCTGCAACCTCACACGTTTGGCAGACCGGCGGTTCGGCTCCGCCATGGCTCTGCTCGGCGACATCGACGGGGACGGGAACCAGAGTGACGTCGCCGTGGTCTCGTTCGGTGCCAACGCAGGGCCCAATCGCAGCGTCATCTCCCTTCTCTCCGTGTGCTCCAAGAACGATACGGGCAGCGGCCCGGTGGTCCGGCTGATCCGGACGGTCGGCGACGGCATCGATGACCCCGTGCTCCCCGCCGCTCAGGAAAGGGTGTCGCTCGCGGCCGTGAACGTCACCGCCGCGCTGGCCAACGGCGCAGACACCGCCCTGTACGCCTCCGTCACGCTGCTAGCGCTCGGCGTCTACGGCGACCATGAAGTCACGCTCGTGTGGCTCGGCACGGCGCGAGCCGGTGGGGAGGACGGCCAGAGTGGAGTCCACGTCCTGAACACGACGACCCTTTCGGTGCCCGATGTGGATGGACAAGAGATGATCACTTCGGTGGCTTTGCTCCCACCGCCGCTGCTTGTGACTGACAGCGCGGAGCATCCCACTGTTGCTCTGTTCGTCGGCGTCATCGGCGGAAACAACGCCCACGGCAAAGTGCAGCGCTTCGACCTCCCGGCCGACTGGCGCCAGCCCATGCCCAGCACATCGGCAACCACAATCGGGCCCCCGTCGGAGCTGACAGGGAATGGCAGTGACGCTTCCAAGTTCGGCCAGGCGCTCGCGATCGGGGCGGGCCTCGGCACGGACTCTGCCCCGGACCCCACGTCCACCCGGACCATGTGGGTCAGTGCCCCTGGGAGCAACGGCAACTCCCTCGTGGAGATCCGCCTCCAGGGGTTTGATGACCAAAACCCAAACGTGTGGAAGGCCCCGACCCTAGGTTCCAACGCGGAGCTCGGGATGTCGCTTGCGCTCCCCGGCGACCTGGACGGGGACGGGCGACCTGACCTTGTGGCAGGAGCCAACAGCTGCATCGAAGAAAGGACTGCCTGCGTCGTGGTTCTCTTCCGAGGCCACGATGCCTCTGCTGGCTGGCGACACATCGCAAAGATCTTTTCGTCCGATCAGCCGGGCTACAATCTACCCGGGGTCGATGATGGGTTTGGAGGCTCCCTCGCGGCTCTGCCGGGGCTATTCCGCGAGGCAGGGATCTCTGGTGGCAGCGTCTCCGGCCTCCTCGTCGCCCGGCCCCGGCACAAGCAACCGCCTGACACACCTCAGGCCGGCAGCCTCCTGGTGCTCCGCCTCGGCGGCCGCCCCGCACACGTGTCTCCGACGCCCTCGGTGACCCCCACCCCTAGCGAGACCCCGAGCCCGACGTCGAGCGTCACGGCCGCCGCGAGCCCCAGCCCCAGCCCCTCGGCCCGCCCCTCGGGGCCCTCCAACCCCTCCACGACCCCATCCCCGCGCCCTGGGGCAGGTGGTGACGCACCCAAGACGGACGCCGAGCAGGAGGCGGAGCGCCGATCAGCCGCCGCCCGCCGGGGCGTCGAAAGCCCCGTAACGCTCGGCGACGCTGCGCCGCGCTTCGCGGTCGTGGACTTTGCGGCCCTGCAACGGGCCACCCAGGACCTGCGCAACGGCTCTGCCGCGCCCACCCCGCGCGGCGCCCCCACCTACGCCACCCGCGTCGACGCGCCGGGCGGGGGCCTCTTCCGCCTGGCACCTGCCGGCTCTGCCCGGGACACGCTCGCGGTGTGCTCGACGTCCTCCGTTGACATCCGCCTCGCCTCGGGCACGACGTGGGCACTCTCGGCGCTGGACCTGGGCGCCGGGGCGTCCCTCGCCCTCGGCGCTGTCACCGGCTCCGGGTGTGCCGGCGCGCTGTCCGGCTCCGGCGCCGCCGGTCTCGCGGTCACCGTCGACGTCCTAAGCAGCTCCCCCGACCCGTCCCGGGGAGTCAACGCCACGGTGGAGGCAGCGCGCGTCTGCGTCGTGGGCCTGGAGTCGCTCGTCGAGAGCAGCGACCCCGTGACCGGTGACGCGGCACCATCCGACGGACGGCCGTCCGGCTCCGCCCTCCTGCGCACGGCGCTGGGGCTGGAGCCGTCGGCGCAGGGGCTCGCCGCGGCGCAGGTGGCCGGCCCCCGCGGCCTCGGCGCCCGGTCCGTGGTCCTGGAATCGGCCCTCGTCCTCGCTCCGCGCGGGCCCGGCTGCTCGGCCCTGCCGGCGGGCACCCCCTTCGACGCCCCCACCATCCTCGTGGGCCTGGGGGTCGTCCTTCCGGCTCTGCGCGTCGCTCCGCTCGCCGTCGACCGGACGGTCAACGTCGAGGCGGCAGAGTTCGGCTCCGCCGGTCCTGCCGGCGAGAGCACACCGGCTCCCAGCCGTCGGCTATCCCGGGCCGGGGGCAACGGCTCTACCACCGTCGCGCGTCTGTCGCTCTCGAACGGGGGCGCGACGGCGCTGGACTGGGCAGTCGCGCTCAGCGGGCGGGCCTGCTGGGCGGGGGTCGGCTGGGCCGAGGGGCAGAGCACCGCCCCGCTCGGCGGGGGACCGACGCTCCCGCCGATCGGGCCGACCCGGGGGTTCGACCCGGCGTGCCCGGCGCAGAGCGCCGGCGCCGCGGAGTCGGCGAGGGCAGCCGCCGGCGCCACGGGCGTCGGGCCCCAAGCCGAGGACCCCGAGTACGTCACTGCGTGCGGCACGCTGGCCGGCGAGGGCGGCCTCGCCATGCGCCTGACCGTCGGGGGCCTCGACTCCCTCCCGCCAGCCTCGTACCGCACTGCCCTCGTAGTGGCCGCGTCGGACCCCTCGCTCCCGCGCGGTGTCGTCGAGGTGCCATGGACGCTCCGCCTCACCGCCCTGGCCGTGTGCCCGAGCTCTGCCATCGAGGCCGACCTCGCCCCCAGCGGCTCTGCCGCGAGGCACTTCGCCGCCGTGGCCGCGGCCTCCAACCGCTCCTGGGTGACCCGGCACCTCCTGCACCCGGGGTCGCTCACGGCCTCGGCCCCGTCGCTCGCGGTCGTCCTGGCGGAGCCGGTGCCGCCCTCGGAGGAGCTCCTGCAGCGGATTCAGGTGTCCAACCTCGGCGGCAGCACCGCAAGGGTGGCGAGGGTGTGGGTCTTCGCCGGCGGCCGGCTCAACGAGGAGGCGGTGTACGGCGCCGCGGCGGCGGGGGCCAACGGCTCCGCCGCGGGGGGGGAAGGGGGCTCGGCCTGCGCGGCGCAGTTCGGCGGGGGGACGGCCGAGGGGGCCGTGGCGGCGCTGCGACGGGCCGTGGACGCCGCCGTGACGGAGCGGGGGACGCCGCCATGGGTCGCAGTCGCCCTCGACGACGCCGCCGGGACCGTCCGCGCCGACGCCGCGGGGAGGCCGCTCCTCGAGCCTGGGTCGACCCTGCGCCTCCTCGTCGCCGCGCGGTACGACGCCGCCACCCTGCCCGGCGCGGTCGCGTCGGGCACCCCGGGCCTCCGCCGCGCCCGCGCCACCGTGGCCTTTGAGCTGGAGGAGGCATCGCCGGGGATCGCCAGGCGCGTGCCCGAGATCCGGCAGATCGAGGTAGACGTCGGCACCCCCACGGGCAGAGCCGACCCGGCAGCGACCCTTGTCTTCGTCCCCCCCTCGTCCAGCGCCACCGCCGTGTCAGCCGGCCTCGTCGCCGCGCCGTCCCTGGCCGCCTCCCTCCTCGTTGCCGCGCTCCGGGCCAGGTCCTCGCCCGCCGCGGCCGACCTGAGGGCGAGGACCTACACTCTCCCCGTCCTCGGGGCCGTGGGCATGGCCTCGTCGCTACCCTCGACCGCCTTCGTCGTCCTCCCCAGGGACTCCCTGGGTGTCCCCCGCCTCGTCGCCTCCGCGGACCCCTCCTCCCCCCCCGGGTCCCCGGTCGCTGCCGTCCTGGGGGGAGCCGATGCCGTCACCGCGCTCTCCGCGGCACCGGGCGCGCCGGCCGCCGGCTCTGCCACCCCGGTCCTCCTCAGGCCCGCCGACGTCCGCGCCTCCGGCTCCCTCGGGGACCCGTCCGCCCTCGGTGCGGCGGCTCTGCCGGCCCCGTCGACCGGCATGCCCGCCCCGGCTGTAGTGGCCTACGCTGTGTCCGTCGGCCCGGCCGTCCGCGGCATCGCCGCCGTGACGGTGACCCTCTCCGGCTCTGCCGCCGCGTTTGACGTCCTCATCGACGTCCCTGCGCCCAACTGCTCCCTCGCATCGGGGCTCGCCCCGCTATCCGGCCGGTCGTCCGCCTGCGGCTGCGCCCCCGGCTCTGCCCTCACCTCCAACGCCTCGGTCATCGGGGCCGCCGTGGCCGCCGCGGCCTCCTCCCTGCGGCAGGCCCCGCCCCGCGGCGCCGCGGCGGTCCCCGCCGAGGACGCCGCCGCCTGGGCCGCCATGGGCCCCTTTGACCGGCTCTCGCCCTGGCTCCGGACCGCGCCGGCCTCCGGGCCGGGCAACGCCGGCGCCTCGGTCCTGGCCGCGCTCTCCGCCGCCTGTGAGCGGTGTCCCCCCGGCGCCGTGAGCGCCGCCCCGACCCTCCTTGACGTGGGAGAGGCGTGCTCCGTCTGCCCCGCCGGCACCTACGCCGGCGCCGCCTCGTCCGCCTGCCTCCCGTGCCCCTCCCGCGGCGCCCTGTGCGAGGGCGGTCTCCTCTTCGCCCTGCCCGGATGGTGGGTCGACACCGCCCCGGCGGGATCCGCTCCCGCCGAGGCGGCCGCGGGGGCGGCGGTCGCCGGCGGCAGGGCGCTGGCGGACGCCCCCGCGGAGCCGGCCCGGTCGGTGCCGCGGCTCTACCTGTGCCCGCTGGCGGGGGCTTGCAACGTGACCGGCTCCCTGAGCGGCGACGTCTCGGGGCGACTGGTGGCGACGGCGGACGGCGGCGGCGACGCCCTGTCCGCGGCCGACGACACTGACGGCTGCACCGCGGGCCACAGGGGCCCGCTGTGCGGGGAGTGCTCCGGCGGTTTCGCGCACTCCCCCTTCACGGCCGGGGTGAGGGCGCCGTGCGTGGCCTGCGGGGGGCTCGACGCCCTGGTCCTCCTCGTGGCGTGCGCCTGCGGTTTCGTGTGGTCGGTGTGGCTGACGACGCTTTGGGCGTGGGGGGCCGCCCCCGCCGCCGACATCATCACTGGCCTCGTGGACGTGCGCTCCATCCCCGCCGCCGGGGCGGAGGCGAGGGTGGTCGGCGCGGCGGCGGCTGCGGGCCGAGGCGGGGGCGGGGGCGGCAACGGCACGGGAACGCTCAACCCGATGCGGCGCCTGCGTTCGTCGCCCAGCAAGCGGGTGCGAGCGCAGCGGGCCGAGACCGCGGCCGCCGGAGTGGTGGTCATCCAGCTGGAGGCGGCGTCGCTGGTCCGGGCCCTCGCCCGCACCGCCTCGGTCGCGTCGCGCGCCCTCGTCGCTCTGCAGGCGGTCGCCGCGGCGCAGATCTTCGCTCTCGCCGTCGACGCCCAGCCGGGAGCCGCGCCCGTCCTCACCCGGTGGCTCCGGCTCGCCGCGGAGGTCGTGGGCTTCGGCCTCCCGGTGACGTCACACCACGCCGCGTGCACGCCGCCCTTCGCCGGCCTGGGCCCCGCGGACGCCTTCCTCCTCGCCGGGCCGGCTCTGCCGGTGCTCTGCCTGGCGCTCTTCGCTCCGGCCTCGGCAGCGGTGGCGTTCCTGCTCACGGCAGGCCGCAGGACATGCCGGCGGGGCGGGCTCTGCCAGCCCCCGTCGGCGCCGCCCGGCGACGTGGCGCCGCCCACGCCAGCCCGGTTCATGATGGCTGCGCTGGGCGTGTGGGCGACGCTGACGATGCCCCGCGCCGTCACTCTCGGCCTGCAGTACTCCGCCGCCGTGGCTCTGCCGCTGACGTCCGTCTCGGAGGTGGAGCCGGCGATCGCGGCGTCGGGTGTGGCGCTGCCCGCCGGTGGGGAAGTGACGGTTCTGCAGATGGCGACGTCCACTGCCGCCGGCTCTGCCGGGGCGGGCGTGTCGGGTGCGCTGCTGGCTGGAGCGCCGTGGGTGGCCGCCGTGCTCGCGGGCGCCGGGATGCTCTGCCTGGTGCTCTGCAGCCGCTGGGCGGCGGCAGCGGTGGTGAGGGCAGCGAAGCAGAAACCGACGGAGGTGTCGTTTTCAGCCGGCGTGGCGCGGCGCTGGGGCCCGGACGTGGCGAGCAGCAGCGTGGGGGCTGGCGCGGGGGCGCTGTCGTCGCTGGCCGGGTCGGCAAGCAGAGCCCCCGCGGGGCCGGGGCAAGGCACTGGGGCGTTGCCGGTCGCTGGGGGCAGACACGGGAGGACGGGAGGCAAGGGGTCGGCAGGGGCGCTACCGGCCGGGGCCGGGCAGCCAGAGGCCGCCCGACCCGGCGACAGCGACAGGTCCGGCGGGGCCAGGGCGGCGGACGCGACACAGGGCGCCGGGTTCCGCCGAGGCGTTCCCGCGGCTTTCGCCCTGACGTGGCCGGCCTGGGCGCTGGTCGTGCACCGGTCCAAGCCCCGCCCGCGCCTCGCGGTCTGGGCCGGGATGCGCGACGTTGCCGCCTGGTGGGCGCTCCGCCTCCTCGTCGCCTCGGCGGGCATGGGCATGACCGGCGGGTCGTCGCAGTACACGCTGGGGTGCGGAGTGGTGTTCCTTCTCTACGCCGCGGCGGCGGCCAGGGGTCACTGCGACCGGCGCTTGACCCAGCTGCCCCGCACGGGCCCAGAGTCGGTGCTCGTCAGGGCAGAGCGTGCCGCCAGGTCGCTGCTGCTGCTCCCCGTGCCACCCCCGGCGTCGGACCTTGTCGGGGGGCGCTGGCTGGGCCACCCGGCACTTGAGGAAGCGTGGCGGGCCGCGGAGGCCAAGGCCGAGCAGGAGGCGGCGGCCTCGCCAGGGACGAAGCACGGCCCGCCCGGGGCGATCGGTGCGGCTCCTGGCCGCCCCGGTTTCGCTTCTGCCCGGGAAAAGGCGGCAAGGTCTGCCGCCGCCACCTCATCGACCATCCTTGCAGCCCGCATGGGGGTGCTGCCGTCTCCGCTGGAGGGCTCTGGCACGGCCGTCGCGTCGCAGACGGGGGCTACGGTGATGGACGACGACAGGGCTCGGGCCGCCCGTGCCATCCTGCCCGGGCTGCCCCACACGGACGCGCTTGCGGCCGCGGGGCTGGCAGGGGCCGCGCTGGTCGACGGTCTCCTGTTAGTGTCGTGGTGGCTCCGGGGCGCTGACGACGGGGTCGACTTCTGGCCGGTAGTGGGAGCCTTCGGCGTGGCGGCAGTGACGGTGCTGGCACTGGCGTGCGTGTCCGCGACTCGCTTCGACAGGGCGGCCGTCATTGAGAGCCGAGTGTGCGGGCGGGGCATTGTCGAGGAGTCGGAGGAGTGGCGGTTGCTACTTCCGGGCGGCGGTGCGGCGTTCATTGGTAGCGACGACGACGAAGAGGACGACGCCGACGCTCCGAAGGCCACGCCGGTATTCGTGGCCGAGCCTCCGGCGGCGCGTGCCGGCCGGTCCAAACTCAGGCTCAGCATGGTGGTGAGGCCGGGCTCTGCCGCAGGGCCTGGATCACCGCCGCCGCTCGGCCTCCTCCGCGCGGGGAGCCCTACACCCACCGAGGCTGCCGGCTCCGCCGCTCAGCGGGCTGACCAGCGAGCAGCGGAGCGAAATCAGACTGCTGCGGCAGTGAGATCAGGTCGTGGCCTACAGCAGCCACCGCTCGGGGCCAGCGAGACACATTGAGTGAAGCACGCAGCCAGCGCTGATTCATCACTTTAACTGCACAATCGCAGCAGCAAGCGACCTCGAGGCCCTGAGCGCGCATAGGTGTCGATATCGTTGTTGCTCGATATCAATACATGTTGCCAAACGGGCATGCGGTGGCGCCTGGCACCGGTGGCTTGGACGAACGCCAACGAAGCTCGCGGTGAGGACGAGGCAGCGCACCGAATGAGAGATGAGCAGGCCGAGCATACGCTGCTATGCAGCAGGCCTTTGTTCTTGCACACATAGTGACGTGCTACCCCCGCTGGCTCCCCCCCCGAGAGGGCTGCGAGGGACGTTGGCAGAAACGATCGCCTCTCGCCCAGCTTCGGCTTCGACCAGCTGCGCCGCCGCCCGCGATCGCAGCCCGGGACCGTGCTCCGCCCATACAAAGCTTCGTGTAGCGGGGGGCGGATTCTGTCGCCGCGGGACCCAAGGGGAGCGCCCGCAGCTCGCTTGCGAGGAACTGATCAAGCTCGATGGTGTGACCGATGCCCTGACTTCCGCGAAGCAGAACCAGTGACTCATGCTCTCTCGCCGCGAGGCGCCACTCGCAGGCTGACCAACCCACGATCATACCCCCAAAGCGCTTTGCTGGTGTCTCCGCCCCGAGCGCGCGGGACCCTGGCTGGGCGGCCTCAGATCCGCTCTGTGTGGGTGACGTCTGGGCGTGCTGCATCGGCCTCGGCTGCCCTCCTGCGGCCGGACAGGCCGCCGATCGGTCCCTCGGCCCAGACGTCGAGGCAATCGTCGTGCATGCCAGTCAAGACGCGTGCAGGGGCGGTCGCCATTGCGGTGCTTGCGGTGTTGGTCTCGCTTTCGGTGCTGGCCATGGCGGGCAACGCCGAGCGGCTCGTCCCTGACGCGGCGAACCGGTGAGGACCGGCGTGCCTCCGCAGCATCGTCGGCATGCTTGCTTCGATGCCGCTGGTCCAGGCCTACGGCGGCGTCCGGGTGATCGTATGCCATCGAGCTCGTGCCCGCCCTTGATTCCGGCCGTGCTGTGCCGCAGGTATCCGACCATGGACCATGCGCCTGTGCTGCTCGCGTCGCCCGTGGTCAGACCAAGTGCGGGCTTCCGCGTCGGCCCGCCAAACGGTCCACAGTCACGACGGCTGGCCAACGAAGCACTCGCACGGGGCCTTGCGCCGCCG
>Ga0136560_1001166_pt1 | contig 13431 bp, 10 predicted proteins | sample AntRauMeHopE1497_FD_104925 | JGI IMG/M metagenome (GOLD analysis project Ga0136560, IMG submission 104925) | Saline lake microbial communities from Rauer Islands, Antarctica - Metagenome Hop E1 #497 | ecosystem: Environmental > Aquatic > Non-marine Saline and Alkaline > Saline | place... | reverse complement strand
CGCAAGCTGGCCCGCAGCCAGGCGCCGGTTTTTATTCAAGGCGAATCTGGCAGCGGAAAAGAACTGGTGGCGCGCACCATTCATCAGCAGGGCCCCAGATGCGATGGCCCGTTCATCGCCGTGAACTGTGGTGCCATTCCTTCTGAATTAATGGAAAGTGAATTTTTTGGCCACAAAAAAGGCAGCTTCACCGGAGCCGTCGATAACAAAGCAGGCCTGTTTCAAAGTGCCAACGGCGGCACCCTGTTTCTGGACGAAATCGCTGACTTACCGCTGTCCAGGCAGGTAAAACTTCTGCGGGCCATTCAGGAAAAAGCCGTACGCCCTGTCGGTGACAACCACGAAGTGCCGGTAGACATCCGCATACTTAGCGCAACCCATAAAGATCTTCCGGCGCTGGTACAAGATGGCCTGTTTCGCCAAGACCTGTTCTACCGCATTAACGTGATTGAAATTCGCGTGCCGCCTCTTCGCGAACTCAGCGGCGACGTCGCTCTTCTTGCCAGGCACATTTTGCTGCGCATCGCGCGCGAATACGAGTGCACACCCATCGCCCTTACCGATGCCGCCATCGACTATTTAAAGGGCTACCATTTTCCCGGTAATGTACGTGAGCTGGAAAACATTCTGGAGCGGGCGTTTACCCTGTGTGACGGAGACGCTATCAACAGCGGCGACCTTCAGCTTGGCAGCCCTAACAGCAATATTAATTCGCCTTTGCTGGCACCGGCAGCTGAGATGATGGCGGCGGCGGATATTGAACTATCGGAGCAGGGCCTGGGCCTGGAGGGATATCTCGATAGCATAGAGCGCAAGGCTATTGAGCAGGCGCTCGAAGCCACGCGTTGGAATAAGACAGCGGCGGCAAAAAAGCTCGGGATCAGCTTTCGGGCGCTGCGATATAAGTTGAAGAAATTGAGGCTGGAGTGATCACCGTCGCAAAATGCGATCCTAACGTGTGCGAATGAAACAGTTTGCGGTTAAACTCAGGATTGCTCTATTCACAGGATGTGAAAAAAGCTGAAAATCATACCTATCAACATGGATGTTGAACTATGCATTCCCCAAAAATGTTCCAGGGTTTCACCCTCGTAGAACTTGTGGTGACACTTGCGATTGTTGGCATTCTGACAGCATTTGCGAGCAATTCGTGGATCTCTCTTATTGCATCAACCCGCCACACCGATGTCGTTAACACTACGTACAGAATGTTCGCACTGGCTCGCTCCTTCGCCATCCATCAAAAAAAGCTTACCACGATCTGTCCATTGTCTGGCTCACAGACCTGTACGGATAACTGGAACAACCCGGTGTCCGTATTCCCTGACACAAACAACGACAAACGCCCGGACGGTGCCAGAATCCACCAGGTTTTTGATCTTGCAAAAAATCACTCAGAGTTGTATTCACGAACGGCTGGAAGAGGCTATTTCCAGCTATCTCCAGACGGTATGAGCCATGGCACAATGGGCAGCCTGGTCGCTTGCTCACCTTCCGGCGACGGTTCAGTCGACATGAGTTACCTTGCGCTTAGCATTGGCGGCCGTTTGCGGCGACTGCATGATGAAGACGGCGATGGCACTATCAGGCTTCCGTGGGGAGTCACTCTCACCTGCCCGACATCCTTACCGACAAACTGACGAAATAGCCGAAGCTCGATAATTCGCATGAGCCCGGTTGGGCGAACTGATGTTATAGACAGAGACGCGCAAAATCGATGACACAACCCACTCTTGTGAAAACTGAACGGCGAAATCGCCAGCAACTCAACCTCAAACAGCAATCTGGTCTCGGACTGATCGAAATTCTGGTGGCTGTTCTGGTTCTGGGTATTGGCATACTCGGTGTTGCCTCAACCCAGGTCGTCTCTTTGCAGATGACGGCGCAGTCGCAGAGCCGGAGCCAGGCGGTGTTGCTTGCAGAGGACATGCTGGAAAGGGTGCGAGCCAATCCCGGCAATCCCGCCGACTATGCCCTGGCCGCGGACGTCGCCGTAGGCGCTGACGACGGAGCATGCGACACATCGTTTGTGCCCGCTAACGCAACAGTCGCCGGAAATGACATTGAGGCTTGGCAGAACAATCTGGCCTGCCTGCTTCCGGCAGCGCAGCGCTCCATTGAGGTAGCCGGTAACACCGTTACGATCACCATTGACTGGAATCAGAAAGATCAGGCCATGAACCCCATCGTCGTGAGAACAGAGATCTGACTATGCAAAAGCTAATGTTCCATCGTCTTCACGGGGTTCGCCAGGTTCTTTTCCAGTCAGGTTTGTCGCTGGTAGAGCTGCTGATTGCCATGGCTCTAGGCTTGCTGCTTATTCTTGGTGTAACCCAGATTTATCTCAGCAGTAGCATTACCTATCGCCAGACAGAAGGACTCGCATACGCCCAGGAAAGCACGCGTTTTGTTTCCGCGATGCTGACCCCCAAACTCAGGTCTGCCGGAAATTTCGGATGCCTTGCGCAAATGGGCAGGCCATTTGACCAAATTGTGAACAATCGGCTAAACGGCCGTTTAATTGTGCCCCTGATCCGGGCATTACAAGGCTGGGAATACACCGGCACGGGCCCCGGTGACTCTATTACACTGGCAGGAAACTTATCCACACCCACTGCAGGGAACTGGGATTCTGGGACCGCGGGCACCGATCTTCCGACCGCACTGGCAGGCTCCGTCGTCATTAATTCCGATGTAGTCATTGTAAACGCCTTAACGCCTCTCGGCGTAGAGGTCAGTGCCGTCACAAATCCAGGCGACAGTATCATAAATCTGTCGGGCGCCTCCGGCGTGAGTGCAGGCCGCAGCGTGTTGGCAACGCGTGATGATTGCTCGGAGGGTGAACTTTTTCAGAAAAGTGATGCACCGAGCCTTTCAACCATCACCACCATCCCCGATACACTGGGGCTCGGCTATGACTTGCAGACCAGGATTTATGAGTTTACAACGATGGCCTATTACATTGGCGAGGGCACCAACGAGGAACCTGCGCTTTTCCGTCGACTGATGACCCCACTTCAAAATCCGCAAGAACTTGTGTCCGGAGTCGAAACACTTCAGATTCTTTACGGTGTCAATACCGATGGGTCCAACGCTGCAGACGGCTACATGCCGGCTGACGAAGTAGCTGCCTGGGATACCGTCGTAAGCGTCCGCTTTTCTGTCATGACAAGGAGCCTCAGCGACGTTCTCGATAAAGAAAATAGCCGCAGCTTCGACATGCTTGGCAGCGAAGTCGTTCAGGCCAATAGCGGCGACCGACGGGTTCGTCTGGTGTCCGTGAGCACAGCAGCGCTCAGGGGGAGGAATTGAATGAAGATCATCAAAAGCCGGTGCAGTTGACCCAACTTGCGCCCTTATCCAGACAGCAACACGGGGCCACACTTATTGTCGCTCTTATCATGCTGCTATTAATATCGCTGCTTGCAGCTGGGGGCATGCAGGGTTCCATTCTGCAAGAGCGAATGGCCAGCAACGCGCACGATAGCGCGATTTCATTTCAGGCGTCAGAAGCTGCTTTGAGGCAAGGTGAAGACAACCTTATGACGACGTTGGCAACACGTCAAACTGCATACAACAAGGGGCTGATGGGCGGCCCTTGGGCATGGGATGGCGCCGACCCTGCCCCCTCTGGCGCCGGGAACGCAGGACCAAACGTCAGCGCTCAACCCGCCTACCACCTTGCGTACCTTGCCGACGTTTGTCCGATTGAGCCAGGACCCTGCTTTGAGCGCTACCTGACCACCTCAAGAGGTCAAGGAGGAAGCGACGAAGCCGTGACTGTGTTGCAGTCAACTGTGTTGTTGGCACCCGAATAAAACACGATCTCTACGAATAGTTGCGATTAGAGAGTGTCCAAAACGTGTTGCTGACTCCGAGCGGAGAAATTGCCGTGAAAAAACTTACAGCACAGACATATATCCGGGCGTATGTTGACAAACTGACCACCTTTGGGGCCAGCCTGTTGCTCTCCATGTGCACGATGCAGTCCGCGTTGGCGCAGGTAAACATTGCGCAAGTACCACTTTTTCTAAAAACGTCGGTGGACTCGAATCTTGTTTTTATTTTTGACGATTCGGGGTCTATGGGCTGGGAATACATGCCTGACTCTATCGGCGGGGACCTTAGTCTTTTTCCTGGTGGCCCACATAATTGGCCAGACGGTACGTTACGCGTTGGTAACTTCTGGTACTACAGCAGCCGGGTGAATGCGATCTATTACGATCCTGACACCGAGTATGTCCTCCCCTACAAGCCGGACGGTTCCGGACGTTTCCCGAATTCCAACTTTAATGCCGCGTGGCAAAATGGCTTCAGCGAAACCGAATCGGTCGATTTGAGCATACGTTTCCCAACCAATCGTTTTACGTTTGAAGACAGTGCTTTTTACTATCGGTTCAACAGTTCACCTGGATGCGAGGCTGCACCAAAGAATAACAATTGTTACAACCTTGTATTCCTGGCGGACGAGAGCACAGAGCAGCAACAAAACTTTGCAAACTGGTACTCCTTCTACAGCCTCCGCGATTTGGCGTCAAAATCTGGTATCACTGAGGCCTTTTTTGACCTTCCAGAAAACATTCGCCTTGGCTACGGCGCTATCAACATTAACAACAGAACCATCGATGGCGTGAGTAACACAAATACGCTGGTCAGCGGCGTCCGTCCATACAACGCCGCCCATCGCCTGCAATTCCTGACTTGGTTGCAAAACAAAAGTGTTTCCGGCGGCACGCCACTCAGAACAGCGCTCAAAGATGTGGGTAACTACTACTCCCGCACTGATAGTCGAGGCCCGTGGGGAGCCACTCCCGGCACCAGCGACAACACCGCTGATATCGAATGCCGTCAGAGCTTCTCTCTTATAATGACCGACAGCATCTGGAATGGCAGCACTTCTGGTGATGTTCTAGAAGCAGACGCTGTTGCGGCCATTGCACCGGGAGACCTGATGAATTGGCCACAGCCAGGCTCCGATCGAAAACCTCAAACCATCGACAATCTGCTTCACACAGCCATTAACGGTCGTGGCGGCTATGCAAGTGCTCAAAACCCGAAGGAGTTCAACGTTGAAATTCAGGGTTTCCTAGGAGACGTTATTGCCCACGCCCAGACCTCTGCCTCTACAGCAGCTGTCAGCTCAGCGGTACTTCGCACGGACACGCTTGGCTTTTTTGCCGGTTTCCGCAGTGAAGACTGGTCGGGAACATTAACTGGCTTTAATTTCAACCTAGGGACCGAAGTCTGGGATGCAGAGACAGTTCTTGAAAATACGCTTCCTGCCGATCGTACACTAATAACCTATAACGGAAGCGCAGGGGTAGAGCTGACGCTTACCTCAGCAACCTCACTCAGCAACCTCTCTCAGGCACAGCAAGATGCGCTTAACGCTGACCCAACCCTGGCAGCAAGTCAGGACAATCTTGGCCCCAACCGCCTTGCCTGGTTACACGGTGACAACTCGGCACACTCAACATTTCGCAACAGACAAAACCAGGATGCAGGCGGCGCAACAGTTACTCGTCTTTTAGGCGATGTCATCAACGCTAACCCACAGTTCGTGGGCACCACCAACTACGGGTTCAGACGTTTAAGTGGCACTGAGGGTTCCAGCTATGGCGCGTTTCGCTCCACTACGACCTACCGAGAGCGAACCGCTGCACTTTATGTTCCGGCTAACGACGGCATTCTTCATGCGTTTGACAGTGAAACCGGTGGAGAGCTCTTTGGTTACATCCCCTCCGAGCTTCTGCTGCCCACTGGGTCAAACAGCTATGCCCGCATTTCAGAGCTGATGGATCCCAGCTACACCCACAAATATCTTATGGACGGTACTCCCCGGATTCAAGACGCCTATTTCGACAAAAGCGGAGACGGTTCCAAGGAATGGCGCACGGTACTTCTCGGCACAATGGGTAACGGTGGCAAAACGGTTTTTGCGCTTGATATCACAGAGCCAGATTCGTTCTCGCCATCAAATGATGTGCTCTGGGAGTTTCAGCATGCAAATCTCGGTTATGGCGTAACAGACCCTCAAATTGCGCGACTGGACAGCGGAAAATGGGTAGCCATTTTTGGCAACGGATATAACGGCGGAAGCGGCCAGTCGAGTCTTTTTGTTGTTGATCTTGAATCGGGCGCTCTGTTAAAAGAACTTCAGACCGGCGTAGGCAGCGCGGCAAGCCCGAATGGGCTCGCTTCTGCAACCGTAACTAGCTTTCCTGAGTCAGATGCAGTCATGCGCTATGCGTACGGCGGCGATTTACTTGGTAATCTTTGGCGTTTCAATATAACCGGCCAGGTAAATGCGTGGTCCACCACCAAGATATTCAGTGCCATCAGTCCTGCTGGCACTACTCAGCCTATAACCGTTGCTCCGCGGGTGGCTCTAAATCCGAACAATAATGATGAACTGGTTATCGCGTTCGGAACCGGCAGTTTCCTTCGCAGCGGTGACGAAGGCGATTACGACATCCAGAGCCTTTATGCCATCAAAGACGACCTGTCTACCTCTACATTACTCAGAACAAACCTTCTGGCGCAAACCATAGTCGGACAAACCGATGTTGTGGTCGACCGGGCCTTGGATGATGGCACTAATAGCTTTACCGCCCGTGATACCTCTACCAACACGCTAACCGACGAGAAAGGTTGGTATCTCGATCTTGTCTATAACTCTTCGCAAGAGGGCGAGCGGGTGATAAGCAGGGCGACATTCCCGTTTGGCGTAAACCCGGATCGAATCCGCTTCACCACCGTCATCCCCGATAGCGACCCCTGCGGTAGTGGTCGGACCGGCTTCATTATGGACCTGAAACTCACATCAGGAGCGCCTACTGACACGCCAGTGTTTGATCTCAACGGCGACGGCATATTCAATACAGCGGACATTACGGGCGGCTTTGCAGCAAGCGGCATACAAGTTGGTTATGGTGGTGAAAACCGCACCATTGCGACGCAAAGTGGTGAGGCAGAAGTTGTTATTCCGGGCACGGATCCCAGGCAGCTTTCTGCTGAAAACCCATGTGAGGATGGCTCCTGCGTACGCTCTCTGGATTCGAACACTGGGCGACAAACATGGGAGCAGCTTCGCTAGAAGCTGCTTTACAGCACCGTTAATTACGTAGAAACGTCCATCTGGTTAACAAAAAATGTTCAAGAAGAGAAAATCGCAGTAGGTGGGCTCTCACTCAACGAAACGTTCTACCAGGAAACCGTCAATCAATAATGACTGCCAAAAAGCAAAAAAACGTGAGGACGTGATATTTTGAAGACTCGAAGTCAAACTGGTTTTACGCTGATTGAACTGATGATTGTCGTTGCGATTATTGGCATAATCGCCGCGATCGCGTTTCCTTCTTATCAGAGCCAGATTAAGAATACACGTCGGACCACGGCAAAGTCCGACATTTTGGAGCTGTCACAGTGGATGGAGCGGCGCTATTCAAACGGGTTTGACTACAGAGATACTACAAATACTTCTCCAGAAAATCCTACGTTGCCCTTCATTCAATCACCAAGGAATGGTACCGGCTTTTACAACATCAGCTTCTCTGTTGATGTTACTCAGAGTGCCTTTACACTCCAGGCCGTGCCAACGGGAGGTCAGGTAAATGACGACTGTGGCACTCTCACACTTGACGAGCAAGGTGGTCGCGGTGCGGCTATGGCAGGATGCTGGTAAAACGGGTTGTCGATGCCATCGAAACTCAGTTTAATTCGACGGCATCGATTCTCAACTCTTTCGGCATAGAAAACACAATATTCTCCTCACGCCCGGCAATCTCTTCCGGCACTTCACCGCCGAGTTCTCGCAGGCGGGCGATCACGGCGCTTACCAGTACTTCCGGGGCGGAGGCGCCGGCGGTTACCCCGATGGAGTTTTTGCCGTCTAGCCAGGCGGGGTCAATTTGTGTGGCTTCGTCGATCAGGTAAGCGGGTGTGCCCATGCGCTCCGCCAGCTCGCGCAGGCGGTTGGAATTGGAGCTGTTGGGGGAGCCCACCACCAACATCAGGTCGCACTCTTCGGCCATTTGTTTGACGGCGTCTTGGCGGTTTTGGGTGGCGTAGCAGATGTCGTCTTTGCGCGGGCCTTCAATTTTTGGGAACCTTGCCCGCAGGGCGTCGATTACCCGCGCGGTATCGTCCATTGAAAGCGTGGTCTGGGTAACATAAGCCAGTTTTTCAGGATTTTTTACGTCCAGCGTAGCTACGTCAGCTTCATTTTCTACCAGGTAAATATCGCCGCCGTTGGCGAAGTTGTACTGGCCCATGGTGCCTTCCACTTCCGGGTGGCCATGGTGGCCAATCAGCACGCATTCGCTGCCGTCACGGCTGTAACGCATAACTTCGATGTGCACTTTTGTGACCAGCGGGCAGGTAGCGTCAAACACTTTCAGGCCGCGGTCGGCGGCCTCTTTTTGCACAGCCTGGGACACACCATGGGCGCTAAAAATTACCAGTTTGTCGTCTGGCACTTCGCTCAGTTCTTCCACGAAGATGGCGCCGCGCTTACGCAGGCTGTCGACCACGAATTTGTTGTGCACCACTTCGTGGCGTACATAAATCGGTGCGCCAAACACGTCCAGAGCACGGTTAACAATATCGATAGCGCGGTCTACACCGGCGCAGAATCCACGGGGGTTTGCCAGACGAATTTGCATAGTGTTCCTATCTCAGCCCACAGGCGTTCAGTGCGCAGGGCCTACCGGCTCTACGTCTATAATTTCTACGTCAAAGGTCAGTGTACGCCCAGACAGCGGGTGGTTGAAGTCCACTTCTACTTCGTCGCCCTCTACCCGGCTGATGGTACCCGGCAGCTCTTGCTTACGCGCGTCGGCAAAGGAGACCACCACGCCTGGCTCCAGCACCATGTCGGCACCGAACACATGGCGCTTCATCAACTGTAAGTTGTTGGGGTTGCGCTGGCCAAAGGCTTTTTCCGGTGGCACCTGGTAGCTGGCCTTGTCACCGGCTACCATGCCCATCAAATAAGCTTCAAAATTCGCTGGCAGACTGTCATCGCCAATATCCAGGGTAGCCGGGTTTTTGTCGAAGGTGGTGTCAACCACCTCGCCGTTGTCAAATTTCAGCGCAAAATGCAGGGTAACCCGAGTACCTTTGTCTACAGGAAGTTCTTTCATAGTAGTCAGTCGCCTTTTTTGTCCGCATCGGCGGGCTTGCGAAACGTTTCGAGTATGATCATGGCGGCGCCAATGGTGATGGCGGTGTCGGCCAGATTAAAGGCCGGGAAATGCCAGTTCTGCCAATAAAAATGGAGGAAATCCACCACGTAGCCGTGTACAACCCTGTCGTATACATTGCCCAGGGCGCCACCAAGAATCAGCGCGAAGGCAATGGCAGACCAGGTTTCATGGCGCTCAAGCTTTCTCATCCATAGCACCAGCACTACGCTAACCACCAGCGCCAGGATCACAAAAAACCAGCGCTGCCAGCCGGCGGCACCGGCTAAAAAACTGAAGGCGGCACCGGTGTTGTGCAGCAGCGTAAAATTGAAAAACGGCATCACCGGTACCGGGCTGCCGTAACTGAGCATGGCAGTGGCCATTGCCTTGGTGCCCAGATCCAATGCGATCACCAGCACCGTCAGCCACAACCACTTCAGCTTGCCCGCGCCGGACTGGCCGCTATCGCCGGATTTTTCCATGGCAGAGCCCATCAGGCGAAGGCGCGGGTTTCACCCGAGCCATACACGTTGGTGATACAGCGGCCGCACAAGTCGGGGTGTTCTGCGTGGGTGCCCACGTCGGCGCGGTGGTGCCAGCAGCGCTCGCACTTGACGTTACCGGAGGAGCGTACCTGCACCAACAAGCCTTCATAGCTGGTTGGTTCGGCGTCAACCGCCTCGCCTACCGGCTTCACGTCGGCTTCCGATGTGATCAGCACAAAGCGCAGTTCTTCGCCCAGGTGCTTTAGCTTCTCAGCCAACTCGCCGTCGCAGAACAGCGTTACTTCTGCGCTCAGGGAGCCCTTGATAACGCCTTGTTTGCGGGCGTCTTCCAGGCGTTTGTTCACCGCTTCTTTTACCGCAGAAATCTCACGCCAGTAATCTCGACCCAGTTCCACGCTCTGGGGCATTTCGCTCAGGCCTTCGTACCAGGTTTCATAGAATACGGTGTCGCCGCGCTCGCCTGGCAGGTGCTGCCAGATTTCATCGGCGGTAAAGCTCAAAATCGGCGCAATCCAGCGCACCAACGCTTCAGCTACATGGTAGAGCGCGGTCTGGCACGAACGCCGCGCCAGGCTGTCGGCTTGGGTGGTGTACTGGCGATCTTTGATGATATCCAGATAAAAGCCGCCCAAAGTAGATTCACAGAAGTTGTACACTTTCTGATAAATCCGCAGGAAGGTGTAGTTTTCGTAGTCTTCGTTGATTTCGTTCTGCAATTGCAGGGTGCGATCCACCATCCAGCGATCCAGTGCCAGCATATCGCCCGGCGCCACAATGTGCTGAGACGGCTCGAAGCCGGCCAGGTTGCTCATCAAAAAGCGCGCAGTGTTGCGGATGCGGCGGTAGCCGTCGGCGCTTTGGCGCAAAATGTCTTTGGAGACGGTCATTTCGCCGCTGTAATCGGTAGCCGCTACCCACAGACGCAGGATGTCGGCGCCCAGGTCGTTAGTCACTTCCTGGGGCGCAATCACGTTGCCCAAGGATTTGGACATTTTGTAACCCTTGCCATCCACCGTGAAGCCGTGGGTAAGCACCTGTTTGTAAGGCGCAACGCCGTTGATGGCGATAGAGGTTTTCAGGGACGATTGAAACCAGCCACGGTGCTGGTCAGAGCCTTCCAGGTACATGTCCGCCGGGAACTGGCCCAGTTCTTCACGAACACGCAATACCGATTCGTGGGTCACACCGGAATCAAACCACACGTCCAGGGTGTCCAGCACTTTTTCGTAATGGTCTGCATCGTCGCCCAGCAGCTCACGGGCATCTAACTCATACCAGGCGTCAATGCCGTCGACTTCTATGGCACTGGCCACTTTTTCAATCAGGTTGTGGGTGTCCGGGTGCAGATCCTGAGTTTCTTTGTGAATAAACAAAGTGATGGGCACGCCCCAGGTGCGCTGGCGCGATACACACCAGTCTGGCGACTGGCGCACCATGGCTTCGATGCGATTCCGGCCCCAGGCAGGCACCCAGCGCACGCCTTTAATCGCTTCCAGAGCGTCGGCGCGCAGGTTTTCTTTTTCCATGCTGATAAACCATTGCGGTGTGGCGCGGTAAATCAGCGGTGTTTTTGTGCGCCAGCAATGAGGAAAGCTATGGCGGAATTTTTCTTTGCGTACCAGCTTGCCTTCGCGGGTCAGCGCGTCGCAGACCGGGTCGTCAGCCTTGTATACGTGAACGCCTGCGAACTCGCCGGTAACGCTGGTGTAGGTGCCATCGGCCTGAACCATATTCAAAGTGCCAATGCCGTAGGTTTTGCCTACCACAAAATCTTCCACACCATGGTCTGGCGCGGTGTGCACGGCGCCGGTACCTGCGTCGGTAGACACGTGATCGCCCAGAATCACCGGTACCTGCTTGTCATACACCGGGTGGTGCAACGCCAGGTGTTCCAGTTCGGCACCGACGCGCTGCGCCAGTACTTTATAATCGGCGACATCCCAGCGTGCCATAACGCCTTCTACCATCGCGTTGGCCAGAATCAGTCGCTCGGGGCCTGCACCCACATCGGCTTGCACCAGCGCGTAATCCAGCTCAGCGCCCAATGACACCGCCTGGTTGGCGGGAATGGTCCAGGGCGTGGTTGTCCAGATCACTACCGACACATCGCCTTCACCTGCATTGGCATTAAACAACGACAAGGCTTTGGCTTGATCCACTGCGGTAAAACGCACGTCGATCTGGGTAGAGGTCTTGTCCTGATATTCCACTTCCGCTTCAGCCAAGGCCGACTGCCCTACCACGCTCCAGTACACTGGCTTGTAGCCGCGCACCAGGTGGCCCTTGTCTACAATTTTGCCCAGCGCACGCACAATGCCTGCTTCTACTTTCGGATCCATGGTCAGGTAAGGCTTGTCCCATTCACCCATCACACCCAGGCGGATAAAGTCGGCTTTTTGGCCGGCAATCTGCTTGGTAGCGTAATCGCGGCAGGCTTGGCGGAAGGTTTTGTAATCGACCTTTACGCCGGCTTTGCCGATCTTCTGCTCTACTTTATGTTCGATAGGCAGGCCATGGCAGTCCCAACCGGGCACGTAGGGCGCATCAAAGCCCATAAAGCCGCGGGACTTCACAATCATGTCCTTCAGAATTTTGTTAACCGCGTGCCCAATGTGAATGCTGCCGTTGGCGTAAGGAGGGCCATCGTGAAGAATGAACTTGTTGCGCCCGGCGCGCTGCTCGCGCAAATTGGCGTAAACGTTCAGATCCTGCCAGCGCTTGAGCATTTCAGGCTCGCGATTGGCCAGGTTGCCTTTCATCGGGAAGGCGGTTTGCGGCAGATTCAGAGTGTGCTTATAGTCGCTCATGATGGCTGTGCGTGCTCTATTGGGTCAGTTTAGGTAAATCTTTATTCTCAGCTAGCCAACGCCGGGCGCTGCTGAAATCTTTGGCAATCTGGGCTTTCAGGGCGGCCACCGATTCAAAGCGAACTTCATCACGCAGGCCATGGCGGAAGGTGACGTCTAGCCGCTGGCCGTAAAGTGTGCCAGCGTAATCAAACAGGTGCACTTCCAGTGCCGGGTGTTTGCCGTCGACGGTCGGCCGCAAGCCAATATTGGCAATGCCGTCGAGCAAGGTGCCATCGGCCAACCTTACTTTTACCACGTAAACACCCTGCAAGGCCGGTATTTGGGCCAGACGGATATTCGCCGTTGGCGCGCCAATCTCACGCCCCAGCTGACGCCCATAAACAATGCGGCCAGCGATGTGATATTTCCACCCCAACAAATGTTCGGCGCTATCCAGCTGATTGTCAGCCAGCAGCTTGCGGATGCGGGTGCTGCTAACGCGGTCGCCCTCGACCACAACAGTGCGGGTGTTTTCAACCGTAAAGCCGGCGTCGGCGCCCACTTTCTGCAAAAAATTAAAATCACCGGAGCGGTCACAACCGAAACGGAAGTCGTCGCCCACCACCAGGTGTTTCACCGCCAGGCCCTGAATCAGCAGGCTATCCACAAAACCCCAGGCCGAAAACTGACGGAACTGCTCGTCAAAACGCAGGCATAGCACAGCATCAATGCCCTGCCCGCGCAAAGCTTCCACTTTCTGACGGAAACCAGTCAAACGCGGCGGCGCATCCACACCGCGAAAGAACTCTTGGGGCTGTGGCTCAAAAATCACCACCACAGAGGGCAGGTTATGCTTTGCAGCCTGGGTTTTAACCTGCTCCAGAATGGCCTGATGGCCGCGGTGCACGCCATCAAAGTTGCCCACGGTAGCCACACAACCACGCGCCAGTG
>Ga0136560_1001165_pt1 | contig 13431 bp, 5 predicted proteins | sample AntRauMeHopE1497_FD_104925 | JGI IMG/M metagenome (GOLD analysis project Ga0136560, IMG submission 104925) | Saline lake microbial communities from Rauer Islands, Antarctica - Metagenome Hop E1 #497 | ecosystem: Environmental > Aquatic > Non-marine Saline and Alkaline > Saline | place... | reverse complement strand
TAGTGGGCGGTGTGTTAAACCTCAATAAAGCAAGAATGGCCACATTGGCTAAATTTGAATTACAGTAAGGGTTCGTTTTGAAATATCACACCTTCCATCGTTTCAGATACGAAGTCCCCCTTTTCTAAAACTTCCCGGGGTAGTCCCCGTGCAATCCCTAAAAACTTTTGAAAAATAGGACGGTGTGCCCATACCAATTTTTTCTGAAATTTCAGCTAATGAATAGTTTGTGGTCAGTAACAATATTTGGGCTCTTTCAATTCTTTTGGTCTGTAAATATCGTACCGGCCCCAAACCCAAGGTCTTTTTAAAAATTCGGGAAAAGTGATCTTGGCTCAAACTGCAATAAGTAGCAAGATCTGCAATACTCAAAGGCTTGTGTAAATTCTCATCAATGTAATTCAAAATGTGTATCAACTCTTTTTTAATCGAGTTTGAGTCGTACGGGTTCTTATTCCGGGCAGTAATGAAGCGAGATAATAGAATGGCCAGCATACCATTTGTTTCAATATAATGTTGGGCAGACAGCTCTTCGTTTCTCTTGGCAAAACCTTGAAGCGTGGTTTGATTATCATAGACCTTGGGATCCTTATTCAATAAGGCCCTGTTGGGATTCAACTGTAATAAACGTTCAAAATAATATTCGTCCTGCGCAGTGGCCTCGGTTTCATAAATAAATTCTTTCAAGTTATAAATAGACTGCCCACTTTTAATCTCCTCCAAAAAAGAAATATAATACTGTTCATGGTAATTATCGCAATGGTAGCTGCCAAAAGTATAACTGGGTATAAGGTACAATTTATTTGGTCTAAGCTGCAACACCTGTTCCTCCAAAGTAACTTTGGCATGGCCTTTCTTACTATAATACAGTCTAGCGAAAGGACTGATCACATTGTCATAGTGCCAATCTTTTTCCAATTTAACGTAGCCAATGTTCAACAGTGTTAATTTTAGGGATTGATAAATTTCCTGCATGAAAGATAATTTAATGAAACATCTATTTTTTTACATAAAACAAGCAATGAAATATAGGGTGAAACTATCAAAATGTCGGAAATTTATAAATAAAAGTCAGATTTATTCAATTCTTTACAGACAATAAAACATAGATTTGGCTAATCAATCGATTTAGGTTATGATAAATGCTATAAGAATAACTTCAATTCTTTTTATTCTAAGTATCCTTTCGTGCAACAGCATTGATTTGCCGGAAGATGTTGCCATGGCCTACGAAGATCTGCCGGAACAAATTGATTTTAATCAGCATGTAAAACCAATACTTTCGGACAAGTGTTACCTATGCCATGGACCGGACAAGGGCAAAATTTTTGCGGGCTTACAATTGCACGCTCCAGAAATGGCATTTGCACCGCTGACCGAATCTAACGGCAAGTACGCCATTGTTCCCGGTAATTTATCCAAAAGTGAAGTCGTTACCCGTATTTTGTCTGACGACCCCGATGTAGTTATGCCATCGCCTGAATCACATTTATCGCTTACGGCCCGCGAAAAGGCCATGCTTGTAAAATGGATCGATGAAGGTGCCGAATACAAAGACCATTGGGCCTTTCTACTGCCCGAAGAAACACTTCCCCCAGAGGTTGTAGCGCAAGAGAAAATAGGGAATCCCATAGACAATTTCATACTAAAAAGACTAGAAGAGCAAGGGTTGCAACCCAACTCAAAAGCCGATAAAGAAACGCTTTTGAGAAGACTGTCGTTCGACTTGACAGGGCTGCCGCCCACAGTACAGGAAATAGATGGGTTCCTGAAGGATGATTCCCCAAATGCCTATGAAAAACAGGTAGACAGACTTTTGGAATCTACCCATTACGCAGAGCAGATGACCTTACGTTGGATGGATTTGGCGCGTTTTGCGGATACCCATGGCTATAGCGTTGACAGGTATAGGGACATGTCGCCTTGGCGGGATTGGGTTATTAAGGCTTTCGATAAAAACATGCCCTACGACGAATTTGTGACCTGGCAGTTGGCAGGGGATTTAATGGAGAATCCTACTACAGATATGAAACTGGCCACGGCCTTTAACCGTATTCATCCCCAAAACATGGAAGGCGGTATCGTGAGTGAGGAGTTTTTGGTAGAATATGCAGTAGACAGAACAAGTACGTTCAGCGAGGCATTCGTTGGCCTTACCGTGGCCTGTGCCAGATGCCATGACCATAAGTACGATCCCATATCGCAAAAGAACTTCTACGAGCTGACCAGTTTTTTCAATAACATAAACGAGTCCGGCCAGATCTCCTTTAACGACGCCATGCCGGTACCCACCATGCTCTTGACCAGCACCGAAGAAGATAAGATGATGGAGTACATCAATAGCCTTATCGATGATACCAAAGGCAAAATTGAAACCATTGAAAAGGATGCGGTTACTACGGACTTCGCCACTTGGTTAAAATCGGGCAAACAAAAAATGATACCGACTTCCAATCCAAACGATGGATTAATAGCGCATTATACTTTGGATGATGAAAATCTAGGCAACGCCCTTAATCCCCTTCAAAAGGGAACTATGAAAAGGGATAACCCCGAACCACAAAAAACGGTATCCGCTAAAGGAAAAAAAGGAGATGGAATAGCATTGGACGGGGATACGTGGTTGGACTTGGGGCAAACAGGTGTTTTTGGCCGTAGTGATGACTTTAGCGTTGGTCTTTGGGTCAAAATTCCTTCGGAAACTACAGACGGAAATATTTTTCACAAGGGAGAAGGCGCCATATTATACAATTGGCGGGGGTATCATTTGCGTATGGTCGACAATAAATTAGAATTAATGATGGCGCATACGGCACCTGACAATGCTATTATCGAAATCTCAAAAAAACCCATCCCTAAAGATGAATGGGTACACTTGGCCGTTACCTACGACGGTTCTAGCTCCGCAGCGGGATACAAACTATTTGTAAACGGAGAGCATTGGGAGACCGAGGTTGAAGTAGATAACCTATACAAGGATATTCTGTTTGGAAGAACCAATGAACCAGGGCTGCAATTTGGTGCCCGGATGCGGGGAAGAGGTATAAAAGGAGGTATTATTGACGAATTAAAAGTGTACAACAAAGTCCTGTCAACTTTAGAAGTAATGCAGATGGCGGAACACGAAGCCCTAACTCCTATTTTGAAAAAAGAAACCGCGCAATTAACAGCTTCTGAAACAGCACTTTTGCAGCAATACTATTTAAGTGCCGTTGCCAATACTGCCGACAAGGAGTATAAAAAGTTGGCGGCATTGCGCAAGACCTATATAGACAGCGCCGAGCAGCTGCAGGAAGTAATGGTAATGAAAGAACGACCAGAACCTGTGCAGGCCTATATCCTAGATCGCGGAATTTATGATGCCCGAACAGATTCGGTTTTTCCCAATACGCCGGAGGCCGTTCTGCCCATGCCCGAAAATTTTGAAAAGAACAGATTGGGACTGGCAAAATGGTTATTTGACGACCAAAACCCGTTAACCGCACGTGTAGCCGTTAACCGCTTTTGGCAGTTCTACTTTGGAACCGGCCTAGTAAAGACTTCGGAAGATTTTGGTAATCAGGGAGAAATGCCCAGTCACCCCGAACTCTTGGATTGGCTAGCGCTAGAATTCGTAAAAACAGGGTGGAACATCAAAGCCCTGCAGAAGACTATTTTGATGTCTAACTCCTATCAACAGTCTTCCATAGCCACAACGGAACATCTGGAGGTAGACAAAGAAAACCGGTTATTGGCCAGAGGTCCCTCCAAAAGATTAACGGGTGAAATGTTGCGCGACAATGCCCTATCCGCCTCTGGGCTTTTGAATACCACTATTGGAGGAAAAAGCGTAAAACCCTACCAACCCGAGGGATTGTGGAAAGTAAATGGCATGGCATATCAGGAGGATAGTGGAGAAAAGCTATACAGGCGCAGCATGTATACCGTTTGGAAACGCTCCGTGCCGCATCCCACCTTAGCGACTTTTGATGCTCCGGACAGGGCGGTGTGTACTAGCAGAAGACAGGAAACCAACACACCGCTGCAAGCTTTAGTGCTCCTAAACGACCCCACTTATATTGAAGCTGCAAGGGTATTGGGCAAGGAAATGGCAGCTGTAGGAAGTATAAAAACAGGAATAGAAAATACCTTTAAAAAGCTTACAGGAAGAAATCCAAAGCCAGATGAACTAAACATATTGATGCAGTTACAGGCAGACGAATACCAAAACTTTACAGAAAACCTTTCCAAAACAAAGGGCTGGCTGAATTCGGGCGAGTTCAGGATTTCTGATCGGGACAAACCTGCATTGATTGCGGCCAACGCGGTGGTGGCCAGTGCCATTATGAACTCCGATGCGACAATAACCAAAAGATAAGACAATGTGCCAACACGAACATAAAATATTAAAATCTACCAATAGGGACTTGCAAGAGGTGGAAAGAATGATGGACAGGCGAAATTTCCTGACCAAAAGTTCTTTGGGCATAGGTGCACTGGCCATGGGTTCCCTTCTAAATGCCGATAGTGCATGGGGTGCCATGGGCAAAGAGATCGACCCAAAAAACACAGCGGACATCTTGGCGCAATACAACACGAACAGATTGGGATTACCCCATCATCTGCCAAAGGCCAAGCGAATTGTGTATCTGTTTCAGAGCGGCGGGCCTTCGCAATTGGACATGTGGGACTACAAACCAAAGTTATCGAACATGTTCGGCCAAGATTTGCCCCCATCGGTAAGGCAGGGGCAGCGGCTTACGGGAATGAGTGCCGACCAAACGGTTTTTCCCATTGCGCCCTCTATCATGAATTTTAAGCAGTATGGCGAGTCAAGGACCTGGGTAAGCGAATTAATGCCGCATACGGCGGAAATGGTAGATGATCTTTGCTTCATTAAATCCATGCAGACCGATGCCATCAACCACGATCCGGCAATTACTTTTTTACAGACAGGACATCAACTGCCCGGTAAGCCATCCATAGGCTCATGGTTGAGCTATGGACTAGGTTCGGACAATGACAACCTGCCCACCTTCATCACCCTGGTAACCAAAAACATGTCGGGACAGCCGCTATATTCCCGTTTATGGGGCAACGGCTTTTTGCCAACCGAACATCAGGGCGTACAGTTTCGTTCAGGTAAGGACCCCGTTCTCTTCCTGGGCAATCCAGAAAATTACGATGGGCATGACAGAAGAAACATGCTGGATTATTTAGGCAAGTTGAACAAGGTACAACAAGATGCCTATGGGGATCCGGAGATAAGTGCCCGTATGGCGCAGTATGAAATGGCATTTCGGATGCAAACATCCGTTCCCGAGGTCACCGATATGAGCGACGAACCCGATTATATTTTTGACATGTACGGCGAAGATAGCCGTGACCCGGGCACCTACGCGGCGAATTGCCTAATGGCAAGAAAATTATTGGAAAAGGATGTGAAATTCGTGCAATTGTACCATCAAGGCTGGGACCAGCATGGTAACTGTCCATCCGGTGTCAGGAGTCAGTGTGAATTAACAGACCAGGCAAATGCAGCACTGTTAAAAGACTTAAAGCAAAGGGGCATGCTAGAGGATACTTTGGTAATCTGGGGCGGTGAATTTGGCCGTACGGTTTATTCGCAGGGACAATTGACCCCCGATAATTACGGTCGCGACCACCACCCAAAAGCCTTTACCATGTGGATGGCCGGTGCAGGGGTAAAGCCAGGACTTACCTATGGAGAGACCGATGATTTCAGCTATAATGTAATCAGGGACCCGGTACATGTGCATGATTTTCACGCAACACTTTTGCACTTGTTCGGCATAGACCATGAAAGACTAACCTTCAAACACCAAGGTAGACGGTTTAGATTGACCGATGTTCATGGCCATGTGGTGAAAGATTTGCTAACTTAAGTCCATAAAAAGGAACAAAATTTTCTAAAGAAATACATAATAGGTATTTCGGCCATAGCGGCCACTAAAAGTTTTTTCGATTTCATAGCAACAAAAACCTGAACCAAAATAAGAAATCACAAACAGCGCCTACCGATACCAGTTACCTATCAACTGGGCAAAAATTGGCTTCGAACACGGTATAGATAGAAATGAAATGGTTGTCAAAATTAAGTAGTCTAACACTTGGATTTTATGCAGGAATTAAAAAATAGCACGGAATGATATTTGCATTGGAATTTTCAACCTTCATCGGGCGTTTTCACCCCTTGCTCGTGCACCTCCCCATTGGCTTTATTATATTGGCCATTCTTTTGGAGTGGTGGGAGCGCTTCACAAAAAAAGGTAAAAGCAACCTAATCCCCACTGCATGGTTTCTTGGCGGCCTCAGCGCAGTTGCAGCCGCCGTCTGTGGTTGGTTTTTAGGAGAGACCGGACTCTATGAAGAAGATCGCCTGTTCCTACATAAATGGCTGGGTATAGCCTTGGGACCTATTTCCTTTATAGGCTGGTGGATAAAAAAAGGAGGGAATAGATATTCTCCTGTTCTACAAAGCGGTTTTAATATCCTTTTTATTGTTTTGCTCTCCGTCGTAGGCCATCAAGGAGCTAATCTTACCCATGGCGAAGTGTATTTAACGGAATTTGCGCCAAGACCCATTAAAAAACTATTGGGCCAGAACGAAGAAATTGCGCTGAAAGCAATTTCTAACAATCCGGATTCTGTAGTAGTTTACAAGGAATTGATCGCTCCCATCTTTGAGGCCAAGTGCGTGGCATGCCATAATAACGAAATAAAAAGGGGGAATCTGAACATGAGCCATCCAGACTCCCTTTTAGCAGGAGGCAATGGCGGTACTGTGCTCATGGCCGGCAATTTGCTGGAAAGTGAACTCTTTAGACGTATAACCCTACCGCCGTCAAACGTGAAATTTATGCCGCCTACCTCAAATGTACTTACCTACGATGAAATCAAAACTTTGGAATGGTGGATCAAAAAAGGGGCGGGATTTACAGAAACGGTAATTGACCTGGGCACCACGGACGATATGGCCTCCGTGCTAAAAAGACGATTTGGATTGGACGCCACCATAAGACCTTGGTACGAGCGGGTACAAATACCTCCCCTGGACAGTCTCAAAATTGCCGAATTAAGGCAACTGGGATTTAACGTCAGGGCTCTTGGAACATCGAATCCGCTTTTGGACGTTAGCTATCTTGGAAGGGACTTGACAGCGGAAAAAATTACCGCACTGCAGAGCGCCGGTCTACATATTACCTGGCTGTCCTTAGGGGATACCAATATTGAAAACGATTGGTTAAAAGATATTTCCGGTTTTACCAATCTTACCCGACTGGAATTGGATCAGACGGGCGTTTCCGATGCCGGTATCGCACACCTTACGGCACTGGTCAACCTAGAGGCACTCAACTTGTACGGCAGCGCCGTAACCGATGATGTGCTTCCCCTGCTGCAGGAACTGTCCCACCTCAAACGGGTATATCTTTCCGGTACCAGGGTAAGCCCGGAAAAAGCCGAAGTTTTTGACAAGGAGGCCATTGACCTAACGATTATCATCGCCAAAAACGGTAATGAATGAACTACCTCGATGGAAGGATAGGAAGCATCACCCGAGATTTACGGGTAAAAAAGAAAGAGATAAAAATTCGGGTTTTCATTTGGCAGTAGTATACTTCATTAGAAAAAGAATCTGTGGCTATGGCTATGCATTAGTTGTATAAATCGTATAAAGAAAAAAATGTTTCCCGTTCTATAACGGAGTAAGCAATTTTCTTTTACGGTAAATTCAATTCACAACCGGTATTATCCTTTATCTTGAAGCATTTTCTATCCCATTTGCTTGGTCTATTTTTTCTAGATTATGGATTGTATTTTGAACCTTCCCCGTAAAATGATTGCCCTTCGTGTCTTTTAACTTATAAGAAATGGTCATCACATCTACTGGCTGGATTTCGGGCAATAAAATTTTAATGGACTTCCCATCCTTACTCACAACAACATTGCCGATCTCCAGCGTTTTTGTATTGTAGCGTTCCGAACCATACCTACTACTTCGAACAAGATGCCACGTCTGGATTTCAAAGTTTTTTATATCCTCGGCACTTGCTAGATTCAATTCGGAAGCAAAAGTCAGTAATATTCCGTCTTCTTGGGCCGATAATTGAACCGGAACCGATAAGGGCTTGTCCGTATAGCGAAGTCTATATAACCCTCCGCCCTGCATCATTTGGGACGTACCCCAAGCGGACATGCCACAAACGTACAATTGCCCATCATCCGGATTAAAACGGCCTCTCATTATCCCTGTAGGAAAATCGACACCGGGCAAATCAACCACACCGGCCTGGCGCTGACCATCTACTTTCTGGGGCAAAACTAATTGTACTTTGCCAAACCCATATGAAAAACTTAACAAACCCCCAGCTAAGGGGCCCCATTTCTTACTATCCACCCATAACAGTTCAGAAGGCGATCTATCAAATTCCATATCGATCCAGACCATAGGTTTCTCCATGGCGGTTCTTGTAGAATCCTTGGGTGGATCGTATCCCCACATATTACCATAAAACTTATTATCGCCTTCCACCCAATTTACACGGTTCGTAGGGTTCCAATTCCCTTGTTGGTCCGTTACGATAAAACTGCCGTCCGGGTTGATGCAAACGCCATTGGCAGCTCTAAATCCCTTGGCAATAATATCGGTATGCGAACCATCTTTGCTTACTTTAAGCAAGGTACCGTGCTGGGGCACCAGAGCCTCCCTGGCATGTCGCCCACTTTTTGCGTAGTAGAAATTGCCCGCATCATCGGCCTGCAGACCCATGGCGAACTCATGAAAATGATCGGTTACCTGGTGGTCGCTATTGAAGTTTTCATAAAAATCGGTTTCCCCGTTGCCATTTAGATCCTGCAGGCGAACCAATTGATCGCGGCAAATCACATATACCTTATCCTGAACGACCTTAATTCCCAAGGGTTGGAACAATCCGGATGCTATGCGCTTCCAAGTCAGTTTCCCGGAATCATCGGTAAGGCCGGTAATAGACCAAATGTCTCCGTCCGTTGTACAAGCTACCGCTGAATTTCCATCTTTCAAGAAATCGATTCCACTCAGCTTCATCCTACTTCTCCAAGGGTTATCAAAAGGGGGCGTAAGCTCGTCCACGGCTATTGGGCCTTTATCATCGCCCTTGACGATTACCGTTGTAAGCTCCTGCGGATAACGAAGTGCGCCCCCTTTGGTATATTTTTCCAAAGATTCGGGCGCTGGGGTTTGTTCAGCAAATTCATCCAATCCCAGCATACCTGAGTTTGCGATCAATAATTTAAGAGCTACAGATTTACCTTTGGCAACCTCTAGAACAACAAACCCGTCCGAGTTCTTTAATTTTGCCCCGGCACCCTTAACGGCAACCTTTGTTCCTTCGGGCGCTACCCTCAATTTCAATGCTGTTGCCGAAGGACTTATGTTCAAGGTTCTCGTAAATACCGTTTTATCGTTCATATTCTCCATGCCCAACCGTTCCAAAATGTTGGCATTACCTACGCCATAGGAAATAATGATGTTGCTTCCGTTTTGATATATTCCCTTGTACCGTGTCCATTTCGTGGGTAATGGTCCAAATTTACGGCCGTCCCTAGCTGTAAAACGTGGGTCTTGGAAAGATCCGTTTTCAGGGTTCGCCCAAGCGGGTGCTACGGGGGTTTCAAAATGTAATTTTCCGATCGTTCTTGGATAGGTTTCATGCTTGTCGTTCAGCAGAATTCCGTCCCAATCTATAAATCCCTTTCCTGTCCAACCGCCAGCGACGCGCATGAGGTCATGATCAAAAACCATCCAGGCATTTCCTTCCGAAACCCCTCCCGGACCCTCGTCCAAACGCACCGCAATACCCTTGTAGGCAAAGTTATTTTTAAGATAATTTTCATCGGGGTATGGAGGAGGTCCCTCGGAATGAAAACGCTCCGTACCAGTTTCGGCATCGACCAGCTCGTAGGTATTAATAAAAAAATTGCCATAATCCATGTCGCACCACGGGTTGTATGGTTTCGCTACTTGACCCTTATTAGTTCCCTCTGGCAACTGGGCTAAATATTCCGAGCTAACGCGATAATACGAATCCTTGTTATTTGGTCTGACGAAATTCTCCCGTATATAAGCTATCACATCGTATTTCTCTTGCGGTGATAAAGTCAGCTGCGCCGGCATAGATCCAGAACCCTTGGTAATGGTATTATACATAGCAAACGGGTCGTTTCCATACTTGAACGGTTGTTCCCAGAACTTGGTAGACATAGGAATAGAGCCCTCCATTTCAGGAGTCCCATGACAATTGACACAAGTAGCGGTATAAATCTGCTGGCCACGCTCAAATCCTTCCGCATCAAAATCCCGTATAAGTCCGGCATGATCCAAATCCTTTTCATCCTTACCCAAATCGGAATCGACCAAGGTGTACTTCACAGACCGTTGTTCAGTAGGCATATATTTATTTTCCTGCCTACTTGCAACTAAGGGTATTTTTCTGTCTTTAGCCAAAATATATCCTGTAAATTTTCCTCCCTCAAAAACCCCGAACATAGGTTGCTCCTCTCCCAGTATATCTACGTTAGCGGACAATTTATTACCCTCAACAATCATATTTTCCATGAGGGCGTTTCCCATTCTTATTAGCGAAAGCTCGCCCGTATACGTATACCCCTTTTTCGCGAGTTCCATAGTGCCATACTTGCCCTCCATTTCCACATCCCAAGTACCCGAAAATTCTTTATCCCATGAGCAATTGTAAAAACAGCCTACAAACAACAATACCAGGGCGATTGCCAAAATTTTATATTTCATAAGTACTTGCCATTGATCATCGTTTCAAAAATAATCAAAAATGAAGCGGTATTCGTTTTAAATGCCATAGGTCTATTTTAAAATAAAACACCTGAACTATAGGAACATATTTTGTTTGAAGCAAGCCAAAAACAGCCGCAACATATGGATTGTGCCTTCAAAGCACCTGAACAAGACTAAAAGAATTCTATGCTTATTTTTGGTTTGATTACAATGCGACATGGAGGCACAAAAGTTATTAACAAACACCCGTGAAAACTTTAAGAGTGCATTTCATCGAAAAAAATGAACATTTCATCCATAAAACAAATTTCCTGAATATTTTAGGGATTTAATAAAGAAAATATAATAGTATCCCCCTAACTTTATCCATGCAGCCACACGCCACCAAACATCGTTTTTTCTATGCTCTAGTGCTAGTTTTTACTTGTCTGAACACTTCTTGTAGTAAAGACCATGATCTAATTTCCGAATATGTGGTATCAGACACCAGCCTGTCTTCTTTGGAACAAAAAACAACCACTACATTGTTAGCGGACGCCCAAAAACCGAAGCAAGGGGAACAAAGTGCCAGCAGTACAGGGGAGGCAGGGAAGTAGTCTTTCCAACTTCATAGTGCTATTTTAAATTTACCTTTTAGACATCGACCTTACGTCCAAGAACGGCAGACCTCTTATAAGGCAGATTCCGTACGCGTACAATCCTACTATTTTTCGCTTTAAACTTGACAGAAGGCTCATATAGGCCTTTATATCTGACCTATTTGTAATACCTTAGTGCATTATCCGATGACAAACGTATTTCATGTCTAAAATAGTAAAACGGAACATCTCCCTTACCGGAACTATTAATTTTACGGGACTACTACTTAAAAGTGCCGTGGATTACGCTGCCGGCATGCCCGGAATTAAAGTAGCACTGCAACACAGCTTTAAGGAAATGGGCGCCCTAGAGGCACTTTCCACACTTTCCAAAATGAACCAAATAGAAGGTTTTGATTGCCCTGGTTGTGCTTGGCCAGATCCCGTAACACCTTCCAAACTTGGGGAATATTGCGAAAATGGCGCCAAGGCCTTAGCGGAAGAGGCTACTTACGAAAAAGCGGACGCGGCCTTTTTTAAAAAGTACAGCGTTGAGCAAATCTCCACGTGGTCCGATTTCAAAATCGGTAAAAGTGGAAGGCTCACTAGCCCAATGGTGCTAAAAGAGGGAAGTATCCATTACGAGCCCATTTCTTGGGAAGCGGCATTTGAGCTTATCGCAGACGAACTAGGCTGCCTAAGCCATCCGGACGAAGGTGTTTTCTATACCTCCGGAAGGTCCAGCAACGAGGCGGCTTTCCTATACGGATTATTCGTTAGGGCATTTGGCACCAACAATATGCCCGATTGCTCCAATATGTGCCATGAAAGTAGTGGAGTTGGCCTTTCGGAAACACTAGGTATAGGAAAAGGCTCCGTAACCCTAGAGGACCTGCATGAAGCCGAGGTCGTGATCGTTATGGGACAAAATCCGGGCACGAACCATCCTAGAATGTTGTCCGCTTTGGAAGCCTGTAAAAACAATGGCGGGAAAATTATCAGTATAAATCCCTTGGCGGAGGCCGGACTTATACGGTTCAAAGATCCACAATCGGTCATGGGGCTGATAAGGGGTACCTCCTTGACGGATATTCATCTACAGGTGAAAATAAATCAGGATGTGGCGCTGCTGAAACTCCTCATGAAAAAATTAGCGAGTCTTGACGCTAAAGGAGAAAAGGTCTTTGACCATGATTTCATCAGCACCTATACCCAAGGATACGACACTTTCCTAGCCGATCTTGAAAACTATACTGAAGCGGCCCTACTAGAGCTGTGCGGGGTTGATGCAAAACAAATAGAAGAAACCGCAGCACTACTTGCGAAAAAAAATAAAATCATCATCTGTTGGGCCATGGGCCTTACCCAGCATAAAAATGGAGTGGCCAATGTTAAGGAGTGCGTTAACCTCCTACTACTAAAGGGAAGCCTTGGAAAACCCGGTGCAGGTACCTGTCCCGTTCGTGGTCACAGCAATGTGCAGGGAGATAGGACCGTTGGCATTATGCACCACGTATCCGAAGAATTGAACCAAAGCCTGGAAAAGGTCTTCGGTTTTACACCGCCGGCAAAAGAAGGTCTGGATACCGTACATGCCATACAGGCCATGCATCAGGGCAAGGCAAAAGTATTTATTGCCCTAGGCGGTAATTTTGCCTCCGCTGTTGCCGACACCCAATATACCGCAGCGGCCTTACAGCAATGCAGTCTTACGGTACAGATCAGTACCAAATTGAACCGCAGCCATCTCATTACCGGCAAAAAAGCATTAATTCTTCCTACATTGGGCCGGTCCGAAAAGGATATCAAAAACGGACAGCAACGTTTTCTCACGGTAGAGAACAGTATGGGAAAGGTGCATAGGACAAAAGGAGTCTTGGCGCCAAAATCCGACCAATTGAAAAGTGAGCCAGAAATCATTGGCGATATGGCGCATGCCTTTTTTAAGGGAAAGCATCCCGTAGATTGGCTGGCCCTAGGTTGCGATTACGATGCCATTCGCGAAAAGATTGCAGCCACCATAGCCGGATTTGAAGCGGTTACGGAAAAGTCCAAGGGAAC
>Ga0136560_1001164_pt1 | contig 13439 bp, 16 predicted proteins | sample AntRauMeHopE1497_FD_104925 | JGI IMG/M metagenome (GOLD analysis project Ga0136560, IMG submission 104925) | Saline lake microbial communities from Rauer Islands, Antarctica - Metagenome Hop E1 #497 | ecosystem: Environmental > Aquatic > Non-marine Saline and Alkaline > Saline | place... | reverse complement strand
TCGGGCGGACGGGGGGTGACAGTCGGATCGACTGCCGGTTCCCCGGGGGGATCCGGACCATGTCGTCCTCCTGTCCCGGCGATGCCATCGCCGGTGTTGCACTGCAGCTGCCGCTCTGCCCTCCCTGCAAGTACGTGACTCGTCACATCGACTGGCTCTGCTCCCTGGACCGTAGAAGTTGTAAAGTGGCCCAGCTCGCAAGAGACTGCTGATGGAAGCGAGGTAAGTAAGTAAGAATTACAATTCCGGATCGAATCGAAGAGGGTCTCTTTGGATCTACCTAATTTACGCGACTCGATGTGTTCGAGTATGCTGGATTCGCGTCGTATCCGCGACTAGCAGATTTCGAGTTTTATTCCAGGCCTTCACATGCCGCGCTCCGCAATGGAGCTGCATTGCTGGGTTATGTGGCGTTCTACTCTTTTACTCTGCGTTGTTGTGTACTGCGTGCGGCAGTGATGTCACTGATGTGCTTTGTTGCCTAGCCATGTATGGAGGTACAACATTGATACAATTATCTCCCCTGATTCTGTTTCTCGATGAAAGCAATATGATTCTTATTATCAATGTGGGAAGATGCCACGTGCACAGAGCATGGCACGCATGTGCGGGCAGCACGCACCTCATGCTCAGACGGTATCATCTAAGCATCATGCAGTTGCTCGCTGCTTCTACCCCCTTCCATTTATTAAAGGAAGTCTGCGAACTACCAGCAATCCATACTCCATTGTGCAATCTCACGATTTGCCAGCGAACGACTTCCCCCGCCACACCAGCGAGTCTAGACGCACAGCCCTACAGCATAGACCAGCTCTCTGCACCTCATACTTCTCTTCCACCTCACTACGCACGAATAATGGGGAGTTCACCAATTTACGATCCAAATTTTCGTGGGAACTAGCCTGATGAGCAGGCCCGGTCCCACAAGCTCTTCATAGAGCAATGGGGATGAACGGTGAGGATCGGGGCGAACCACTAGGAACGCAAAAACCCTCAGTATTTGCACCTCATGATGACCCCACCGCCCAGTCATGTGTGCCTCATAATGACCCCACTACCCAGTCTATGACCCTAAGAAGACAATCGAAGTGGACCATTATCTGTCTGCAGGTGCAGGTGCGGCAGCAGCTGTATAAAATTTGAACGGAGGTCGGCCAGGCACGCCCTGCATTCGATGTCCCACCATTTCGAACGGCATCCGGCTCAGCTCTACCCCCCCCTTGGTACCTGTTGCAAGGCACATATCTGCAAGTCTTGCCGTATACTTTGTCATTGGGTGATTGGAAGATGCTTCCAGGTCAGATGGAGCCATCCAAGCAGCCTCCGATATTTCGTGCTAACATGCGTCGATCGATGGAGGAGCGCTTCCACTATGCGATATCTACATAAGTGCCACGAAGTACAAGTCAGCAAGGCGGGCCTCGCCAAGCTCAGTCAAATGGCGAAACCCCAGTAATGAGTCGAACTTAGCCTGCACGCCAGTTTCTTCGAACAGTTCTCTCTAAGCGCAGTCGTTCAAACCCTCGCCCTGGTCAAGAACGCCTCCAGGAAGCTTCCAACCAGTTCGCTTGTTGTGCTCTCGTACCACGAGAATAGTGCCTGATATATGGTGTACACATACAGCTCCCACTGCTACTTGCGTGTGGGGAGTACGCGGGATGCGATCGTCCGAGCCCGAATCTAGCCATTTGTACATCTTGAGCACGTTTTCGTTGACGCTGTGGGCTGTGAATCCTTTATGTCGCAACGCTTCCGCATGCCGAGACGCCGATACCGGAATGTCGCACCACAGAGCAGTAAATGAGCCAGATTCAGCCGAATCAAGTAGGGCCTGTGTCCAAGAGCCAGAATTCTGCGGATTGAATCGTTGCCATCCGTCAAGTGGAGCGGCCTTCACTCCATTAAAAGGTAATGGCGTGAGTGAAAAGGTCGAATTTTCTAATTGGTTACAATCTGAGCTACCTGGGGCTGACGTGTTCATAAACTACGCCGGCTTCCAATTCGGAAGCATACTAGATCTAGAATAGCATCGACATGCACTCCTTCGAATGGACGCCCTCGCAATCATTCCCCACTGCTTCTGACTCAAGAGCGATGGGCCTGTAAACAACTTAAATTTCTCGGCAAAGAGAGAATTAAGCAGAAGATTTAATATTTCGCCACCTGTTTCTACCGCGCATTTCATGTTCCGTTGTTCACACTACTCTCTCTCGGGCCGAACATTCCGGTTTTCATTTAATTGAAGCGGTTGTGGTGATCATGGACCTGACAAATATGCTTTTTGTACCTATAGTATGTTTACTGGTCGGTGGATTGCAGTTGCACTACCTAAAAGTAGTTCTGGGCTGGACTGCACTTGCATCGAAGGCGAAGTGGCTAAATAGCGCGGCACTTGGGCCTGCTACGGAGTACCTGCACGCTGCTGCCAAGTACGTCCACCCCATCCTAAGCAATATTTTGGGACTTGGAAAATCTGGCACGTTCACCTACAAATTCTCCGACGTTGTCCTGATGGCTGTAGTGGTAGGGTTGGCGTATGTTGCAACTTAGGTTGCGGCAGCTCATGATGCAGAAGACAAACCAGCGTCCAAGAAAAGCAGCAAGACGCTATCTAGAGGACCGCTGCCTGGAAAGAAGGCAGCCACGAAGGCTGACTGATGACAAAGATATTAGCAGGCGTATATGAGTGGCTTCTTATATATTTTTCACATTTATCTGGATCATCGTCTCAATAAAGCTGACTACATTACCGTGATCAAACATTGTATGCATTCATCGACCCCGATAAAAGTAGCTATGCTGCCCTAGTCGGCGCGGCACTCCTCCAGGTAACTTGCCACTGTATCCAGTCACCGCCCCACCCGAGAACACGACAGGGGATTTTTCCTGCGGGGCACTTTGAACGCCCGGTGTCGCGCCACTATATAAGCCATTGGAAGCTGCTCGGCGTCCGAGCAGGGCGTCATCTTGCATCGCCGGTCGGTGTGACGTGACTTGCACTGCCGCATCCACCTCGTGTGATACCTGATCCACAATACCAAGAATCATTCCATCTCGATGAGCTGCAACCCGTTCTAGACCATGCATTTGGTCCATTCGGTTCTGCTGCGGCTGCATGCTCGCGTTTCTGGGCACGGTCATCGGGGATGTACTTCGGGGCATACCCACTGCTGGGCCCAAGCCCACGACCACGCCGGAAGCGTTGCTTTGACGAGATGCTCCGGCTGAGTACCTCCGTCCATCACGACTTGCAGGCTATCCGTTCCCACCCGGAGGCAATACAGCTTCACCCAGGCGGGCACGCATCGCATGCATGCGACCAACGGCGTCTACCGGGGGGTGGGGATGTGCCAGTGCCCGTGTTGGACCAAAATTGACCCCGTTATTTTTGGTGCCCGATTCTACAGGCACAGGCAAGCGACCTCTGCCCCGCCGGGGCTCCAGACCAAGGTCAGAGTGCCGCTTGCCGCCCAGCATAGCTTGCGTACTAGACATCCAATGAGAAGATGCTGACGCATGGCTGCCACCAGGGCCAGACTGTGCCACAGCCTGGGCTAGTGCCTTTGATCCCGGGCTCTCTGCCTTTCCTGCTGCCAATCCATCTGTTGCCATGCCCTTTGGAATTCCGGAACCGAGTTTCGATTGACTAGGCATGCCCGCCGTTTGCCTTGCCTTACTTCGGGGCTGGTATGAGTGCTGCCTTAAATCACGGTCACTGAACAACTTCCTGGATTGGTGGCGGCCAACTATATCATTAGGAACAAGGCCGTTCGTGAGACGATCCTGTGGGATTTGCGTAGTTTGGGGCCGTTGGCGGATGGGCCTTCGAACAATATTCCCAGCCCAATCGAGCTCAACCATGGATCCCCCACCAATTTTCCCGGCAAGCTATTGTTTCTAGATGATGCCCGCTGATCTGATGCCGGAATCACTTTCAATGTCGAATACAGACTTCGCACGGGTGTCCTACCGATAGGCTCTTCCGGAATCGAACCTAGCAGCTCGTTGGGCGGCCTACCAAGCGCTCTATTCCATACTGGTATGCAGCAATACGCGCTGCACCTACCTGGTTGTCGGTGTCTTCCTCAACGCAATTTTTGTGGCTTAGGCCCTAAATCGTCTAGAATATAGCCAATCTGAATCAGATAATCTGATGGCCTAAGTTGGCCGCTCAACCATTTTTTCCAACGTCGATTCCGGTTCATGAAGGTTCGTTTATCCTGCGGTAGTGAAGGGCCTTCCCGCGGCTTCCCCCTTCAGAAAGGGGCCCTTCTATTTTCCATCATTGGATTAGCGCAATCTAGCACTATCGTACAAGTCTGCGCATTTGCTCCGGCTTAATTTGATAAAGCGATACACAGCTGCACAGAATTTCAACAAAAGTTGCGTTCGATCGTCCTGTTCGAACCGTTGGTCCACTTTCTGTTTTGAACGTGGAATCAAAATATTGATACGGACGCCCTGCATATCTTAATTCAAGCCCAGCATATCAAAGTGGAATGTCAATGGCGTTTGGCCGCGAGAAAATGCCCAAGGCGAAGCCAAAATCATCTGAAATCCTTCCAGGTAAACCCACTGGAAGGTTCTCGCACGTGAAGAGCAGTTTGGATACGGGTAAATCCGCGAGCAAGCGTCGGAGACCCCCACTAACGGAGAAAGACATTCTGCAAAGGAGAATGGAAGAATTTGGGCGGATCAGTCTAAGCTAGTTATATAAGCTCCTCGTGCTAGCGAAAGCAGGCACGGGAGGTGCTGAGGTACCCGGTCTGGAGGCCTAGTTTGCTGCAGCATCGAACGGAGTGGTCATGTTAGACTGCCGACCCATCGACGATTTTTCCAAGTGCCGCATAATGGACTCTATCAGCCTACCAGCATCAAAGATCCGAGGGGACCGGATCCCGCCTAGCCTGTACAAGCACCGCGGATCAGCGGAATCTGGCGCCCCGCTTCTCGTAGTTTACGATGCAAACGAGGAAGAGGCTCCATTCTGCACGAATACACTGCTACACAGAGGATTCAATACTTCTGTGATGCTCTCGGGCGGGCTACATCGCGTTTTAAGACGTGCAAGCGTACTGATCGATGGTCATGTGCCGCCAGAGTTACGACTTGCCGCCGTTGAAGACGCATCAACTGTGGCATCGGGCGTATCCCCGAAGCGACACTTTAGAGCTCCGGGAAGTGCGGGGTTCCGTGGCGCGGGAGGGGTCGCTACCAGTAGTAGTGCTGCCGCCGTGGGAGGGGGAGGGAGCGGCCGCCGGTTGCGGGACCCAACACGTGCATCGACTGGAATGCTGAGCAAGGCTGGGTTATCGCCCCGAACAGGACTTCGAGCAGAGCTCGGTTCTAATAAAATGCGAATGGGTCGCTAATTGCGACGCGACATGGTCAAAGCAATTAATGGCGATGCAACACGGTTTCATTCATGCTTGGATTCCCCGGATCCGTCTGCGTCGAAATCCTCATCTACTTCATCCTCCTCATCTACTTCCTCCTCCTCCGGAAGTTCTCTGGCATACTTTTCCTCGTCAAGTGTTCTGAATACAAGTATATTTTGCAATCCCACCCGGAAGAAAAGGACGAATCCAGTTTCGGTTGCAAGGGAGGCTCCGAATTCCACTCCAACAATGCAGTGCCACATTCCTTTGAATTCCTCTTCGCACCCTTTCTTAATTATTGTGGCAACGTCTTTTTCTGCATCTTTCTCCTTCAATGCTTCTATGGCTCTTTCATAGACTCGAGGCCTAAACTCAGATGGCATATTGCCGGATACGAACACCGCGCTCAGCTAGGCATCTTCCTCCTTCTGCTCTGACGATGCAGTTGTAGCAGTCTAACTCGCTGCTCCAGCTCTGGCCCCTACAAGCGCAGCCATAGCAAGAAGTACCAAAAGGTGATTCTCGATCCGTTGTGTGTTTTGTAACGAATAGAAATCTATGGCATCAGCTGGTTCCGTTCGCCGCGCAAAGTGTGGTATTCGCGCATCCACACTGGCGGAGTACTGAAGGGTTAAAATTCCACTTGTGAAGCAGACATGGCACTCAATAGAATGCGTCATATGTTTCGTTCAGCAAGATTACCGGTGCTAGTGAGATAAGCGACAAGACTACTTGCTATCATCCGTTGGATGACCTTCAAGTTGGAGTCATCGGGACCAAGATGCACCGACAACACCGCAAATAGATTGTAAACACTTGCTTGATCGAATGCCAGTTCGAGGCATACATCTTCCTTCTGTGTACACTTATGTGGCATTGTTTCCCCGCAGGCCTCAAGGGTTGGTCTCGGATCTCAGCGCCGATACCTAAATTTGCACGAGTACCAGTCCATGGAGATTATGAAGGAATACGGGGTACCAGTGCCTCGATGCGCAGTAGCCAGCACCGCGGAGGAAGCTGAAGCCGCCTATCATGAGATTCGGAGCGGGGGCAGTGAGATTGCATGAATCAATCTGCCAATCGCGATGCTCACGCTTGCTTGCTATGTTGCCTCGGCCTCTCAGCATAGGACTCATTACGCCTCATTATTATCCGCATTCTATAGCTGAATTCATATTATCTTGCAGACTCTGCTGATGTTGTGATCAAAGCTCAAGTCCTAGCTGGCGGTCGAGGCCTGGGGACATTCACGAATGGGTTCCAGGGCGGCGTGCACATATGCACGCGTCCTGCCCAGGCCAAAGATCTGGCGGGGAAAATGTTGAAGTAGCGGCTGGTAACAAAACAAACTGGGGCAGAGGGGAGACCTGTTGACAAAGTGTTTCTCATGGAGCGTCTCTACATGCGAAGGGAGCTTTATCTGAGTTTACTCATGGATCGAGGCACTGGAGGTCCCGTCATTGTCGCTTCCTACAAGGGTGGCACTTCAATCGAGGACGTGGCCGAGTCCACACCTGAGGCAATCATGAAGATGCCCATCGCATCCATGAACGATGGTCCCACAGATGCGCAGGTAGAGGAGCTGGCACTCTTCCTGGGCTTCGATACGCCCGAGGGGATGGCCAAGATCGCCGCCACGGCCAATTCACTGTACAAGATGTTCCTCAGTACTGATGCAACCCTCATCGAGGTGAATCCCCTCGCGGAGACTCCTGAGGGCGACGTGTTTGTGTGCGATGCGAAGATCAACTTCGACGACAATGCAGAGTTCCGCCAAGCGGACATTTTTGCACAGAGGGATGTGGCGCAAGAAGACGTGCGTGAAGTGGAAGCTGCCAAGTGGGACCTCAACTACATTGGGCTTGATGGCGACATTGGCTGTATGGTGAATGGAGCTGGTCTCGCCATGGCTACACTTGACATTATCAAGTTGCACGGGGGTTCCCCTGCTAACTTCCTGGATGTAGGAGGGGGTGCCACTGAGAAACAGGTGCAGGCCGCCTTCAAGATCCTGAATAGCGACGAAAAGGTGCGTGCCATCCTGGTTAACATTTTTGGTGGAATTGTGGACACATCGATGATCGCAGAAGGCATCGTGGGTGCTGCGAAGTCGATCGGGCTCAGGAAACCCCTCATTGTGAGACTGCAAGGCACCAACGTTGTAAATGCAAAGAAGGTGATGGAGAAGGCGTCGGACGAGGTGCGAGTTATCATGGTAGATGATCTGGATGAAGCTGCCCAGAAAGCCGTGAAAGTAGCCAATATCGTCTCTTAGGCGGAAGAGATCAATGTTGATGTAAGCTTTGAGCTACCCTTGTAAGCTTGTAAGTTGAAGTTGATATCTGGGCACTGGGTTGGGTGGACGGTACCATGGAATAATTCACACATCATTCGATTGCTTTCATGATCCAACCCAATCCAATCCAATCGACCATTACATGCATTCCTCATAGATTCGCTATCGTGCGCAGCGAAGAAGCCCAACGTACATCCAGCGGCCCTGATCCTGACAAAGATCCAGTCAATGATTTCAGATGACCACCACTGGCGCTAGAACTGGTACTCGTCCTATCTGGCATGTCGGGGCTATGACTCAGCAAGACATGGAGGTGCTCAACAGAGTCTTTGGAGCTCAGAGGGCCAGCCATTGACGCAGAACTAGTGCCACCTTCACGGGCCCTACTAGCGGGCCCTGGTCGTCGTCCAGCAGCATACTAGTAGGTCCCTCGCGGAGTCACCACTAGACCTTCTCCCGCCAGCTCAGGATCTTTTATCAGCCTAAGCATTTGTTTGGCTACATGCCTTGCTGTCATCAAAGTGCCGAGAGCTGCAACAGCTGACGATACGGATTCTCCAGTCGCGATTCCTTCCGCCGCTTGAGCTGGCATACCCATACTCAACCGCACCATTGGGGTATCCGCAAAGGACGGACATAATGCAGCGACCCGAATATTTTCACTCGCAAGATACTTGAGGGAGCGAGAAAAGTGCAGCACTCCAGATTTGGTTGCGGCGTACACTGCCGAGAAGGGAACGCGGACACAAGCTGCGTACGAGGCCACGTTGACAATACAACCCCCCTCTCGCGGGTGCAGTCGTTGCATTATTTCCATCCCTAGCTTAGTACCTTCGATCACGGCTAGTAGATTTACAAGAACGGCAGCCTTCGCTTTTTCTAATCCAGGAGTAGCAATACCAGCGTTATTTATTACAATGTCTAGCCGGCCTCCCCCAAATTCTGTACTTCGCTCGAACGCATTTTGGAGTTGCTTGGAATTGGTGACGTCCGTGCAAATTCCTATGGCAGTTCCTGAGCCGAACCTTGAGTTGAGCTCAACAACAGTTGCTTCCAAAGGTTCCGGTAGCAAGTCCAGCAGAGATACCTGAGAGGAAAAATGTCTCAAACTGTTTCTATTCTTTCTGCTAGACCTGGACCCTGCCTTGTATACGTGCTGCCAAAACTGGACTTACCTGCGACACCGCCTTAGTTTCTAGGAGAATTTCTGCAAATTCTTTCCCGAGGCCACGGGCACCTCCTGTAATGAGTGCGAGAGGCATAACGTTTGTTACTATTATGCGGTACGGACTGGTAACCTTATATCTGCGTCTTCCCTTCGCTTCGAATCCGATCTGAATCTGGAATCGCTGAATCGGATCCTCCAGCGAACTCGTGGTTCCGGTTCGTTCGCGGCGCCGGCGGCGATGACGAGTGCTGATCAGTCGAAGTTCGAACTGCAAACCTTGATTGCCTGACTTAGGTAGCAATCATTTCGTCGATATCAGCATTCTGTCAAAACACAGAATTCTGACATCGTTAATGGTGGAATCGAGCTCTATTGGTTCGGTTGGAGCTCACGCTGTTGGGGGACATCTTTCGATTGAAGGGTGCTCGCACTAGTGAGATATTCCAGATGCCGACTGTCTGAGCTCAATTTCCTGCATCAATTCCTTTATTTTGTAAAACGAATTGATCCCTTTCCTGGCCGTTGCAGTAACAGAGTCAGTCTAGCTCTTGACTGTGCCATCCGAAGCCGGAGCACTTGCTTCGTGTTCGCAGCGCGCGGACTTGATGTTTCGCGCCTTAAGCTGGTGGAGCACCCGTCCTTAGAAAGTAGAGTTGGCAGTTCAAGTAAATCCTTCCCCGTTGCAACCAAATTGAGTTCCATTGAAGCAGAGCAGGTTCATGTGCATGAGTTCGATCATATTCGCTCGCTCATGCAATCCTTGGCTATGTTGGATTCCAGTGCCAGCAATAGTCATCAAGACCAAAGGAATGCAATCATACTAATAGGGGTTGATTCTCTCACCCCTTCCCATGTAGACAGCACGTCTGCTGCAGATATTTATCAGGCCAGCATGCTCACCCAAAGGCCGGCTGTATAGCAACGGTGGACCGAATAGGAGCTTGTAATTCTGCATCGCGCTTGCGGTTGCATTTGTGCTGGTACCACCCTGAACAGATCACAAGCGACAGATTGTACCACTTCTAAAGCTATTTCCGTTAGCGGCGAGACAAGAGCTCGCCTGGAGCTGCAAAGAGCTGCATCGAATGAAGCTACATCTGATATAGATCCAGCTGCTTCAGTTCGAGCACGTATTCATGCCCAGTTTGAACCACTGCAGGCAGAGGCGGAGCGCATGCGCCAGTCCGGTATCACTGGTTGCGGTATCGGGTCAGGAAATGATGCCCAAGACAGTGCTGCTTCTGTTAAACTCTCTGATCTGGGTCGAAGGCAAGGGGTCGGACACCGAGGGCTCTCCCTACTACAAGCACTGTGGGGTCGACCGCAACGAGGAAGTACAACTGCTTCGCGAAGTGGCAATCCCAGTGGCCACATAGCACACGCTATAGTAGCTGTACCCGGCACTGATGCTGAAAGGAAGAGTACATCAAGTTTATTGAGCCAAGGGAGCCTCAGAGTTGACACTACCCTATAGGAACGAAACGTTAGGATAGATATGCGCGATACGTCTCTTGCCGCAGAGCATGAACGCAGGAGAGACTAGGCGCCATCGCGTGGAACGATATACATGGAAGGATCGGCCGATGGATAGGCGCTGTCTCGCCTCAAATCGCAACCACATCTTGGCTCATTCGAGGCTCCAGCTGCCTCCAAGAATTACACCTCTCCAGTACTCAGAAAATACCAGATCCTTGTATCCAATTCTGTTGCAGCGGGCGCTATTCGCCAAACGAGACCGTATGATGGACATTGTGACGACTGTACCATGCACGTCCCCGTAAAACTTTGCGATGAGATAAGGTTTGGCACTGACCCTGACCCAAGCTGATGGCCTCAACTTGTTGGGACTGAACTCGATATGGCAGAGATAGCAGCTACTAGACCGGATCCGGCGGCCGACACGATTGTGCTTACTAAAGCAAACGATGCTGGCAGCCCCAGTATTTTCATAGGTTCTACTTCTAAACTCGATTTTATCCTGCGGAATGCGACGTTACACGCTTCTCCCACCGCTTTCAGCCGATTCTGAGCCCGATCGACAGTATTCTTGGCCAGCTACGCTGCTAGAAGAGTGAGTACCGTAGGGGGGGAGTATCTAAGCTCGATTGCTACTGCTTCGGTTTGGACCATCCGGTCACAGTGGATGATGCCTTCTTCGTTCGACATTGCCCCCAGCACGACCTGAGCAAGGGTAGTGAAGCTGAACAGCAGCTCCAGAATCAGACAAGACGTGACCAGAATGGCAAACCGGGCCAATAGGATGCGATCGGCGACTGGAAGGTCCTGGATCAGTTGTTCTTCCGCGAGCTTAACCACGGCGTAAGCCTCAGTAAATACCAGGACTAGTACAAGCACTAGGTTCAGGAGGGCGAATCCGAGGTACAAGCCTCCATTGACTGTGATGCGCTGTTCGTACAGTCTACCCGTGTCCAAGCACACAGTCCGTGCTTGGTACCAAGACTCGACATTTCCAGGCCGAAGCAGTGGCAGACGAAGCGTTCTGAGCTCATCACGAACAAATCGCTCAGCAGCAGATTGAGACAGCTGCACCCCACTCTCCAATAGCTCCGATCTTGCAGGGGGTGCCATTTGTCTGCCTCCGACACGAAGGAGCGCATTCGACAGCCCTGTATCTACTCGACCTGGCCGTCTTTTAGCTGATATCGATTTGTGTGGATTGCTTTCTTCATCGCTGTCTTCTTCATCGCTATCAATTTCTACGCTCCCAGTAGCTAGATCTCGTAGGACTGATGCCCGGCGTCGGCTGCGCGGAAGGGATGTCATTCCATCCAAGCTCATCTCAAGATTAGGTAAGGTGGATCTTGATGCTTGCGTTGTCTCACCATCTGTTGAATCGACAGAGGCAGATCCACCATCTGCAAACTCAAGAGCTCTCTACATCGCACGCTGTTGCAATTCGATAGATAATTCCTAAGTGCTACGCCTCTCCCAGCTGTGCCCATGCGACACTCTGCGACCATCGGAACATGTTGGATCGTTCGTTTCAGCCTGTCTGCGCTCACAGTCTAGCTCTGCTTGCACTGATTGCACCATCATGCGAGCATTTGCAACGCCCTCTCGCTTGAGATCAATGAGCTGAGACATGCGAAGCTGGACAGCAAGTCGTCTGGATGCGTCGAGAGCTCCAACACAGCAATACATCACGGTTGTATGCGCGTTAAACGTCCCTAGCATCATCGTTGCACATATGGTTGCCATTGCAAGGGGGGTGCTGCCAAATGCGGGCAGGTGCAAACACACCCTAATGACGCACGGCAGCATTCCAAACAAAGTGGCGACTACCTTGCATACAACCGAGAGCCAAGCTGAGGGTTCCTCTCGGTAACACTGCTCCACTGTGTGCCATGCGATCAATTTGGCCGGTATTGCATGCCTGCTAGCCATCGCAACTTTCCAAATGGTGCGGCCTGACTCTGTGTTCCGCAAGGCATCGCAAAGGGCGATTTCTGTGACTTGCTATTGCCGAGCTACAGCGGCACGGGCACGCTGTCCTTTAGCTGCAGCAACGGCAGCCACCGGATTCGTCGGCCGCAACGACCTTGCTATTGATTCTTTTCCCAAGGGCTTAGTGTCTGTGCCGCCAAGAGCCGATGGAGCTGTCAAAGGGTTGTACTGGCTACTGGCATCACTCGATTCCGCACGCAATCCAGCTGGGAACGCATCCCGGAATAGCTCTATCCCAGCATTGGCTCGCTGACTCAGTGTACTGAATGGACTTACTGATACGGGTGCTTGCAACTGACTCGCCATGGAAATCTCCGGATCAACTTGAGGTTTTGTTCGTCCCCCCACTTCGCCATCTGCTTGGCGGAGTCGGTCGGAGTGAGCTCGGGTAAGTTCCCAAGATGTGTTGGCGTAACGAAGCTCTTCCTCTATATCGGCAGCCAATCTACCGCTTTCCATGCGTAAAAACCAAGCGAGCGAAGACCGCAGAGCATCTAGAGCGATAGACTTGGCTTGCTTCGTTTCGAACACAACTAGTCTTGTATCGAATTCGGGATCGTGTCGGGCAGCAGCTCTCTCCATTTCACGGTAAAGCAATTCTTTTCCTGGCCTCCACCAACCACCTAACAGAAGGTATTCAACGCGCTGCTTCGGCGTCATCACGCACCTATCCAGACTGGTGTACACTGGCGTAGGCATGAATCCATACTTGGTAGCGACGGTCAAAGAACGCATAATATTCAGCCCTATTGCGATAACGACCTCTGCCTCAGAAACTTCGAACTGGTTCGTGTGAAACATCCTTCCCAAGACGAAACATGATACACAAACTGTGGCTACCAAAAGGACCAATGCCTGCAGAACTATGACGCTGCCACCATCTGCGCAAACATCACAGTCGAAGCCTCGGTTCTTAAGGCCTACTCGTCCATGCCTCCACAAAATGACGCCAGCCGATAAATGGCCGAAAGTATTGTACAGTGCTTCCTGGCAGAAGGCAGACCAGCTCCACTATACCTCGGCTGCATAGACCAGAATAGCGCGCTCTACTTGCTGCTCAGATATAGGAGACTCGTGCTTCATATGCGACGATATAAAATGGTTTGTACTCGAAGCGCTCGTTGCATGCATC
>Ga0136560_1001163_pt1 | contig 13446 bp, 4 predicted proteins | sample AntRauMeHopE1497_FD_104925 | JGI IMG/M metagenome (GOLD analysis project Ga0136560, IMG submission 104925) | Saline lake microbial communities from Rauer Islands, Antarctica - Metagenome Hop E1 #497 | ecosystem: Environmental > Aquatic > Non-marine Saline and Alkaline > Saline | place... | reverse complement strand
GCCGCCGTCCCCGGCGCCTCGGGCCTCTACCTCAACCCTTCGGCGCGCAAGTCGGTGCGCCGCTCCCGCTCCAAGTCGTCCCTGCTCAAGTCCCCGGGCGCCGCGAAGTCGCCCTCCGGCCTCATGGTCGAGTCCCCGCTGACCAAGGCTCAGGCCCCGGCCCCGGCCTCGGGAGCCGACGTGTGAGCGCCCGGCGGCAATCGGACCCTCTTTCCCCGCAGCCCACTGTCGTGCGTCCAGCACTGCGTCGAGGCATCCGTGGGTCTCATGCTTGATAGTAGCACGGGTACCCTCGGGCTGTCGCACCGCATGGCTTCACAGCACGCGCAGAGCCGCGGGCAGTTTCCCTCCCGTTCCCCTGTGTATGTGCTGCGGCTTAGCCGTTGCGGACTCTCTCTGTATGCTCTGCGCCTCCATCTGCCCTCAGCCTGCGCCGTCATCAGCCGCGCTGTCGTGCCGACCTTGAGCCCGGGGTGATCCCGGGTCTCGAGGATTTAGGCACGGCCGCTCGTGCTGTGGCCGGGCTACTGCGAGGGCGTTGCAGTGTGCGTACGTGTGTGCAGCAAGAGTGACCCAACGGTTTGCAGTCCATTCCCGTCTGTCCCGCGCCCGCTGCGCTTCATTTGATCTTGACACACTGAGGGGCTGCAACTCCGTCACGCACGAGTGGCGGCGATCACGCTCTCGTCTTGCGTGCCCCGTAAGGATGCGGCCTTGCTCGTGGAGGTGCCATCGCAGAGTCAGAGCGTGATGGGACGACAGCCCGGCATGCGTGGGGTCAACGGAACGAAAGGCTTCACAGTCTGGGCCGGGAGTTGCGCGAACCAGGGGCCACACGCGCACACGGTCACAGCGCTGCAATGGCTCTCCCATTTCCTCCGGGAGAAGCTCGGGCTGACGCGGGAGGCACTCGCGAGCGCACGGCAGCATTCACTCCACGCACACGCCCCGCCTCTCATCCCCACGCACTGAGCGGGGGTATGAGAGGCGGGGACGCATGCGGGCAGAAGGCAGCAAGCGTGCTCGCGAGGGTGCAGTCACGCGCCCCGCGTGCCTTGTCGGCACGCGGGGCGCGGACGCAAGCTCGCCCGGAGGCGAGCCCTCAGAGACCGGTCCGTCGGGCGCGAGTCCTCGTCGGAGGGTTCACCGGGGCGTGCTCAGAAGCACTTGCGGTGCACGATGCCGGGGCCGGCCTCCTCGTACTCGTCCTTGGAGATCCACATCTGCTGGAATGTGGAGAGGGACGAGAGGATGGAGCCGCCGATCCAGACGGAGTACTTGCGCTCGGGGGGCGCGACCACCTTGATCTTCATGGTGGGGGGGGCGAGGGCGGTGATCTCCTTGGTGAGGCGCTCCGCGATGCCGGGGTACATGGTGGTGCCGCCGGACAGCACGATGTTGGCGTAGAGGTCCTTGCGGATGTCCACGTCGCAGGCCATGATGGTGGAGAAGGTGGCCTTGTGCACACCCTCAGCCTCCTTGCCGAGGGCCGACGGGTTGAAGAGGGCCTCGGGGCAGCGGAAGCGCTCGTTGCCGATGGTCACCACGTTGCCGTCCGGGAGCTCGTAGGTCTTCTCGATCTCGGACGAGTCCTCGGCCTCCTTCATCTCGGCGTCGAAGTCGAGGGCGACGTAGGTGAGCTTCTCCTTGATGTCGCGCACGATCTCGCGCTCGGCGGTCGTGGTGAAGGAGTGGCCGCGCTCGGTGAGGAGCTTCATCATGTGCTCCGTGAGGTCCCGGCCGGCGAGGTCGAGGCGGTGGATGGCGTGGGGGAGCGCGTAGCCCTCGTAGATGGGCACTGTGTGGCTGACGCCGTCGCCGGAGTCGAGCACGGCGCCGGTGGTGCGGCCGGAGGCGTACAGGGAGAGCACGGCCTGGATGTTGACGTACATGGCGGGCACGTTGAAGGTCTCGAACATGATCTGGGTCATGCGCTCGCGGTTGCTCTTGGGGTTCATGGGGGCCTCGGTGAGGAGGACGGGGTGCTCCTCGGGGGCGACGCGGAGCTCGTTGTAGAAGGTGTGGTGCCAGATCTTCTCCATGTCGTCCCAGTTGGTCACGATGCCGTGCTCGATGGGGTACTTGAGGGAGAGCACGCCGCGCTTGGCCTGGGCCTCGTCGCCGACGTACGCGTCCTTCTGGTCCATGCCGACCATCACACCCTGGTGCTTGGCGCGGCCAACGATGGACGGGAACACGGCGCGGGGGGCGTCGTCGCCGGAGAAGCCGGCCTTGCACATGCCGGAGCCGTTGTCGACCACCAGGGGCTGAACCTCTTCGTCGGCCTGCGCGGGGAAGGCGGAGGAGGAGAGGCGAGGCGGTGGAAAGGGGCGCACGAGCGTTGGGCGGGCGACGGGAGCCGAGGGCACGGATGACATCGGAAGCGAGCAACACGAGTCCGGATGACAAGCCTTCAGTCCCGCAATGCAGGCAACGCGGCCCGCCTCGCGACCTGTCACCCCCGGAAAGCGGGCGGACGTGCGTGCAAACGCTTCCTGGCGGGAAGCCGCCGACGACCGACGAGCTGGGGGGCAGGGGGGCGCCGATGACAACCGGAAGGCACGATCCTGCTCAAGGTTGCGCGCCGCCACCCGCACGGCACGGCGATCGTCGCCGGCCGGGCGCCGCCCTGCTCGAACGACAAAGGCAGTTGTCATCGCCCGATGCTCACCATGATGCTAGTCGGTGTGTCCTTGGGGAAGGAGGGAGAGTGCTTGAACTTGCCGCAAAGCCGTGCGCGCGCATCGGCTCTGTTGCAGAGCTCAGGTTCCACGGGGTTCGATGCGTCGTTGCTGCATTCATCAGGCTGCGCTGGTCAGCCGGTCACACAATGTCTCGCTCACGGACAGGCTGTTGATGGCTTGCACTGGAGACTTTAGCTTCAGGGAGGGAACGGAATCATTTTTGTTGCCATGGGCCGGTCAGGGCCCGCGGCCCGGCGGGCCGGCTCAGTCCTCGCGGGCCTCGCTGCCCAGGCGGGAGCGCTGGCGCGTAGAGTCGGGGGTGAATCCCGCACCCGTCGCTGCAGCCTGGGACGGGGGCTTGGGCGCGGCGCGGCGCGGCACCAGGTGGGCGGTCATGCTGCGGGAACCCCCCGGTGAGGTGAGCGAGTCCACTTCGACGCCCTGCGCCGTGGAGGCGGACGGGGTGGGGGCCCCCATGTCGGCGGCCGAGTCGCTGCTCCCCGCCCGGCCGGCACGGATGGGCCACGGCCTCGCGGCGCGGCCGTGGCTGGGGGTGTGGACCCCATCCTGCTCGGGGGGCGGCCCGCGGCGCGACGGGGTCGAGATGCCGCCCGCGATCCCAGCGGCGGACGAAGGCGACGGGTCCGAGAGGACGGGCGCGGTGGCGCCCGTCGGGGTCGCGGGGCCCGGGGACGACGCGGAGGCGATGGCGGCGGCCCCGCCGCCCGTCTCTGCCTCCGCCTCGGTCATGCGCGGCGCAACCGGGCGCGGCGTCGCAACGGGCACGGCCACGACACAGCCGGCGAGCGGGCCGGCGTCGGCCCCCTCGAGGCTCGCCTCGCTGCGCGCCGGGGAGCCGACCGAGGCGGCGGCGGACCGGGCGCCCTCGGTGGCCGCCCTCCCGCGCCCGGCGATGAGCAGGCCGTGGTGGGGCTCCGACGAGGCGGCGAGCACCGGGACCGAGGCGTCGGGGGGCGGGGGCGGCGGCGTCCGCGCGTGCGCCGCGATGCCGTCATCCGCGCCGAGCTTCCACATCTGCGGCTGGAGGCGCTCCAGGTACTGCTGCTGGGGCCCAAGGACGGATCCGGGGCGGCAGATGCGGAGCCAGGCGATGGCGTCGCGCCCCGTCATGCGGTAGTGCTTCATGAGGTGCGCCCCGATGCAGGTGCCCGTGCGGCCGAGGCCGGCCTTGCAGTGCACGCCGATGGCCCCGCCGGAGCGCTCCGCGATGCGGAGGAAGCGGTCCAGGATGTCGGGGGGCGCCAGGCCGCCGTCCGGGTAGAAGAGGTCGTGGTGGGCGATCCCGGCGCGGGCAAATGTCGCGCGGTCGTAGCAGGTCTTGTTCAGCCGGACGACGGCGACGATCCCGCGGCTGCGGAAGTACTCGCGGTACTGCCGCGGGTGCCACGTCGTGCGGCCGTCGGAGAGCCGCTTGACGGCGTCGAGGGGCCCGGAGAAGGCGATGAAGAGCCCGGGGACGATCCAGTTCAGGTCCCCGTTCGCCAGCTGCTCGTCGTGCTCGTACGCCTCGACGTCAAAGGTCGCCCAGTCGAAGATTCCGTGGCGCCTGGCGACGTCGAGGCCGCGCAGGCAGTCCAGGAGCGTCAGCGTGAAGGTGCACAGTCCGAACGCCGCGTCCCGGAGCGGAAGCGGTGGCGGCTGCATCCCAACAAAGGGTGTGTACGCATCATCTCCGGACCACCCGCACCGTAGCACGAGGTAGGCTCCCGCGAGCACCGCCGCGTTCGTGCGGCGGTGGGGGTTGTCCGTGCAGAACGCGACGACGCGCCCGCTGCCTCTTCCCTCGACCACACGGATGGCCGCGTCAATGGCCTCGCAGAAGCGGTAGATCTGCGGCTCGGGGGACGGCTCGCGCAGGAATGGTGTGAGACGGCTCAAAGCGTTCGTCTCCGGTTCAAGGTACTGCCGGCGCTGGCCGGCGGTCGCGGTACTGGACTCTCAGGCGCTGCCGCACGGCTCGGGCGATGTGGGCAGTAATTATGTGCAAAAGCCTCACGCGTCCGAGGTTCGGGGGCCCGTAGTCGGCGAAGAACGGGGTGTACCGCAGGAACTCGTCTGCCGACACGAGAACCACCCCGTCCTCCGCGGGCGGCGGGTCAGTGCGGACCTGGAACTCAAGCACTTCTGTGGCGAGTGTATTGCAGCGGAACGCGGCGAAACAGTTGTGAGCAAGGCTGGCGAAGCCCGGGAGGGCAGGCTCGGCGCAGCAGTCATGAGCGTCGTCTGACTCCCGCCGGCTTGCTCAGCGGCCGCTCACCGTGAAGGAGCGAGACTGGTGTCCCCAGGAGTCCGCCTTCTGCGTGAGTCCCGTTGCTGAGGTCAGCGGCCGCGGCGGCGAGGCCGTCCTCGAGCTCGCGCACCAGCGGATGCGAATCGTCCATTGCGGTTCGGGTTTCGTCGAGCTGAGGCGTTGGGGCAGGATGTCCGGGCTCTCGCAGCGAAAGTGTTTGGGCCCCGGCACGCGATGCGGGAGAAAGTGCGGCCAGAAGCTGAGTGCAAGGGCCAGGGCAGCTCGGGCATCGTGGACAAACTTGCTGCTCTCGCTGTCCTGGCCGGGCAGAGCTCTCTCGCGGAGGCTTCAACTGCTGCCTGCGGGGCACCGCGCCGAGCCAATCCTGGCGGCTCGCGCGACCTGTCGCCGGAGCACGCGGGGTGCCGCGCGTCACGCGCGCAGGTACACCGGGGCGCCCGATGCCTCGATGACGGCGAAAGGGCCGGTCACCGCGGGCAGCGCCTTGCCGAACGCGTCCGTCACGGCGTAGGATCGGCCGGCGTCGAGCTGCACGGTCACGTTGGCCGTGACACCCGCCGAGGTCGAGTTCCCGTTGGCGTCGATCCACACCGCGGCGGCGTCGACCGGCGTCGCGGCCAGGCCCATCTCCTCGGCCCGCTCCAGGGAGGCAGAGCCGGCGTAGGACACGACCCACGTGGACAGGTGCTCCCCATAGTCGTCGTCGTCGTCGCCTTGCCCCCCGGCGGCGGCCTCGATGTCGCTGACCACGAGGTCCGTGGCCCACATTCCGTCGAGGGCCGCGAGCGCCGCCCTGCCGGCGCGGTACGCGGGGAGGGGCGAGAAGTCGTCGTGCGTCACCACCCCGAAGCGGCACTCCCGGTTCCCCGGGTCCGTGCAGTCCTCCCGCCAGTCATACCACGCCGCAAGCGGACGCCCCAGCACGTGCCCCGTCAGCCACTCCCTAGCCAGGTAGAGCGCCTTGGCCTCATCCGTCACGGGCGAGTGGCACCCCCCGAACGTGCAGGAGCTGTAGCCCCACTCGCCCGACGCCACCGGGGCCGCAGACTCGGGCGCGGGCGCCGCCGCTCTGACGACGTCCTCGGTGGCGCTGAAGGTCCGCGCCACCGTCTCCGGGGCCGTGGCCCGGTAGGTGTGGATGGTGATGAGGTCCAGGTCGTTCGAGAGGCTCGTGCCGTTGAGCGCGGCCTCGAGCCAGCGCGTGATGGGCCACGCTGTGCTCGACTCTGCGTTTGCGAGGGCCGGGCCCGCTAGGCGCGCCTTGGCGCTCGACGCATTTCCGCGCACGGCCTTGGTGACGGCCACCGCCAGGGTCGACCACGTCTGCGGCAGCCTGGCCGTCGCGTTGTCCGCGAGGTTCGGCTCGTTGGTGATCTCCGCATACCAAAAGCCCGGCCGCGCCCCGTAGCGCGCCGTCAGGGCCTGGACGAAGCGTGCGAATGCGTCCACGGCGTCCTGGTCGACGGGAATGCGGGGCCCCGGGTACAGGCGGGACTTGGGGTGGACGCAGAACAGCGCTGCAACTCCAAGCCGCTCCAGCTCGTCCATGAAGCTGTCATAGAAGTCCCACGTGTAAACGCCCTTGGTCTGCTCCACGGCACCCCAGTCAAAGCCCGTCCGGATCCTCCGGGCTCCCTGCGAGACGCGTCGCCGAAACAACCGTCCTGGCTCCCCGCGCCACTGACGAGGGACACCGGCGCCTGCGCGCGCGTGCTTTGCTCACAAAGCCTCGGAATGCAGCCACCTCGGCTGCGCTGGGCAGCTCGCTGCGCCGGCCCCAGTGGTTGTTGATGGTGGCAACCTGCTCGAAGCTGCCTACGGACCGCACCGCGAGAGCGGGCCCCGCGGCCAGCGCCGCTAGAATCGCAAGCGCTGCCTTTGCCATGCGCGGGCTCTGATCTGCCGTGTGTGCGGCCGTCGGGGTGCAGAGGCAGCCCGTTCAGTGGGGTTTAACCGCTCAGAGGCATCGCCTTCAACAAGCCGACGTTCCCACGTCCTCAGCCCCGCAGCGCGGCAAGCTCCTGCTCCATGTTCCGCATCCTCGCCCTGAGGGCACGGTTCGCGGCGGCCATCTCCGCGGCGACGCGCCCCTCGCCTAGCGTCACGACGCCCGACGCCGGCGGGAACTCGCCGCCCGCCCCCGGCTCGCCCGTGGGCCCAGTGTGGACGCCGAGGAGGGCGCGGCGTGACTCCTCCCACGCCGTGCGGAGCCCCGCGGCGGTGCGGAGCGCCCTGCGGAGCTGCAGCGTGAGGTCCGACAGCATGTTCCCGACCTGGGCCCCGGACGGTGGCAGGAACGTGGCGGCATCGAGGACCCCGCTCAGGTCCGGCGCCGCCATGGCGGCCAGCGCCGTGGCGGCGGCGGCGCGCGTCACGAGGTCGGCGGGCCCGGAGGTGGGAACGCCGCCGCCCCGCGCCGCCGCCGCCGGTGGCGAGGACGAGGAGGAGGAGGAGCTCGAGGTCGGGGCCGAGGCCGCGCAACCCCCCGTGTCGGGTCCGGGGAGGTCGAACAGCGACGCCAAGAAGGGCAGCCGCTGACCCGGCGCTGGCCCCCACCGCACCAGGGCCTCCGCGTGCAGGGCCGCGGCCCGCGTCTCCGCTGCCTCCACGCGCTCTGCCGCGAACGTGACGGCCCGGACGACGTCTCTCGCCCACGCCGGCTCCGCCCCGCCCCGCGCCCCGCTCCACCTGGCCCCGCCGCGCCGCGAAGCGCCCAGGCGCCCGCCCCCGCCCGTGTCGCTTCCCCCGCCGTCGCTGCCTCCGGCGTCGTCGTCCTCCTCCGACGTGACGCTCAGGCTGTCGCTGTCGGCGTCCCCCGCCCGGACGGAAGACCTCGGGCCGCCGTCGCTGGCCCCGGCGACCGACCCCCGTCCCGCGGCTCCCTCCCCCCCGCCGCCCGCCCCCGGCCGCCGCGTCCACCCCGCCGCCTCGGCCACGAAGTCCAGCACCGCGTGGTCCCCCGCGCGCTCCCCCTCCCGCCCCCGGGGCACCCCGAGCCGCCTGGTGACCCAGACCACCCGCTGCTTGGAGGCCGCCTTGCCCGCCGCGGCCACCGCGCGCACGTGCTTGCTCGCCGGGTGCGTCAGGAGCATGTCCACCTCCGGAAGCCGCGCCGCGTCGGCCGCCGTCGACGACGACGCCGCGCCGATCCCAGGGCCCGGCCGCCTCGCCGCGCTCGCCCTCACCACCGACCCCAGCAGCCCGCCCGCGTCCCCGAGCCCGGACCACGCCGCGGGCAGAGCCAGGCAGAGCCGGGCCTCTGGGTCCGTCCGGTTGTTGCTGCTCGTCAGCTCTGCCGCGAAGTCGGCGTCGACGCCCGCGCCCGGCACGCAGAACGACAGCGGCGCCCCGAGCGCGGCGGGGAGGCTCGCGGGGTCGAAGGCGGCCCTCCCCGCGTGGGCCGCGAGGGAGTCCGGGGCCGCGGCCGAGGCGCAGGCCGCCGCCTCGCGCTTGTACGTCTGCAGCGTCGTGCCGTGGAAGCCCGCGCCCCCGGCCACCGACGCATCCGCCGCCCACTGCTCAAAGTCAACCTCCAGCGGACGGAACCGGCCCGCCGCGGAGCCCGCCCACCCGATCCGGCGCCGCGGGTCCGTCCCCGCGGCAACGGCGGCGGCAAAGGCTGCGGCCGCCTCGCCCACGGCGGCCTGGGCGTCGGCCTTGCTCTTCTGCGGCGTCTCAGCCTCCGCCGTGCCGGCGAGGAGGCCGAGGCACCGGCCCAGGCCCTCGGCCGCCAGGCCTTCGCGCCATGTCGCGGCCCCCGGAGGGTCCGTGACGTCGCCATCGCTGTCGCCGCCGCCCACGCTTCCACTGTCATCCTGGTCCTGGTCCTCGTCCTCGTCGCTCTCTCGGTCTGGCCTCCTCTGCCGGTCCCCGTCCCTGCCCCGCTTGGCCTGCCTGCCCGCCCCGCCGGGCCCGGCCCCGGCTCCGGGCGCGCCGCCGCCCCTGTTCGAAGAGCCCCCGGCCCGCCCCGCGCCGCGATCCGGCCCCCCGTTGCCCGCGCTGGAGCCGCCCCAGTCGCCGTGCCGCCTCGGCGCCGGCGCCGCTCCCATCCACTCCCCGCCCCCGTCCAGGGCTCGCGCGCGCTCCGCCGCCTCGGCGTCCCCCGCCGAGCCCCTGTTCAGCGGCCCCCGCAGCCGCGGGAGGAGCGGCTTGTCCACCACCCCCGGCGCCGCGACGGACAGGAAGCCGGCCTCCGCCTCGGCGGCCGCGCGCCCGCCGTCGTTCGGGAACCCCGCCGTGCCGTCGTCGAACTCGCCCGAGGCGGCACCGTCCGCCTGGCGCCTCGCTGCCGCCCTCCCCGGGGCGGCGAGGCGCTCGAGGGAGGATGCGGAGAAGTCACGGCCTCGCTCGGCCATCTGCGCGGCTGTGCGGGCCGGGACGGGGAAGGTGTCGCGGACGGGGACGGCGGCGGCCGAGGCGGAGAGGGTGCGGAACGGGACGCTGCGGGGCCGGGCGGCGAGGGACGGGCACGTGTGCCAGCCGAGGGCGGGGGCGGCGCAGAGGAGGAGGAGGGCGGCCGAGGCGGCGACGGCGAGGGCCGGGTCCCGGGGGCAAGGGAGCGACGCGAAGCGGCACCGCGCGAGCGAGGCGGGGGAGGCGCCGCCCACCACCAGGGGCACGGGCAGGACAGCGGTGCACGGCTCGGCGCCGGCGGCGGAGCCCGGCTCCCTCGCCCTGCGCACCGCGGCGGCGACGTCGGCGACGGTCCGGCCTGCAGAGCCGGCGCCGACATCCGGGACGACGAGGCAGCAGGAGCAGCCGAGGAGGCTGACCTCGGCCTCGACCAGGCGCCCTGGGCCGGCGCCGCGGCGGAGGGTGACCGTGCCGGGCGGCGGGAAGGGCGGGGCGGGGGCGTCGTCGTCGCGGGGGACAAGCAGGGGCGGGGCGGGGCGGATGCGGGCGTCGTCACGGAGGGGGTGGAGGGGCGGGGAGGGGAGGAGGGGGGCGGCGCTCCACACGGCCGACACGGTCGGTGTGGTGGACTCGACGACCTCGGGGCAGGCGGCGAGGGGGAGCGCCACGGTGCGGCCTGCGGCCGAGTATGGGGCTGACGAGGAGGAGGAGGAGGAGGAGGCGGAGGAGCAGGGTGCCTCTGACGACGCCTCGGCATCGAGGGCGTCGGCGAGGGAGTCCCCTGAGGCCTTCCCCGGGGAGGCGCTGGGGGAGGCGGAGGCCGGGGCGGCCTTGGCGGCGCCGCGGGAGGACGTCGGCGCGCCGCTCCCGCCGTGGATGTCGTCGCCGTCCGGCACGGGCCCAGAGCGAGCCCAGGAGAGGGCAGGGGCCGCGGCCATGGCCACGGGGCGGCCGGGCTCCTCGTCCGACGCGGCCACCGCCGCCGGCTCGTGCGGCCGCGGCGCGAGGCACGCCGCCGCCCCGAGACCGGCCCCGCCACGGCGGCGCAGCCCCCTCGCGCTCACCGTGGCCGCGCTCTCGGCCGCGCACGAGCCGTCGGGCGTGCCCATCACCAGCGTGTCGCCGCGGCCCGCGCGCCTGGGGAGCCCGGGCGCCGCCGCCACCGCCACCAGGCCCGTTCCCCCCTCCAGCACCGCCAGGCCTGCCTGCTCCGCCACGGCGCGCGAGAGACGGCGGGCGGCGTCCCCCAGCGTCGAGAGTCCCGCGGCCCCGGGCCCCGTCGGCGCCTCCCGGTCCGAAGCCGCGCGCAGGGCTCCCAGGAGCAGCTCTGCCGCGGCGCGGGCGGCGTCGAGCCTCGCCGCGGCGTCCTCCGCGGCCCTCACCGTGGGCAGGCCCGCCGCCCAGCGGAGGCAGGCTCCCATGCTCGCCTCCGCCCTCGCCCACGCCCCCCCCAGCCGCTCCCGCTCGGGCTTGGAGCACGCCCCGGCGGCCTCCTGCAGCGGCGCCGCCGAGCCGCCGTTGGCCGACGCCGAGCCGTCGCCCGACCCCCACAGCCGCCCCAGCTGGAACCGCGCACCCGACGCCTCCGCCGACGGACCGCTCACCACGTCGTCCCCGAGGCTCTCCGGGGCGGGGACCGCCCCGCCGCGCCGCCCGATCCCCGCCGACGTCGGCCCCGCGAAGCCGTCCGCCGACGCGACGACCACCACTCCGAGGCGCCGGAGGGCCGCCCTTGCGGCCGCCGTGTCGCGGAACCCGAGGCTCTGCGCCGCCAGGACGACGTCGGCGATGCAGAGCGGAGGGCCGCGCTGGGGGTCCGCGGGCCCCGGTGCCGCCGCCCCCCATGCCTCGGGCACCGACACCTCGCAGGAGTGGTGGTCGTCGTCGTCCCGGCCGGCGTCGCGGCGCGGGGGCGACGCGGGGGCCGCGGCCCTGGCAGCACCGCGGTCGGCGGCGGCGACGGCCGTCGCAGCCCGCAGCGGGGCGAGGCTCCTGTCCGCGGCCGGGCCCCAGAACGCGGCCGCGCACCTGCCGGCCCCGCCGTGGACCGCCGACGCAACGGCAGCCTGGATCGCGAGGGCCACGCGGTGGCGCGGGTGGGGCGCGGCGCACGCCGGGCAGAGGTCCGCGAGGCGGGGCGGCGAGGCTTGCGCCGCGGACTTGCCCGAGCCCTTGCGGCTGGAGCGGGTCGGGGCCACGACAGGCCTGGCAGGGATGCCGGCCGCCAGGCCCTCGATGGGAAGGAGCCGGAGCCGGGCGGTGGCCGCGCGGGCGGCCCAAGCAGCGGCGTCAGCGGCCGAAAAGGCGGTCCCGCACGAGCCGCACGCGCGGAGCGCGGCCTCCGCCCGCCCCGGGCCCCCCGTCCCGCAGCTGTGCCTCGGGCAGATCCATCCGCGGCTTGAGGTCGCGCCCGCGCACTCGGCGTGCATCCGCCCGCTGCAGCTGGGCCGGGAGCAGCCGAAGAGCGCCCCCGCGAGGCCGCAGCCGTCGCAGAAGCCGTCAACCAGCGCCGGGCGTGCCAGCCGATCCGGTGCTGCGAGGACGGGCGCACACCCCAGGCGCTCACAAGTCGAGAATGCATCACGGAGGGCCTGGTCGGTCAGTCGTCCCATGACGGGATTCAAACCCGTATGCGGCGCCGTATCCTGCAGCCGAGGCATCGGCGGCTGGCCTCACCGCTGCTTGACGGGGCCTCATACATGGGGGGTGCGAGCACGGCGGTGGCCATGACGCTTGCTGCGCAGAAGCAGGGGACGAGGGGCAAGGAGGCATGGCACAGGAGTCAGTGACTGGCCCGGCGAGGGGCGGGCCGCGGGAGTTGGCCGCCATCGGGTCGTCCTGGCGGGCAGCCAGTCGTGCTTCCACAGCAGTGGCTCGCGCGGAGCCGCGGGGGCCAACGCTGGCCGTGCGACTCGGCCTCGGGCAGCCCCGCGCGCCAGGCAGGAAAAAAACGCCACCCTCACGCGCACGCCCGGTGTGGGGCGATCCGGCACAGACGCGGAGCGTCAACACGCTCAGGATGTGCCGGCTGGTCCGAGCGCCTGACCCTGACTGCGCTGTGTGCCCAGCCCATGGCCAGCGTGGTCTCGGACAGTTGCCCAGCTCTGTCGCCGAGCCCCGGGCTGTCGGCGCTGCTGCGCACACACGACCGCTGCCGCGCACCGAGCGGTCCTTTTGACAGCGGCAGCTTCCACGAAGGGCGGGCGATGCAGGCAGGGTTCCGGTCGAGGCGTACCAAGGCGGGCAAGGCAAACAGGAGAAAGCGCCCACGCGATGAGGACCAAGACGAGGCCGCCGCCGACACGTCCGGCCTCGACGCGCAGCCGCCGATCGATGCTGCTGCGCTCGCCGCCGTCGCGGCGGAGCGGGCGGGCAAGGCTCCGGCGGCGTCCGTGGGCCGGCGTGCTGACGGCCCGGCCAAGGCGTCCTCTGCGTTCCCCGGGGACCCCGCGGCGGCGGCAGGGCCGCAGCCCGTGTCCGGCTTCGTGCCACACGAGGCCACGGTGGAGGCGCCGGATTTCGGGGACGACGCGCTCGCCAGGTTTGAGGCGCGAATCGGCCTGCAGGCCGAGGCCAAGCGGCAGGCCGTCGCGCCGGCTGGGAAGCGGGTGTACCGCGGCAAGGACGGGTACACCGACTTTCGCAGGCGTGGGAGCGCTAGTGACGCCAAAGCGGCGGCCAAGTCCGCCGGCACGATCGGCCCGCTGCGTGCCGCCGCCACGGTGCGATCGACGCAGGTGACCGACTACCAGCAGGGCCTGTGCAAGGACTACTTCGAGACGGGATACTGCGGCTTCGGCGACACGTGCATCTTCATGCACGACCGGTCGTCGCGGCGGGCGGGGTGGAAGGTCGACCGCGACTACGAGGAGGCCCAGGCGCGGAGGAAGGCGCGGCGGGCGCGGAGGCTCGCGGGGGAGGGGGACGTCAGCGACGACACGGACGAGGAGTCCGCTGCGGCGCCGCACGCGGACGGGATCCGGCCGGGGGCGACGCCGGGGCACGACGACACCGGGTGGCGGGCGGTGCGGGACGGGCTGGTGCGGCGGGGCGGGACGGCGGAGGCGAGGGTGCGGCCCGGGGTCAGGGGCGGCGCCACGGCGGCGTTCCGTCCGTCAGGGCCCGGGGCGGGGCCGG
>Ga0136560_1001162_pt1 | contig 13449 bp, 18 predicted proteins | sample AntRauMeHopE1497_FD_104925 | JGI IMG/M metagenome (GOLD analysis project Ga0136560, IMG submission 104925) | Saline lake microbial communities from Rauer Islands, Antarctica - Metagenome Hop E1 #497 | ecosystem: Environmental > Aquatic > Non-marine Saline and Alkaline > Saline | place... | reverse complement strand
ACGCCTGCTTCTTGCGCCGCATCGCTACGATCAATCAAACCATCGCCCAACGACGCAGGCTCCTTCTTCTCAGGCATTCTCCCGGTATCCTTGCCCCCCATCATGTTGCGTTCTTGACAACGAGGGCATACAACCTCTCTCTGTCCTTCTTCTGTGCCCTAGGCCCATGTCTATCCTCGACCCATCACGTTGTCACTTTCCTCGTTGCCAAGAAAGAAGGCAAACTGACGAACGGCTCGGTTGGCTAACGTGGCAGCAGCAAGCGCCGAAGTGTTAACATCAAGGTCTTGCTCTAGCTGACCCAGGGTGTCGCGAAGATTCGCGATTCGAACTTTGGCTGATTTGATCTTCTTGTCAAGATCAGCACGTTCGAGCTCGTTCCGCTCAATCCTGGCCGCAAGCGTGGCTCGTGCATGCGTTAGCGTCATCCGCTACATGGTTACGCCGCCGGCCCCTCGCGCAAGCGAGGCTTCTGATGCTATCTGCGTTCCGCTTGAGACAGGAATATCGACATGCGTGGCGGTGGTGGACCGCAGGACCGAGAGAGTGGCCTTGTCTTCATCTGTGGCATCACCAAGTTGCTTTCGCCGTCGCCTCATCAGAATTCGGGCCTGCTCTTCCTTGAGAACGCGTCTCTTGCAGGCGCGTATCTGGGACCTGATAGGAGGCACTGAAGGACCGACCTACTCCAGCCTTAGATCTGGCATGCTCTCTGCGACAGCTGAATGGAGCATCGATTCAAGCTCAGACAGCTGCTTGAAAGCTTTCGATGCAGCTTGCTCCAGAGCGATCCCGCCCTTCTTTGTCATAACAGTAGAATCGTCTGCTATTGCTATGCTGTGCTCATGGTCTGCAATTCTGAGCACCTCTGCTGCTTCTTCCGCAACGCTCGAGCGCCTTTTCTTCCTCCCACCCTCAGAGACCGAGCCAACTACAGATGCAGCCCCTCGCATGCCGGCAAACCCATCTCCATCATCATGCACTCCCTTGCTCTTGCTTCCGCTCTCGTTTCGCTTGGCAGCATCTTCTTGCTACTTCCGAACAGTGTCTCGTACCAGTCCAGACTCTGCCGCCTGCCGTGCAGACATGCCCTTAGGGATCATGAATACACCTTGCGATGCGTGCTTGCGTCTGGACCGGCTGCTACTAGGCAGATCATTTGGATCCAGGCCTAGCTCCCTGCGGAGTGATCGAGCCCTGGAGACGAACTGCAGGTCGGCCCTCAGCAAGCCCACCATCTCTGCAGCGTTGATCACCCGAGCCATATGCCTGTGTATGACCCCATCTGGAGGTCGGGGAAACCCAAGCGGAGGTGGCCACTTCGGCTGCATATCGCCCAGTTCTCCGCCACCCAGCTGGCTAGCAAGATCTGAAATCGGTCCTGCGTCAAGTTTGCCACCCCTCGTTGCCCGATTGACCTGCTCTCGGAAAGTCATCGCGTCCTGGAATTCGATCTCCGTCTCTTGGTCAACAGTTCTCAGATAATAAAATACATCGTTCGGATCTCGGCGAAGCAGCGCCCTCCATGCATCCAATGACCGCAGCAGCCATCTACCGGCACTCAGGGGCATGTTCATGTTGAAATGCATGCAAGCTAGTCGCTCAGATGAGATCGCAACCCCCTCCCACTCCCCTTCTTTCGCTGATACGGTTATCAGACGGCGGTATGCGTCCTCCGCCTTGTTAATCTGGCCGACCAATGCGCAGCAGTCAGCGATTCGAAGCTGCAGCGCCCGCCTGCGGTAATCTTCGCGCCCAATTGCCCTCCGGAGCGACGACACTCGGGAACGGAGCAGTTTCTGAATGCCAGCGAGAGGCTGAACACCAAGCAGGATGGCAAGACCGCTCGAATCTGCCTCATGAACGACAGCGGTAGCCCCGGCAGTAGCAGCTCGGATAGCATCAGCACTAGCATCATGTATTCCCCTGCTCAATCCACTTGGAACTCGAGCCGCACCTGTGCCGAAATCGAAAGTGCGCCTTGCAACCGGAGTGCCAGCCACAGACTAAACTACCGATGCTTCTGGATCCTCTTCGAATGTTGACGCGACTGATGCATCTGCTCGGACATTATCTTGGCGAAGCGATGGGGCAGCTTCTCCACCCTTCGGATCACCAAACTATGCGTCCGATCGAGCCGACAAAGGCATTTCGACGGGATACATAGGGAGATTAACTTGAGAGTCGTCACGCAAGCTACCATCCATGCTATCGACTCGCGACAAGCTTAGCAAGCTCTCTTCGCCCTCCAGCTGGCTGCTTGCTCGGTTATGGACCACAACTCGCAGTGAAGAAAGAGCTTTGTCATAGTTTGGCTGTATCCCGTGCTTCTTCATTGCAAAACGACGCCGGAGTCGCCTCCCACAGAGAAGTAGCTGCCGATGCGCTTCGATCTATCTTGCGCGTAGCTCCGCAATGACTGAAGTTGAGGCTGACAGAAGCCTTCCGTACGCTGGCAGGGCTCTCTCTGAATTCTCCTGTCTCCAGAATGCCTGTGACACGACATGCAGCACGAAAGGAACCCCCGGAAGAGAAGTTACTGGCCCTCCGCGAGAGCGTATTCCACCGCCTGCTCCTGCTGTTGGTATCAATGCTTGCATCGCCAATGCACTGCTATTGGACTCAACGGAGTCTTGAAAGGCAGAATGGGCCATCTCACTGTCATCTCGCACTCCGACAATTCCAGCAGACAGCTTCCCTGGAAAATGACCATGAGAGGCAGCTTCACGCTGACGGGCTTCCAACTTCAACCTATCTGCATCCGCCTTGGCCCCTCGCTTGGGCATGCGCCGTGATCGTCCAGACTTCGTCTCTGGAATTTCATGCAGATGATCCTGCACCGAGCCGTGCTCTTGCATCACAGCAGAGCCTCGCGCAGAGAGGCCGACAGCCTCAGCCATGTCTGCAGGAGTCAGGACCTAGCCAGCTACATTGATAGCCGCTTGCGACTGCTCGATGGAGATGGACGTTAGCGTGTGTAACGTAGGGATCATCTAGGGAGCTGCTTCTTCATGGGATAATGACCCATGAGAATTTCCAACCCATTGTTGACCAGAGTCTACAATGGATCCTTCCACTCCATCCGATGCCACGGATACGCTTGCACTCTAGCCCACCAGCCCACTTGACCGCATGCTTGTTGTAGCGAGGCCTTGGTGGGCAGCCCTAGCTGCCTGTAAGATAGCGCGTCCAGCAATGAGAGCGATATCACCCCTTCGCTTGTCATCCCGGTCGAAATCGACATCAGCAAAGGTTCCGTGAACCGGGGGCGGAGGCACGTCATCCCGAGGGGTCGATGCAAACAGGCTCTCCAGCCTTGCCACTTGCTGTAGCCGTTCGTACCTATCCTATGCGATTCTTGCCATTACAGAACCTGCCTCATCTCCCGCAGCGGCGGCCCCGCCTCCACCAAGGGCAAGAAGGACGGAGAGAGTACCTGCCGAACGTGCTTCTTTAGCTCTGGTAGCAGAAGAAGCCTAAGGAAGGCCAAGGAGCCTCGCTATAGCTGCAGATGTGGTAGTTGCAGGCTCTTTCGCTGCAATCTGCGCAGCTTTAGCATTGGCAGCGATGGCCGCGGCACCAGGATCCGTCCATCTCTCCGACGCCTGTTGCTTCTTCAGGTCTTGGTCTCGAGAGGCAATTTCGTCCAAAATCTGCGCCGTGAGTCCAACGATGCCCTCCCTCCCGGCCTGTGCGCGTGCCAAGTGAATTGTGCCCCTGCCAGCGACCGACTCTGGCGTGATTCCTGCTTTGACTAGAGCCAGCGCGTCGGATGCCATACGTCTACGCATCTTCACGACAAGGCGCTAAAATGAGTCCTTCGGGGCTACTGCGGGTGGCTAAAAGACTGTAAGTTCCATGCTATCGCTTGCTTGGGCTCTGGCCACGGCAACCACAGCTTTTGCGCTCCCATCGTGCGAGTCATGCTCGGATCTAGATCTGTTGCTCTCTCCAAATGCAAACTCGTCGTCTGCTGCATGGCTGCTCAGGAGAATCCGTTCATCGTCGGCTATAGCTGCGTCCACGCTGTCTTCATCTGGCTGCAAAGATATTCGGTGCATATTCTCTGATCTTGCAGCCTGCTTGGCTGCAAACTAGTCTTTTGTAGGACCTTTCTTCTCGTTAGATGCACCTCGCTAGCCAACACCCGGTGCCCACCAATCATCTCGAACTTCTCGTGCAAATGCAAGCCACTGCCTGAACGACTTCGCCAGCCATCTCTGAATCATTTTCCGTATTACGCTCCTCAACTTAGCCTTGTCCTACCGACCGTAGTAAGCAACGGATGACCAGATTTCGAAGCACTGCTTGAGGAGCCGCCGCTTCTCCACAGGTGGCATTCGTCGGACTGTTTGCCTGCGCTTGGCACGAGATGCCTAAGCAGACTCTATCTTTGGGACCAGGGTGGTACTCGCTGTTGATTGCTGTGACTCGGAGGAACGCGCCGAATCTGGCATGGCCTTGCTTCCATCGGCTGCCTCCTCCAGGACCGCGCCGAGTCCTTCCTTTAACACTCCCATTCCTGTACCCCCTCGCATGCGTTTAGATAACTACGCTTTCTTCGTTAGTTGCATCAGCTTGCTTCTACGCATTCCAACCGCCTCGCTGAAGACAATCACGCGAGCAGATGCATCCTTGAGATCTTGCTATGCGGCCCAAAGGCGGCGCTACCGCGCAAGTAGCACTGCCCTGAGCATAACACACTCGTCTGCTAGCTGCCTGCCGAGCTCAACGGCCGCGAATTCCTGTGGAGCCCCGGTTCGAACAGAAGACATGATTATTTCGTCCGGTCTTCGGGATGTCACTCGCGTCAGCTCTGTCAAGACAAGTGACAGGCGATTTCGCTCGCGAATGCTTTTACTGGTCATATCACTTACAACCTCCTTAGAAGCTTGCTACCGCATGGCTGCCGTATCGAGTGACCGCTACAGTTCCGAAATGCGATACTCGTATTGGCGTTTTTTCCTCAAGAACCGTTGCTGATGCTCTGACAACCAAGTGGCCGGCTGGTGGCCTTCGAGCACATTCTGTCTCTACCTTCGCCTGCGCTCTCTTTCCGCGGTTCGTTTGTGCTGATCAAGCTCACGCTTGAGCATATTTTGGTGCTCGGCGTCATCCATCAATTTTCGGGTACGGGCAGACTGTCGTCGATGTCCTTTCCTCTCTCTTGTCTTCCTTGAATGCAGTGCCCCGCTCAGTTCAGATCCTTCTGAATCTGCAGTGCCGGGCCTGAAGCCTGCAAGCACCGAAAAGCTCATGGAGTTTGCGCTGCCCCGCCTAGATCGCAAGCCTGGGGAAGCTCCTTTTTGGTCATCACCATCTAGTGCCAGACTTTCGTTTATACCACTCACTGACTCCGCAGCAGATGCACCTCCAGCTGCAGAAAATTGGATGTCTTGGGGCTTCAGCTGCATGGACTAGGTGCGCAAGCCAGCCGGATCTGCGACCTTGCGTCCTCCGTTCCCACCGGCAAAACTCACAGCAGAAGCTCGTCGCTTGCGGGGATTTGCAGAAGATTTCATGGCAGAGGGAGGCATTTTAACTTTCGAGTCGAAGTCGTCTCCTGAACCTGTATGAGAAGTTCTGTCATAGTCCCCTAGTTCCGAAGCCCCTGCTGCCTATGACTATACAGGTGCGGTCGATGGTCGATTCGGCTCCGCTGGTCCGGACAGAGTAGATCCTACCGATGGACGCAATCCAAGCACTCCATCAGAATTGGAAGAGTCTGCGGCTATCACAGATGGTTCCATTTGCAAGGCTGAACGATCGCTCCGGGCAGACGGCTGCTGATCTCCATCTAGCCTCGAGGCTGAAACATCTCGTAAGCCGTGCAAACCAACCAGTTTTCCGACTCCAGCTGCAGATGGCTGCACCGCCAGGGGCGACCTTGGCCTCGCTGCGGTCAATGTGCCGCTCGAGGCGGGCCTGAAAGGTTCGCTACCGGATCCGGCGCGAGGCGACGACAAATCCGGCACGTTCCTGCGACCACGCAAGGGAGACCGATTAGTGGGTGACAATTCAATACTTGGTCCGGCGATGCCGATCCCATTAGACGGGCTTGCATCCGAGGGCACCAATGCGGAGCTATCCCCGACAGCAAGGGGCTGTAAACCGCGCTTTTGCTTGCCCTGGTGTCGTGCCGCACGTTCATTGCCTTTTGGAGTACCACCGACTGAATCTAACTCTCCGCTTATGCTAATGGCGTCCTCTGCAATGGCAGATTCGGCGTCATCTTCTCCGTCTTCCCGGTCCGCGTGCTTTGCCGCGAGCTCTTCTTTCAGCCGTTTCTCGTATTCGGTCAGTTCGACCCTTTGCATTGCATTCGTCAGCAGGCTTGTGTCCACCATGAGAACTTGAGCATCTCCACCGGACTACTGGGCCTGCTGCTCTGCAACGCCCCGGATAACCTTAATGCGCTTCAGTTCGGCAATGATGCTTTGTCGCTTAGAAGGAGGCTTGGTGATAACTTCGGGCACGGCCATTGTGCGTTCGCCCTGCTGTCCCGATTGGGCAGATACGCATGCCACAGACACTCCCGTGTGCCTGGCGTTCCCACGTAGGCCTTTCACAGTATGCCGCATGATCAGATCTGGCCCTCGCACGGCGTGCCACAACAGCTGCTTATTGCGCTGGCGACCAGACGGCTGACCCATGATGCCTGCTACTTCAGAGTCGGACCCCATTTCAGAACTCACGACGGATGGATTGAAACCGAAAACTGAACCGTCCATCCCAATGCCTGCTGCAGGCTACCCAGGCTGGTCTTCCTCGTTGCCAGAGTCCACCGTTCCTGGCCGACTTGCATTATCGCTGCCCAAGTCTTGCCCTTGTGCCTCCCAAGCATGCAGCCATCGCGGAGCAGACACATGAATGCGTCGCTTCATAGAGTCGAGCGGTGTCTCATCATGGCCGATCGTCGCACTGTGCTCCTCAAACTCAATGATGAATTCGCTGACAGTCTGCCCCTCCAAGAAAAATGGGTACTCGAACTCTACATCGAAAGATCTGCTTGTAACATTAAGAACCGTGAACATATTAGGTGCCGACAGCAATGGCAGGCCCATGTCGAGGGTGCGGACGACAACAGGAAGCGGGTCACTCGAGTCTCCTTCGCCTCCGAAGACAGATTTGCACGATACTCTGATGTCGAATATCTCCAGGCCCGGCTAGAGGCCCTCGATTGTAAATCCGGTGGAAGCAATCGCGTCGCTACCCAGAATCCACCGTGTGGTTGACAGCGGTCGAGGCTCGATAATTTGCGGACCGGAGTCTGCAACTACTTCCCCAGCAGAGCGCATTCGACGCTCTCGGCGCTTTCGCTTCCTACGCTCCTCTTCCGATTCAGGCTTCACCATAGCATACCGTACAATGTAGTCGTATATGGGCGAGCCCCCATCGAAAGCCGGGGGTTGCCACTCTAACTAGAGGTAGTCGTGCCCAACATCAACGACGCGAATATCCCGTGGCGCCATCGGGGCTTCAAAGCTCTCTACACGCTTTAATCCCATGGAAACCATCGCCAGGCGAGCAGCCTTCACGTCTGTAGGCTCCTCGACAACCACTGGTTCGCCTAGATCCCGGCCATTTCTCGGCCTGTCACTATCTGATGAATACAGCGACGCGCCGTCTGCGTCTGTATCCGATGGTTCGCCTCCATCTTTCTCTTCATTTCCTAACACCCGACTCCGTCCGGCCAGCGGAGAGGCATTCGCATCAGCGCCCCCGAAAGCGAATCCGAGCTATTGCCTCGCCAAGGTGGAGCGAGGGCGATGGCCGATACCTATGCCTTTAGCAGACTTCGATCGACCTGCTTCCCCAAGCTATCCCAAAGGGCTAGGTTTTGCGCCAGAGAGACTAGCTTCCGACGCAGTCATGGGATGCATAGATCCAGGACCATGTGAAGCCACGTGTGCATTCACTTTCAAGCTCGGCAGTGGCTTCAGGCCGGGTCTTGATGGGGGCCTCGGCAGCTTTGCTTGCACGGCACCGTGATCTAGTTCGATCAATATGGGCTACCCATCAGCCGTGAACTCAGGCAAGGCCAAGGCCGAATCTTGCTTAGATGCCCCACCAGCCAGATCACGAGCGATCCCATTCGGTCTCAGCACCCCATCAGCGCCTGGTGTGGTGCCGTCACCGTCAGTCCCCGGCTTCTCGTCGCCCAGTGGGTCTGCTGCTCGGGCTTGGAATCCTGTCGTTCCGGACGCGAGCGCGCGTAAACTCCCTATGATCGCAGGCCTCCCAATAGCCGTTGCCAGAGGGGCTCGACTGCCCATCGCTCCCTGTCCCTGTACCTCGAACTGTTCCTGCCCCGTTGACGTCCGAAACAGTGCTTCTCTGCGAGCCGCTGCATCACCGACCAGTAACCCCATTGATACCTCGTCACGTGCAGCAGACGAAACATCGTTGCCGCTACCTAATGTGCCGTCATTGTTGCTCATGGCAAGCTCAGCATGGCGGGCCTTTCGCTGAGACGCCATCAAGAGCGCCGCTCTGCTGGCTAGGGCAACAGAGGAGAGGGTGTGGACCGCAGCGCCTGCTCCGCCAGCAACTGGCCGCAAAAGACCGCCAGATTGCTTCACGCGCTCAATCGAGGCCCAAGTGCCGGGTGCAGACGGACCGAGCCCCTCCCCTGCATCTCCTCCGTCTACGAGCGGATCGATCACCCCGTCAAGTGCATTAGCTCCCGCTTCCTGCCGCCGCAAAATGCCCTAAAGCGGCCCCCCTGCTGCGCGCTGTCGCCGCCCTGCCAGCTGTTTTGCCGCACCAGCAACAATGCCGGAAGCTGGTGCAGCAAAGTTGCTGCCTCCTGACCCTAGTGCCATCCGACGGGCCTCCTGCTGCCTCATCCGAAGCACTTTCTGCCTGTCTCTGGATTGCGCAAACGTATCGTTGTTCGCAGTGCGACGTTGCCGGCTATCCTCATCTGCGCGTCGTATGTGAGACGTTGTGTGTCTTCCTAGCTCGCGATCCATTGCTTCATGAACCGTCAGCTCAAGTTTGCCAGCCCTTACGTCTGCCTCAATCTGCTGCTCCTCCTGAAACTCCTGGTCTTCGCGAGCCTATTTCTGCTCAAAGGTTTCCTCTGATTCCGGCTCACTGCCGATAAACCTTGAATGCTTGTCTTGGATTTTCTACTCAGCTCTTGCTAGAGCAGATGGCGCGATGGTACCTCGTAATCTTTCTCGCATGCGAGCGACCCTGACCTCCAAGTCACCAAGATGCGATAACCTGTCTCCAGTGTGGCCAAGGACAACCCCTACATCAGATTGAATTCCACTGCAGCATTGGAAAGCACGTACTTATATGGCAAACGTTCGTGCATGTGATGGGACTACCTGCTCAGGCGCATCAAACGTGCAAGCCGTTGGATAACTCTGCTCAGTTCCAACTACTCACTGGTATCCTTTGTGCGTTTCCAAAGTTGCGTTGGCGAGTTGAGTTATCTTTGCTGTTTTCTGTGCCTCTGCATGCCTCTCTTCAACCCTTGCCAGACTCTACTGCATGGAGATGGAGTTCGTCAAGATGGTTGGCATTCGCGATGACCGACTTGTTGTTTGGGATCCCCCGAGCCGCGACGAGGAATCCATTACACTACGTGTAAGCTCCACTAAAATATCTGTAAATTTTAAAGCGAGGCGACAGTTTTAACGATCACTACATCAAGATGCCCATTGAACTTTCGGCGTAAGCGGTCGCAACCGCTTGCATAATTCGCTGTGGTGGTCGCAATCACGACCAAAGTTTCACGTAACCTTCAAGACCACTGCACTTTTCATGGGTCCAAGCATGACCGATCCTGTAAGCTTCTCTCCGACCTTACAATCGCCAAAGATGCATAGAAAGGTAGCGCCAGCATCGGGCAGCTCGACACGACGTGATTCCGACGGCGAGTCATTATAGATCAGCTGCTCCAGCCGAGAAGCTGCTGTCTCCGGAACGAAATTGACAGCTTTGCGAACAGAAACGCTCAGCGCAAGGAGAGGCGCGCACGAGTAGTCAGGAACTCGGATCGCAAAGCGCAGTGGCTGCGCCAGATCGGCACCTGCGATCGACACTGCGGTTGCAACCGATGTAGCATTCCCACCCACGGGTGCCGCAAATCCCGCAGCGAACCCCGACGTCCACGATGGGGCAGATGCATCTCCTTGAAATAGCTGCAGGTGCAAAGTTTGCGAGGCGGGGTTCGGCGGTGGCCGCACGTGGGCCTAAAATGTGGCGTCCACGATCACCACTTCGCCTTCGCCTACGTAGGACCCGCCTATGACTCGTCCTGACCCTGATCCCGATATTGACAGCGACCCTGGCCCTGGCCTCCTAGTGGACTGTTTCAGGTGTTGTTTCGCGGCGCTAACACTGGACAGGTCAAGCGGCGGCCCAGCCAAGAACCCGAACAACTAGCCATAGCTGATCTTCAGCTCGCCAGCCCCCCTGCCAATCCCGCTCGCCGTGTCATTCAGAAAATCAACGGAGCATCCTCCTGTGCTTCCACACGTCCATGCCAAAACCTCCTCTGCGCTCCTGAATTCGCCGTTTGGCTGCATCTCCGGGCCGAGCGAGTCAAAGGTGCCTGATAGTCGCACCTAAGGCGCGACTATCGGGGCCGGGTCACCATGCTCCCATTCGTGCGACCACTGCGTCGCATCATACAACCGGATCGGTCCTCTGTAGGGAAACCGGAAGTCAACGATGCGACGCCTCGCGAGCACGTTGGAATACGGGCTGTAAAAGTAGTTGCCTAGCTCGGTACCAAAGTCGAAGTTAGACAGGTTATTCGCGGAAGTCATCTGCAAGGGTACCGGAGATCCGTTATCGTCAGTCGCATCCCCGAACGTAAACATTCCGTTCGCTTCCAGATGCGTGTGCCTTACCGGCTCGTCGACTTCGTCCTGGAGGCCTACGGCTGCATCTTTGCAGTCGAACATGGTGTTGCCAGTAGCCGTGATGTTGTAGCCACCGTGAATGAAGAGGCACAGGTTGTTGCTTCTCGCCAACGTGTTCCCTGAGATCGTAACGTCGTGAATCCTGTCATCAGTGTATATGTTGCGTCCCCACGGGACAGAGTTCGGCGGCATAGCAGTGACGTTGCCAAGAGCATTCAGCACGATATTGTCCTCCAGCGTAAGGTTGCCCCCGTCGTAGGGCGGGTTGTTCGACCACTGGTAAAACCCGCCACCGTCGTTACCTCGTTGTACGACGTGGTTTACGAAATTCCGTCGGTACACGGAATTCGAGCCCATACTGATCCCGTGATACCCGGAGTACACCACTCTGCAGTCTGTGACTTGCGCAAAGGCCCCTGAATCGATGCCAATGTCAGCCCCGCCATTCATACCCGCAGGGACCCCGTACCCTTCCACCATGCACGTGTTTGAGACGTTCACGAGGTTGGCACGCAGCCCAGTGGACGCCATGTAGAGACCCACAGATTGAGCCCCGTCGATGCTGCTTCGGGAAACCTCCGCGTTTGTAGCGTTCGCCGATAGATTCAGACCGTACCATCCCGGGTCCTCGATCGTGACGTTCTCAATCCGCACGCTATCGCACAGACCTACTTGCACTGCCTGGACGAGGAAACGCACGAGCCTGACGTTCGTCACCGCATGCCTGTCGCACGGTGCCTGCATGGAGATCCCATCTTTGGTGGTAAGCTCAACGCCATCTTCGTCTGGGTTTCGTGGCCATTGCAGGTACACAGTCGCTTCAACGTCGCCCTAGTCGTCGACGACTGCTCCTGCTTTCCTTTCAATGGCCCACTCGCCATCGTGATCAATGAATGATTTTAGTCCGTCCAAGAAAAAGCCGAATCCTGGCTCCGCGCTAGTATCGTAGGCGGTTGGAGCTACGTGCACGATACCTCCGGCATCGTTTGTCTCTACACTTGGGGATGAGTGCTAGTACGAATTGTAGCGCAAACGAATGGTAGCTCCATCCAGTGAACCCGGTGCAAAATCAGTAAGATTGCTTGAACTGAACTACAGGGGTGGAATGGACGATGAAACACGATAAAACCCCGTGTTCGGAGATCGAGCCGTGCTCGTGACAGATCCATTGACAAAAAGTTGGGGCTAGGGTCGAGCAAGGCGATCCGCAACTCCAGCCGGCACTCGAAGTGTTGCGTGCCATAACTTCGAAGAATGCAGCGCCGACCCTAGACTTCGGCTGAAATCTAGCTGGCGCAAATGATTCGCTGGTTCAGCAGATGTCCAGTTCTGTACTGGTGTGGCTCCAGACATAGTTGGGAAATCACCTACACCGTAGCTGCCAACCGATATTGATCTGACTTTATCCAAGCAATCAGGCTTCAAATAGCTAAGCCCCCTTCGCAACATGATAGAGTTCGTGCTACTTTCCGGGTACTATTGGAACATGCTGCATGCAGCCTCAATGCTGTGAACTACCAAAGCATTCGATTCGGATTCGATGTGGCCTAGTTCAGTTGGATCCGGATTAACATGCACAGTTACTGCAATAGCAGAACCGAAAAGAAGTAATGCCCCTTTAGAGAGCATTAGCAGCAGCCTAAGTAGCCGGTGAATGGTGGATCTTCGCTTGCCGCAGTTTTCGCGCGGCGCCGCCACGCGTTCCGGAACTTGGGTGCTGATCTCGGTTTGCAACATAACACCCTCTTGTGTCGCGCCCCTTTCTCGATGACGATTTTTATTTGTATCCTTCCAATTAGCGCGATATACATACGGCATAATCACTAGCTGGAAGGTCTCTGCCACCCAGAATCTGCCAACAGAACTTTTGGAAAATCGTTGAGTTTGACCTATTTGAATTTCGGCAACTTTTCGTGATTGAGTAATAGCGCAGTATATTGGTGGTGATGGTTCAATCGAACGACTTATATTTGCCGCAAGTTGAGATTTCCGACCGAAGTGGAGTAATCAGCGCAGGCACAAGGTCCGTCGTCAAGTAGATGTGTACTGTTCATGTTTTATACTATTTTGTGCAAAATTTCTAGCAGGGAATTGTAGTCGGAGTCTGAATGATATTAGCACGAAAATATAGGTCGCCTTGATAACGCTATTTTCTCGCGATTGCACCTATTCACGGTGATATCGATCGACAACAACAGCCAAGATCACCAATACGATGTTTTCAGAACAAGTGCTACGCAGCGCGAATTCCCTTCGCTCAACCAGTAATCGCCACCAATACCTACAATATGGCCAGCATAAACTGGAGCCGTCGGGTGTCGGTTTCGTATGCAGGCAAGTGTTCGAACATGCGTTCTTCGATCAGCAGGCTATCGGTGGCTAGCTACAGATCGATCCATATCTAGTATGGTTTTGCCGACATGAAGGCCGAGATTTAGTCAACGGTGGGTGAGAAGAAAGAGTTAGCATTACAATTGTTACAGTGCGGAAGGCTCATGTTAGATTTACGTAGATTCGGGTTTGTACGAATACAACGAGTATCGTCCATTGGGCAAACTTGGGGGGT
>Ga0136560_1001161_pt1 | contig 13451 bp, 4 predicted proteins | sample AntRauMeHopE1497_FD_104925 | JGI IMG/M metagenome (GOLD analysis project Ga0136560, IMG submission 104925) | Saline lake microbial communities from Rauer Islands, Antarctica - Metagenome Hop E1 #497 | ecosystem: Environmental > Aquatic > Non-marine Saline and Alkaline > Saline | place... | reverse complement strand
GACGTCGACAAGGGTGTAGAATCTAGTTGACGGCCGAAGCGAGGAATGACAGCCGGACTTTGCCTGCGGGGCAGACGTTGCCGACATCGGTCAGTGAGCACTGATCATGGCCGAATGCCACAGCTTGGCCATACTCTGGTCGCGACGCCGAGGCCGATGCAATCGCCATTCGTTGCCGCGGCCCTGACGTGGCGGGCGAGCCCACAAGCGGCATGCCTCACACATGCCATATCGACGAACAAACACTCTAACAGGGACAAATCACGTTTTGCGGTGAGTCACCGTGGACGGGCTGGGTGGGCGCTCTGCGAGGCCGGCAGCGACGCAAAAGGCTGCGCAGCTTGCACCACACGCGCAGGCTTTCCATGGAGGATGACCCGTCCCTTCAGCGACTGGTGCTGTCGCTGAACTCGAGCCTAAAGTGAGCGCAGACGGCGTTCGCCTCGGGCAGCGACTGCGACCGTTGCTGGCCCCGCCGTCATGACTGCCCCTGCCCAAACCGCCCTGCAGGTTGGAAACCGCGGCGCTTCAGTCAGTCTACGAAAAGTGGCGGGCAGGGCAGGTCGAGGTGAGCCCGGCGGCTGTGCCCAGGGCTGCGGGCCGTTCGAGCAGGCATGCCAGCCGTTGTGCTCCCTTCTGGCGCTTTGGGTCGCCCCGCAGCTTCACGAGCAAAAGCTGGTACTTGATGAGGAGCTAGAGGCGCTCCGAGCAGCGAGGCAACAGCTGGACGACGACAGGGACGAGTGAGAACGGCGCCGTGAGCCAGCAAGCGGGCACGGTCCTCGGTGATCCTCGACGGGTAGGCACCCGCTTTTCGGTCTCGCAGGTTTGAGGCGCGGGTCTCACGGGAGTGGGGACCCGCGAGCCTGAACCCCCGGCGTCGGGTCGCGGTTTGCGTGGGCGGGCAGCGGTTTGAGACAACGGTCGGCGTTCTGACGCGAGACCGTTTCTCCCTGCTTGCAGCCATGGCAGCAGCAGCATGCGCCGAGGCCGACTCTGACCACGGCGGACCGGGGGGTGACGACGGGGACTCCACGGCGGCGGCCGAGTCCAAGGCGGACCCCGGCGCCGGCCGCAGCGTCGCCGACACCCTTCGCGGTCCCGCCGTCGCCGAGACCGCCGCCTCCCGCGCCCCCGCCCCGGCAGAACTCTTCCTGGACCGCGACTGGTGGCTCTTCCGCCACGTCATCGCGTTCCTCCGCTCGGGGCCCGCAGCTCTGCCGGGGGACGCGGAGCTGCTGCGGCAGCTCTACGTGGAGTCAGCGTACCTCCGCCTGCACTCTCTCCGCGTGGCGGTGGAGCGACGCGTGAGCGACGCCCGGCTGCCGGCGGCGGTGCTTGACCCGGAGTTCGCGGCGGCACCGCGCGGCGCCGCGCAGGCCGCCGCGGGCGGGGCGGGGCCGGGCCGCGGGGCCGAGGAGCGGGCCGAGGAGGCGCTCGCGTGGGCGCGGTGGGCGCGGGGGGTGACGGACGGCGGGGGAGCGCCGCCCGCCGTGCCAGGGCCGCTGTCGGGGGCGCTCGGCGGCGTGAGGAACGCGGCCGCGCTCTTCGCGGGGGCAGAGCTGGACGTGGACGTCGGCGGGGGCGGTTTTGCGGGATCGGGCGGCGACGTCGAGGGCATGGGCACCGGGCTCGCGGAGCTGGTGGGAGCCCTTGAGCGGACGAGGGCCAGGGGGGAGGCGGCGCGTGCGGAGGGCGGGGACGGGGCGTTCGACCCGCTGCTGGATGCGGCGGCGGCGGCCGGGGTGGGGCCGAGAGGCGGAGGCGGGGCGTCGGGCTGGTGGGGGTGGCGGGATGACCTGGCCGAGGCGGGGGGCGCCACGGCGGACCCCGAGGGGTGGTGACCGGGGGCCTCGGCGCGGCCAGAGGCTGTGGCGTGCTGAGCGGGCGGGCGCCCGCACTGGCTCGCTTCGCACGGTGATGTGTGCAGGTCCGCTCTGCCGGCACCCGCCTGCGCGCGGGTGGTGGGCGCCTGCCACTCTTGTCCGTCGGTGTTTCGACCCAGGATCAATCGCAACACCTCGCTCGGACACACGACTGCCCGTCGGCCGCTGGTCCAGCACCGCCCGGCGTCCCTGGCACAGCCAGCTCGGCGTGTGTCTGCTTCTCAGGCGCCCGGCTTCCCGGCTCACCACCCGCCGGGCAGACCCGCGCTGGATGCTCGGCTGGAGCGAGGCACCAGGGCTCCAGCTGGTGGTGTGGCAGCCGCGGGCCCGGTCGACCACCCATGTCCATCGAGCGGGTCGGGTCACACCGCCGCCCCTGACTCTCGCTCCAGCCTCTCCGCCCGGAGCACGGCGAGCGAAGCCGCGTCCAGCCTCTCGGCCGGGCTCGTGCAGTGCGAGCGGTCCCTCGCACCGCCCTCCGCTTTAGTTCTCTGCCTCCGTCGCCTCCTGCCCCTCACACACGTATCATCGGCATCGGTGCTGGGCTCGCTGTCCCGGCGGCGCTTCCGGCGTCGCCGTCCCCCAACCCTCGCCGATCCCCCGTCCGCCGCGGCCACCCCAGCGGCCGCCGTCACGGCCTCTGGCACGCGGACAAGCGACCTGACATCCCGGCGGCCAGCATCCACGGAGGCTGCAAACGCCCGACCCGGCACAGGGTCCGCGCGAAGCGCATTTGCAACCCGCACAGCCTCTCCAGCTCGCCTCCGGCGCTGCGGGCGAGAGCTCCACCACTCAGGGCCGCTCGCAAGCAAATCAGCCACGTCTCGGCCCCCAAACTGCACCCCGTCGGCCGCGGTAGGCGCGCGATCGCGCTCGGCAAGGCGCGCGGCCTCGGCTGCCTCGGCGTCTGCGCGCTCGAGGTCTTCGCGCCTGGGGCTAGCCGCGGCATCGGTTTGCGGCTCGTCTTCGCCGCGCAGTGCCCGCAAGCGGTGCGCATGCTCCGCGGATGACCGCGCGAGCGCGTTTGCTCGCCCCTTGGCGCGCTCCGCCTCCTCGTCGCGCTCCACACGCTCGATGTTATCTTTCCGCCACACGTGCCACGACTTGTGGTGCAAGATGTTGAGGCTCATGTGCCAATCGCGCTCACGTGTGTGCTCATGACGGTGATTCGTCGCCACTGCAGCGCCGTGCGATGATTGTCCCGCGTGGCGGGCCTGGATGTTCGAGAAGCGCGTATTGTGCATGCATGTCTGGCCCGGGCTCTGAGGCGGGGCAAAAGGGCCAGGGCGTTCTGACGTGAGGTGGGTTCGTGGTCGGATCCATTTATCTCGAGCTTGCGAGGCACACAATCAGCTCAATGGTTTCAGCCCTATGGGTCAGCACCTCGGCGTGCTGCACGCCCTCGGCGTGCTGCTTGCCCCCTGCCAGTAAACTCCGGCAGGGGTCGGCCCTGCAAGTCCCACCATGGCTGGCTCGCATCCCGGTGGGGGCAGTCGTAAAAGCCACCTCGTCCAAGGTGCCCGTAGACCTGCATTTCGTCGGTGATGCGCCTCCACGGCCACCCGCATCCAAAGCACCACACCGCACCACAGCGACACTGCATCTTCTCACAGCCGGTCGACCGTTCCACCAGATCAAAGCAGCTCGGGCACGGTCGAGCCGAGCCACGCTCGCCCGCCCTGAAGTGCTCCTGGGCCCGACGGGTCAGATGCACCACCTCGCCCCTGTGGGCCACGTCAGCGCATGTCAGGCCCGGATGGGCCGCCTTGCCGCAGCCCCCGCACGTGTCTGTGCCGCACGACGAGCACCGGGCGACGACGGCCACGCCCGCCGCGGATGCGATGACAAGCGGGGCGCCGCAACCAGCGCCCGGGCATGGCAGGAAGCGGCGTCCGCCGATCTTGCCTCCGTGGGGCGTCGTCCGGCGAAGCACTGCAAGCGCCGTGCTGCGCGCCTGCCTATGGTCCAGCAGCGTCATCGCGTCGGCGAGCGCACACGGAGCACCGGACGCGGTGGTCAGCAGCTCCGACGCCTCTGCGCAGGCCCGAAGGTGCTCTGATGCGCAGCCCTGGCAAATGGGGTCAGCATCGTCCCCGCCATTGACGAAGACGTATGGGTGCAGCGACTCCCTAACCTTCCCCCGGCTGGACAGTGCCGTGGTGATCAGGGTGTCGTAGCAAACTGCGCACGCCGGCTCGTCGTCGGCTGCTGCCGGCGTACCCGCTGCAAGCTCAGCGAGGCGTTGCTGAATACGCTGTGCCACAAGGTCCAAGTGGGAGTGCTTGCTGCTCAGAGTCACGGTCCGGTGAGCAGCGTCCAGTGCGACATGGACGCGGGGCACAGGCTGTGCTGGAACGGGTGCATCGGCGTCGTCGTCGGCGTCGTCGTCGTCGTCGTCGTCGTCGCGCTCGAGCGTGAAGGTCCGGGCCCGCCCCCATGCCCCCCCACGCTCCTCAAACAGGCGCGCCACGCCCTCTGGAGCGAGGGGATCCTCAGCACCATCTGCAGCAAGGATGTCAGCAGCCATGCTCGCGTACAGCAGCCCGCAGCCCGCTGCCTGGGCAACGATGGCCAGGGGGCTCTCGTAACAGGCATCAGCATCGTCTCCAAGAGGCATCATCATCACAGAGTTTGCTTCCACGGTGTCAGAACGGCCAGCCGCTGCCCTGACCTCCCTCGTCGCTCGTGATTTCTCGCCGGCCAGCATGGTTCCGCAGTGGCTCTCGAGGTGGAGCGGGTGCAGCGGGCTGATGACATCGCCGCCGCATCCCTCCATACCTTCGGGTGGCACGATGACGAACACAGAGTGGTTCGTGCGACGCTGCCCCCCCAGGCGCACGTCATCGTCTCCGCCCCTGCGGTCTCCGGACTCGACGCTGAGAAGCCGGCCGTCCGACGCGCGGATCAGCACCTTGTGCCCGTAGCGAACCCGGCGATTCGGCCCAGCCGACGAGACACGCCCAAGCCCGGGCACTGCGGTAGGCGCTCTGCCGGCGGGTGGCAACTCGCCTCCCATAGCATCCGAAGCAGCCAAGGCAGCCATCCGTGCGAGGAACCTCCTGCCGCCGTTTCGCATGATTGCACGAATCGTGGCAGCGTTCAGCACCAGCTCCCGGGTCGGGTTCGCAGCGTGGTGTGCGCCGCCTCGTGCTGCCCGGGCGATCCTTGCCGCCTGCGCCGCCAGCAAGGCCCTGACAAGCGCTTGGGCAGCCTCGGGTGCAGTGGCCCTCGGCCCTTGCACGATGATGACCGACGATGCCCCGGGGCCTGCTGTCTGCGCTGCAATCTTCCACGGGCGAAGGTCCTTTGACCGGCATGCTGCGCGTAGGTTCTGCTGCGACGCCCTGACCTCGGCACCGGCCTCTGCAGCCTCAGCCGCAGTGAACGCTGGCCGATCCGCGGCCGCCGCTGCGCCAGCACCACCGAGCACTGGGCCGTCAGCCGCACCGTCGATGACAGTGACGTGCAGCTGGCCAGCAAGAGATTCGTGCGCCGCGGCGAGGTAGGCCGGGCTATCAATCACGAGCCCGATCTGCGCATCGGCCTGTGGACCACGCGCGTCATACTCAGGCACGGGGTACGCTGCAGGCCTACCAGCCTCGGCATTGACTGCTGCAGCAGCCGCCAGCACGGCCTGATACGCACACTGGGAGGCTCCCACGCCTCGGGACGATGCAGCCACCGGAATCACGATCCGCGGACGAGCTCGAATCACACCTCGATCCGTCCGCATCCCGTCGATGCCCCTTGCGGCTGCCTGGGCCTGCTCAGCGGTGTCAAACGTTCCCCTGGCCATGGCCGTGGCGCCGATATTCACCAGTGGCGTGTGCAGCTCCAAGGCGTGCTTCTGCCCGAGCGCCACGTCCTGGAAGCCCGGGCACATCCCCAGCTGCATGGCTAGCCTCATGATGTCGCGATCAGTCACGACGACGTCGGTTGCCCTTTCTCTTCCACCGCCACCCGTCGTCGCTGTGCCATCGGTGATGTCAGTTGCCACCCCGTCCGAGTACACGGAGCCCCAGGCAGCACCGGGCACGACTGCGGACTCGATCGCCGCAGCGCGAGAGCGTCGAACTTCGTCTCGCGCACTCGTAAGCTCGGCAGCGGCAGTCACGACATCCACCGGCAGGGCGGCAGCCAAAGTCCCACGCACGCCCAGGACCACCAGAGTCGCGCCCACAGCTGCACGGCACGCATCGACGAAGCGCGCAGTGTCGCCGTCGCTGCACCACGATGCCGCCACGATCGGAGTCCCGTCGGCAGCCGCGCATGCCATGACGAGCCCGCGCGCACCCGCAGGCACTGGTGCCGCGCGGCCGCCGATGAGCATCTCGCACTGAGGCTCGTGCGTCCCCAGGCTTCTGGATGCCGTGACAGAGGCGTCAACCCCAGTCCGCCTGTGCAGAGTCACACAAGAAGGGAACAGCTCGCCCCACGGCATCTCGGTCGCGGTCGGGCCTGAATCATCTGCTCCGGCCACTCGCGCGCGGGGACGACTAGCCGCGCCTGCTCGGGCCCCTGCGGGGACATAATTACCGTGCAAGCTCCCAATGTAAGCCTGTGGGTGAGCTGCTGGCATGACGATTGCGGCCCCTCCTCCTGGTGCGGGCCCAGCAGCACGATGGGTGAGCGTGAGGGACCGAGCAGTGTCTGCTGAGACGCCCAGCGACCGCCTTGATCGGGACTCGGACAGCACAACGGGCTGCCCCGTCATGATCGGAGTGCCCGGCGCAGCACCCAGCGCCTCCACTACCAGCCACAAGCTCTCTCCAGGACGGCTTCTGGGCTCCCTGTCCGCCCAGACACTGGGGCCGACGCCTTCGGCCAGCCCCAGCCGCTTCGACAAGGCGGGACAGAAGAGCATCGTGGAGTCGCCGCTGCATAACGGGTTCTCCCTGTCCCTGCCATTGCGGTTCATGATGACGCCAAGCTCACCGGGTACAGACGCCATGCAAAGGGCCTTCCTGTCGCCCTCCGCCGACCGCATCCATGACGTCTGGTTGGCCGAGCGGAGCGAGTATTTGACGCCCGGCCGGAGCTGTTCCGGGTGTGTGGCACGCCTGTCCACGAAGCAGAAAGCCTCCGCGGCAGCCTTGCCGTGTGCGGGGCCCGCCGCGGCTGGGGCCTGGCTGGCGGCGTGAGCGTGGTGGGCAGCGCCAGGCCCCGCTGGCGGCATTCGGGAAGCGCGGAGCACCACTGGCCCCGTCCTGAGCCTCTGGGTGCTGACATAGAATCCGGACGCCAACAGGATCACGATGCCATCGCCGGGAGAGATGATGCGCCCTGACGGAGCGCCACCGCCGTCTTGGTCAGCTCGCAGGACCACCTGCCCAGAGAGTGTCGGGCCATCGCCATCGTGGAGCCCAAAGCGGAATCCATTCCCTGGGTCGTAGGCGAGTCTGGTCATGCCGGCGCTTGGAGCAGCGGGGACCAGAGTGACCTTGGAGCCGCTCGTCAGCACCCCAGCACCTGCTCTCTCGCCTGTCGGGGTGAGCACCAGGCTCAGCGGCTCCAGGGCCGCGTCGAAGCTGCACTCTGTGCGGGAGCTCAGGCCGAGCACAACTCCTCTGCTCATCAGGTGCACCGCACCCCCTACCATCAGGCGCCTGCCTTTCACTGGCCGAAACTCAAACGTGGCCGTGGGATGCAGCCGAGGCTGACGCGCATCGGGTGCCGCAGGGGGTGCTACGAGGGCTACGGCGGGGGCCGGACCAGCTGCTGCGGCTTCAGGCGCTGCGCTGGTCACCGGGCCAGCTGCTGCGGCTTCAGGCGCTGCGTTGGTCACCGGGCCAGCGTCCTGGGCTCGCTCCATTGCCATCGCTGCGTCCCCGAACAAAGGCGCCGCTCGCAGCAGAAGGGCCATGGCGGCCGTCCTGGCATCGCGCTCGTCCCACGAGGGCAGAAGCCCGCTCAGCTCCACCGTGCAGGCCTGAGCCCCAGCACCAGCGCGCACTGACACGCGGCAGCCCTCCACATCCGCCTCGCCCTCGGCCCCGTGGCCATGAGACAGCAGCTCCTGCACACGCTCAGGTGTAAGCCCAGCTGCTGCTGCGGCGCCGGCCGCCGAGGCCGCAGCAGCGCCAGCTGCCAGCTCGCCAAGGTGCTGCAGGTAGGCGCCGATCGCCCGCACAGCGGCCCTGCTCTGAAGGCCATGGTCGGTCGACCACGCCACTTCTGCTGTCGTCTGGCCTCTCCCGGAGCTCCACGTCACTCGCACCTCCGGCTCAGGCTGGCCAAGGGTCACGGGTGCGCCGCCTTGGGTTGCGCCAACGTCGGCGCCGGGGGCGATCCTGCGAGCCCGCACCATATCCCCCTCGGTGAAAAAACCATCCCACGCGCCAGTGTCCCAGTCTCCGCTGGCAGGCAGGTCCACTGCAGCACTGGCAGCCTCCTCGCTGGCGAAGATCACGCGTGCGCTCGTGCTCCGTGCTGATGCTGGAAGGTCCTCCGACCAAGAGATGACACTACCAGCAGGCACCCTCGTCGCTAGCCATGCTCCGAGCTGAGTGACAAAACGACCCCAGTCGACAGGCCGCGACCGAGTCACAGTACGCTGGGCATTGAAGACCACCTCGACCCCAGGGCTACCAGCAGCGAGCAGGCCCTCCACCTCGCAGCCGGGGCCGATGACCAGGCCGGCTGAGCCCTCGGACGCCGAGGCTGGGATAACAGCGCGCTGGACAGCCAGCCTAGCCGTCAGGCCCCACCCTGCCACTCCCTCGACCATGCTGCCGACGCCGGCAGTCAGCAGCCCCACCACAGCATCGCGCACCTCCACCACCCTGTGGCGCGGCGCCCACACGAAGAGGTCGTTCACGCCCGGCCCTCGGGCGACTGCTGCATCCTCCCCCATCACGGCAGCCGCAGCAGCCGTCGAGGCTTGCAGACCAGAGTCGACGCGCACACCGTACCCGATCGCCGCTTCCAGCTCACTGGTCAGCTCGCCGCGCTGCCCGAGGAGGGACGTGATGACGGCTGTCGCAACCCCTCGAAACTCAATACACTCGTGGCTGCCCGGCCCGTGCACATCCCCGTCGCGCAGCTGTAGGTCAGCCACACGGTGCTCATCGATCGCGTTGAGGTCACGAATGCTGCACGGCGTTGTCAGCGCCATGGTAGTCGTGCCTGAGGCGTGGGACAGCGACGCAAAGACGCAATAGTCGCTCGGGTGCTCTGAGAGCATCGACAACGAGGAGCCTTGCACGGGAAGAGCCATGCACGCCGCTTCGGCCACATGATGAGCCAGGTCTCCCCCCGAGCCAGCCCTGCCGGCCACGGCCCTGGCGTCCGCCCCGATGGCCGTCGCTGTGCGGACCACCTTGTAGCCCAGCCACACCGGCCCCACGCGGACCGACACGTTGTGCATCAGTCCCCGCAAAAGGGTGCGACGGAGCGTCGTCTCCTCATCGGCGGCGTAGTCGAGCGGCCGCAGGGTGCACCAGCCTCCGCGTGATGCGGAGGCGCGTGGGACAAGCACGGACTCCAGACACACCATCGCTAGAGCCTCGTCGTCGTCCTCTCCGTCACGAATGTCCGCCACAGCATCCATAGCAGCGCTGCGGGCGATCGAGAACTGCCGCATGTACCGCTGGATCGTCTTGGTGAGGGCGGACTTCTCCTCGTCCGACAAGCCGGCCCTGGTCTGCGCCATGCCAGCGACGGCATCTGCCTCGCGGAGTGCTGCCTCGTTCGCTTCCCGCCACCCCATGCCGGGAGTAAGTGAGCCGCCGTCGCTCTCCGCCAGCTCCCGAGCCGCCCTCAGCAGGCGCACGAGCGGAGTGACGTCTCCGAGCTCAGGACCCGCCTCGAGCACCAGGCTCGGCAAGCACCGCGGGCCACCCACGGCGAGCACCGCCGCGGCCTCCACGTGCGCAAGGGTGTCGCTCGACCTAGACAGCAGGCCGGCTGCCAGCACCTGCGCAGCCGGCAGGACCATGTGGCAGGCCAGCCGCCCCACGAGGCGGCCCATGGATGTCGATACGACTGAATGCCGGTCCGCCTCCTGCAGAAGCGAGCACGCGTCTGAGCGAGCCAGGCTGCTCAGGGCTTGGCCGAGGTGCGATGATGGCGGCCTGGAGAACCACGGAAACGTCACGGGGTCAAGCCTGGCGGCCATGATGATGCACATGGCACCTGAGAGGTCCTTGTTCGCCACGTCCGGCGCGTGGAACGGCAGCATGGACTCGTACCGGTGGCGCGTGTACAGCCTGACGCACCGTCCGGGTCCTGTGCGGCCGCAGCGGCCGCGTCGCTGGAGCGCAGAGGCCCGGCTGATCTGCTGGAGACGGAGCACCTCGACTCGAAGCGCGGAGTCGTACTGCATGCACTTGCTTACTCCGCTGTCAATGACGACCGCCAGCCCCGGGATGGTGATCGAGCTCTCCGCAAAGTTGGTGGCAAAGATAACACGCCTCGTACCGCGAGGCCCGGGCCTGAGCAGTGGCTCGGTGTCAACAGAGCCAGTCGTGAGCTGGTGAGTCGTGAGCTTGATGCCACCGGCGGCAGGATGGACGTGGGGTGTGCGCCCAGCATGTCCTGCCCCCCCGGCGACCTTGCCACGGTCACCTCCCCGACCCCGGCCGCGGTCACCTCCCCGACCCCGGCCACGGTCACCTCCCCGACCCCGGCCACGGTCACCTCCCCGACCCCGGCCGCGGTCACCTCCCCGACCCCGGCCACCAGCGCCTCCTGCATCGCCCCTTTGGTCGCCCCTTTGATCGCCCTTCAAGGGCAGCGATGCGTGGGCCTTGAACATGTGCTCAGCCTTATCGATGTCTCCGCGACCAGGAAGGAAGATCAGCACGTCCCCCTCTCGTTCCCCCAGTCGCTGATGCTCTGTCCATGCTGCCAGCGCAGCAGCCTTGGCCACGGATGAGGCACTCACTCGGCCCCCGCCTCCGTCTTCTGCCATCAGACGGTCAGCCCGGCGGGCGACCTCCTCAGCATCGCAGTACTCGTCGGTGATCGGATACAGCGTGCCGGCCACGTGGATGGCTGGCACAGCCCTTGCCGGGTCGACATCGACATCCCCGCCTGCCCCCGATGCAGCTGCTGCACCAGCAGCGCCTGATCCACCGGCCGTGGCACGGCCTGCTGCTCCCAAGACTGCGTCTGCAAAGCGCATGCCTCCCCTGGCGGACTCCACAGCGCTCTCCACAGACGCAGACACTCGCCGAAGGAAGCGCAGCGTGCGACTCTCATCAGCCGTCGCCGAAGCCAGAATCAGCTTCAGCGGTGACGACTCGATGCCGACAGCTGTGCCACGCGCAGAGCTGGCAGCATTGCGGATGCACATGGTGAGCTCGAGGCATCCCAGGACAAGGTCCAGCTCCATGGTGCGCTCATGGGCCTCGTCCACGATGATGGTGCCGTACTCTTGCAAGGGCAGAACTGCGGCGATGTCATCGTCGCTCACGCCGGCGCGAGTCGTCAGCCGCCCGAGGCCGTCGTGGTCGGCAACGACGGCGCTGAAGCGCTGCAAGTCACGCACAAGCCGAGCCAGGAGTGTCCCGTGGGCTCCGAATGTGATGCGGGTCGTGCAGTCATCGTCCCCGATCGGGTCACCAAGGGCCTGGACAGCGTCGACTCGACGACTGGCGCCAGATGCTGCTGCAGCGGCCCCGTGAGATGCAGCAGCCTCACCGCGCTCGCCTGCTCCCCAGAGGGACCTCACACGGCGAAGCAGCTGCTTGGCGTGAGCCTGCTTGGGCTGCGACACCAGCACGCGCCGGCCGTGGAATCTCGTGCTCGTCACATCGACACAGCGCTCGGCAATGATGACAGGCAGGACGGTGGACTTGCCCGACCCGGTCGAGCCCGTGACCAAAGCCACGTGCACCTTGTCCGCGGGCCCCGTTCCCGGCCGCCTCGCGGTGCCGTACACGGCGAGACCAAGCGCGTCCGCGATGTAGTCGCTCTGTGCGTAGACAGGTAGCGCCTCGCTCAGCCGGGCGGCCTCTCGCCGGCCGGCCGCCTCGATGCGCTCGCGCATCTCAGGGACTGCCGCGTTGGCCTCCCAGCGGCCGGCATGTGCAATGACCCACCGCTGTGCCACCTGACATGCCATCTCAGCGCGGCGTTGCCGGCGCTTGATGGCTGCGTCGACGCTCGCCTGCTGACCGACAGCGTCGGTGGTCCAGCGGCAGCTCTCCACGCTGTCGCGAAGGGCCTCAGTGCGGAGGCCGCGCGCTCCGCGCTCCACTCCCTGCATAGCCTCTGTGATCCCCGTTGCGTCCATGAGCGCAGTGGCCGCATCAGTGGGAGCGACGGGAGCTTCCGGCTCTGGCACATGCTCCAGCAGCATGGGGTCTGCCGTGAACGGCTCCCGACGACCGTGCCCTTGAATGTACTCTCGAGACCTCACCATCGGGGTGCCCAGCTCGGGCGCGAAGCGACGGGGCAGGAACAGCCCGCCCTCATCGATGAAGCGCAGCCGGACGCGCTCGATGCCGTGCTCCCTCTGCAGTGCACGGTACGCGCCGCTCAGCCTGCCACGCCACGCCACGACCTCGACGGGGACGCCGTGCATCAGCGCGCTGCGAAGCACGGCTGGGAAGTTGGACTCGCCCTCCGCGACGCCGCCGTTGGGATTGCCGTCGCCCGTGACAAGCACGAGGCGCTTGCGGCCTGGGAGTCGCTCGAGCATGTCCGAGAACTCCCTTGCGCGCCGCTGCACCTCCTCGTCGACCAGCTGCTCCCCCGCTCCGGCGGCTCGAATCTCCAAGTACGTCAGCCGCCTCGACACTCCGGCGGCACACAGACGATCAACGTTTGCGTCGCGCCGCCTGGCAGTGCTGGTTGCCACGGCGACGGCCATCTCGCCCTCGGCGGTCATGTGAACACGGCGGCCAGCGATGACCTGCCGCACAAAGTCAACAGGGTCCTCGAAAGCGCGCTCTTGCGCCCTCGTGGCAGTGATGACGATGTTGGACAAGTCTGCGGAGGATGGATGGCCAAGGTGTGGGGGTCGGACATTGCGACAAAGGCTCAGTGTTGCAGGCTCGAGGAAAATCAAGGAGAAAAAAAAAATCCTTCCGCTCGGCTGTTCATCAGCTGCCTCGCGTGCCGTCCTGCTCACCGATGGCCACGCAGACAGCCTCGGACGGCTGAATGCGGAATGCAGGCTCGAGGCCCACCCCACCAGCGGTGCTGGCACGTGTAGGTGCTGCAGCGCCAGGCGTGGAGGCTTTGGCTTGCCGTCGTCGAGCGGGGCCTGGTGTTGCCGCTGCTCGGCGACGATGGGCACGCCCTGGCTGACTGCGACGAGCCATCGCAGGTTGCTGGTCGTTGGTGCTCTCGAAGCGGCAGGCGTGTTCCGCTCTTGTGCCTCGAGTGCCGCGGTCGGAGTGATCCTGGATCTTGGCCAACAACAAGGGCTCTGTTCGATATTGGTCGTCACACAAACATTCGGGCAGTGGAGCCCGTCGTAAGGTGTTCATCAAGCCTTCCATGGCTCTAAACTTGTGTGCCTGTAGGCCCTCTCTACAAAGTGGAGGGCAAGGCCTGCAACAGCAGGAACAAGCGAGCAGGCTCATCCGTGCATAGCGAGGGGAAAGTCTGTAGGGT
>Ga0136560_1001160_pt1 | contig 13453 bp, 9 predicted proteins | sample AntRauMeHopE1497_FD_104925 | JGI IMG/M metagenome (GOLD analysis project Ga0136560, IMG submission 104925) | Saline lake microbial communities from Rauer Islands, Antarctica - Metagenome Hop E1 #497 | ecosystem: Environmental > Aquatic > Non-marine Saline and Alkaline > Saline | place... | reverse complement strand
CCCGCCCCATGGTGGTGGAGGCGTACAAGGAGTTCCCCCCCCTCGGGCGCTTCGCCGTGCGCGACATGAAGCTGACCGTGGCGGTCGGCGTCGTGAAGGCCGTCGAGAAGGCCGACAAGTGAGTCGACCACGGCTTCCTGATGGCAGCCACCTGCGTGCGAATGCCTCCCGCACCTGCTGCACCCCCCTTGCAAAGTTTGAGGATCGTTGACCGCTGTATGGCCTTGTGCTGTGTGGTTGGCAACACCTTGAACCGAGCTGACGGATCCCACCCACCGCGAAGCGTCCACGCTGCAGCGTGCTCAACGCATCAATCACGTTTGGCCGTCACAGCCCTTGTTGCCCGCCATGCGTGGTGTGTGGGGGGGCGCTGACGCGGTCAAGTTCGCTTTGCCGAAGGTGACGGTCGCCGGGTCCGCGCACTCGGCGCACGGCCAATGTCGGCCGCAGAGGAAGCGCTCCTACGCGGCGAGGGAATTGACCCGAAGCACAGGGCCGTGGTCTCAACCTCTGAGCTTCGGGCGCTCCTGGAGGCCATTCGGGTGAGCCGCCGTTTCCATCGCCAGCCGGGAGGCAACCCTGCCTCCCCCTGGACACCATTGTCCGGGGCATGCTTCCAAGCACTGCAAGCAGGCGCGCGCTTGGGCCGCCCGCCGGTTCGCCCGTGACGCCGCCCGAGGGCACCGAGTTTGGCCACCTCGCACATTGGCCCAGAGGCACCGAGGGCGCCACGGCCCGACAACCTCCCGAGCCGGATGCTCAGAGCTCCCCGCAGGAGCCCTCCGCTACCCTGGATGCGATCAGCGGGCGGTTCCAGGACGCGTTCCCCGAGCAAGCGAGGTTCCGCGGATGCTGCGCCCTTGTCATCCTGCTGCGGGACTTCCTGCTGACACTGCCTCAACGCCTGTCGGTCTACTTCCTGCTGTTTGACGTGTATCGGAGGCATCGGCTGGGTACCAACCCGTTCATGCCCGTTTTCATCAACGCCGTGCGCGCTGGTTCGGGGGTTGCAAAGGCGGAGAGGAGCTTTGCCCAGCAGCTGCTGATGAGCGCCCCCACGGACAAGGCTGTCGGGCAGAGGAGCCCTGAGTCCTTCGTGGAGGAGCTTTCATCGCGGGCGGGGGCCACCAAGACGCCCGACCTGTCGGCCATGGTCCACGAGTTTGAGAAATCGCTGCCGGCCGTGCCGCTGCTGCTGAGGGCGGAGCGGGGCCCCGTCGTCATCGATGCGGCCGGAGCTGATGCCCGGGCCAAGGGTCGGCGCGCCGTGGCGCACGCACTGTCGCTGGACTCTGCTTCTGCGGCCGATGCCGGGGCCGCCGCTGCCGCGCGCGGGTCCATGGCCACCCAGGGGGCGGAGGCGGCCGCCTCTGCCTCGGACGTGCCCCTTGGCATCGACGATCTGCCGCAGCTGCAGGCCTCCTCCGTCGCCGCGTCGCTCCGCCTCCCAATCACCCCTGGCGAGTCGGCACGTGCCGAGGGGACGGAAACTGGCGCCAGGTCAGCGCTCAGCGTATCGGCGGCCCTTGCGTCCATCGCGGATCAGGAGGCAGAGGCCGGTGCGAGGGCCGAGGCCGGGTCCCAATGGGGCGCGGCCTCTGCGTCGGCCGCTGGGCCTCAAGGCCTGGCGCCTTCGTCGGACCCGGCGGCGGCGCTGCGCGGTGGCGTGGCCCGCGTGCCCCCCGCCCTCATGGCAGCCGCGGCTCTGGACACGCCGGACCCGGCGTCGCTCGGCTCGGAGGACCTTTTCCGCCTCGGAGGCTTCCAGCCGGTCTTTGCCAGGCCGCCGCCCCCGCTCGTTGGCCTCGGCGTGGACGAGCTCGTGTGGCTCGACGCAGCCGAGGCACCCCCCCTGCTGTGGGAGACGGGGATGGGCGAGGCCGGCGCGTCCTCGAGGGAGGTGCGGGAGCTCATGGCCCGGGCGACGTCGGACCCCCTGAACGAGGCCGCCCTCGGCCGCATCCGGCTGCTGCTCTCCGCCGGCCCCCGCGCCGTCTTCGAGAGCGGCCTGTCCCCCACCACCCTCCCGGCCCTGGTCATGAAGAACGCCCTCGTCGCCGTGGAGTGCCTCAAGCTCCTCAAGGGGTCCGCGCAGATCGACGAGTGAGCCGAGGCGGCAGCCGCAGCCGCCCGCCTGCGCGCCGCCACCGCTCCGCGCGCGCCCCCGCGCGTCCGGCGGCCCCGGCCTCACCCCGCGCCTCCGGCTTCCGTCCCCCGCAGCTTCCTGTCCGCGCTCGTGCGCATGCCCATGACCCTCGAGTCCATGGAGGTCGTCAACCACATCGCCTCTGCCATGGCTCTGCCGCGCCACTTCCTGTACATGTACATCTCCAACTGCATCACCCTCTGCGACAAGCTGCCCGACCCCCACAAGCAGTCCCGTCACGTTCGCCTCGTCGGAGTGTTCCTGCAGAGCCTGATCCGCACCAAGGTCATCGAGGTGAAGGACCTGCTCGTCGAGGTCAAGGCCTTCTGCATCCGATTCTCGGACATCAAGGAGGCGCACAACCTCTTCAAGCTTCTCCGCAAGTACGAGGAGTCCGAAGGCTCCGCGGGCCCGTGATTCCGTGACACCCTTGCCCCGCTTGCCCGCCTTACCGAAGCGACAGCTGCTTGCTCGAACAGAGCCGCGCGCTCGGCCCGCAGCCCGCGCGCGGCTCGACCGAGCACACGATCTGCACACACCTGAGCCATGCGGGCAGTCATCGCAGCAGTGGCCGCCCTTGCGGCAGGCGCCGCTGCCCACCGCGAGTGGGCGGCGGACAACATGCTGACCATCGAGGCATCGACCGAGGTGGAGCAGGTAAGCGGCCCGACCCCGACCAGCGGCCCCGGCGCAGCGCATTGCTGCGCCCCCCCCTGAGGTGCCTTGCGCCAGGGGCGGGGGCAGGGGCGGCCTTGCACGACGGCGCCGGCGAGGTGCGATCGACTGCAACATGATGTTCTGCCCCATCCGCTGTTCCCCCGGACGCAGCTGTTCCTGAACTTCGCCGAGGAGCCTAGCCAGATGCGTGTGGCGTGGGTGACCCAGGACCAGGCCGCCAGCAACGTGCAGTTTGGCAAGTCCAAGAGCGCACTGACGTCCTCGGCCGTCGGCAACTCCTCACAGTACAACTACGGCCTGTACACCAGCGCGTGGCAGCACTTCGCCACGATGGACGGCCTTGACCTGGGCGAGCAGTACTACTACCGCGTGGGTGATGCCTCGGCGGGCGTGTGGTCTGACGTGCGCTCCTTCACCAGCCACCCGGGCGTCGGCCCCGACATCCCCTACGTCTTCGGCGTCATCGGCGACCTCGGACAGACCAAGTACTCGAACGACACCGTGCACCACGTGCTCGCCAACCCCGACGTGCAGAGCTCCATCATCGCCGGGTGAGCCGCCGGCCGCGCGCCCCGCCCCGCGGCCTCCGTCGGCAGCCGCGGGCCCCGGCGCCGATGCAAGCCCCGGGCTGAGCTCGGTCCGAACCAGCCGCGAGGCCTCACCTCCCCCGCTTCCACCGCCCCGCTCTCTCCCGCAGCGATCTCTCCTACGCCGACGGCGACCAGCCCCGATGGGACTCGTGGCGCCGCATGGTCGAGCCCCTCACGTCTTCCGCGAGCCTCCTCGCCGCAGCGTGAGCCATTCTTCCCGGCCCCGCCGCTGCCGCCGTGCCGCACTGCGCTGCCGGACCATGCCCGTCGTCCCGCGCAGCGCGTGCGGACTTTCTGGCCAAAGCACACCACCGCCACCACCTCACTGGCAGATCCGCCCCCCCTCTACCCTGCGCCGCCACGTTCCCCCGCCCCGCAGCGGCAACCACGAGATCGAGTCCTTCTTCGGCCTCAACTTCGTGCCCTACCGCGCCCGCTTCCGCTTCCCCTGCGCGGAGGGCTGCGATACCGACGTCTTTGGGCTCTACTACGCCGTCAGCATCGGCCCCGTGCGGCTCATCGTGATGAACTCCTTCGGCAACTACTCGGCCGGCTCCCCGCAGCTGGCGTGGGCCAAGAAGGAGCTCGCCGCCGTGGACCTGAGCGTGACCCCGTGGGTCGTGCTGATGGAGCACACCCCCATGTACTGCTCCAACCTGGACCACTTCAACTCGGGCAAGCCGCTCCTTGCCCTGCTCGAGGACGACCTCCTCCCCCTCGGGAAGCGCATGGTCGTGTTCGCCGGCCACGTGCACGCGTACGAGCGCACGCACGCCGTGTACCAGGACAAGCTCGATGCCCGCGGCCCCACCTACGTCACCATCGGCGACGGCGGCAACCGCGAGGGCCTCTACGCCGAGTGGCAGGACCCCAAGCCCGTGTGGTCCGTCACCCGGGAGGCCCAGTACGGCCACGGCATCCTCCGCGTCAACGCGACCAACCTCGTGTGGGAGTGGCACACCGTCAACACCACGGAGCCCGTCATCTCTGACACCTTCACCCTCACCGCCAACTGAGCGGGCGGGACATGCCCTCTCGGTTTGGGCGGTGCCGCGTGGTTGGACGAGTGTGTGGACGCGCGCGCGAGCATGGAAGAGAAGGGCCGCGAAGTGCCCCCTCAAGAAGAAATCGTGAGCCGTGCCTCCACAGCTGTGTTAAGCCCCGTTGGGTGAGCGGATATCCTGATCCCCACCCCGACCGCGTGAACGGAAGGAGCGGGTGGCCGCCGGACGCATAACTTTGATGCTGGCCAACTGCTGAGGGGACAGCGCGCTGGGCTCAGGCGCGGCAGGCTTGCGCCCTCGCAGCCTTCTTCGCCACTGGCACCGCCCCGCAACGTTTGCCCTGTGAGGCTTGCACTCTCTGCGGGCGGCGCGGGCCGAAGCCACGCGCCGCGGCCCGGGGACTTTCCCGAGGCTCGGCCTTGCCCTGGCAGAAGCCAGTGCCCAGCCGCCGGCAAGCAGGTGGTAACAGAGTACCAAAAGCTGCTAGCCACGGCGGCGGGCAAGCCGAGCCCCACGGCGTCCTCACAGCAGAAGAAGCACGACTGCCAGCTTCCGGGCGCTCTTCTCGTTGCTGCTCTGCCGTTTGGCTCTGTCAGCGATCGACGATGAGCGCAGCCCATGGCCTTGCGAAGTTCGTGGAGCGCGGCTGCAGCCAGCACTAGGGCTGGCCGACCTACGATCAATGCTGAGCGGTCTTGTGGCGCGCTTGGCTGTCTAAGGGCATCGGCTTGTGGAATCCGACCTTGTCTGTCCGCGGCCTCGACAGGCGCTCCTCCCGGACTTTCCAGCCACGCTCTGAAGCCTTGATAAGGAGAGGGCGACCAATTCATGAGGCGCCAGTCCCTAGGGGGAGCGATGCCCGTCCGAGCGCACCACTCGATGCCACTGGCACGTCTAGCGACCGCACACGAGTGCCGTACAAAGCAAGGGTACTGCTCTCAAGCTAAGGAGCGTGGCTGAGTGCCCTATCCAGCCGCGCAGCGGCGAGGAGGGGGGTAGCAATGCTCTGCTCCAGCTTTCCGCGGTCACTGGCTGCTCAGCACAGGCACACTGCCTGAGCTCCTTTGCGATGAGGGCCGCCGTCGCAGCCATCTTGGCCTGTGCCCTGACAGTGCGCGCTGACATTGACTTCAAGCGCCTGCACGTTGTGAGTTGTTCTTGATGGCCGCCACGGTGCGCCGAGCCGGCCCGAGCCGTTCTCTCAGCGCGACCGTGCCACAGCCCTGTGCCGTGACCGGTGCGAGCGTTGCGGCGGCCGATGCCGCGGCGGCGATCGGGTGCCTGGTGTGGCTGTGGCGCATGTTGAAGCGCGGCTCAAGCAACCCTGCGCACTGCCGCCTGCTGCCGCAGGTGGACGTGTCGGAGAGCGGGCACCGCTGGATCTTCCGCTCGAACTTCCCCAAGGTGAAGGTCAACGGCACCGAGGAGTTCGCGTACCCGAACCCCCTCCTGGGCTGGATGCAGCAGCGGGCGAAGGAGGAGGGCGGCGGCAAGCCGTTCCCCTCGTCCTTCCTGCTGCAGGACATCTCCTTCGACAATATCTTCGAGTTCGACGACCTGCAGATCGAGACGGACTGGTTCAAGCTGCACCCCGAGGCGGGGAACATCACCTACTGGCCGCTCCTCGGCCAGTTCCTGCCCCCGGAGGACGTCGACCCCGAGCAGCGCGCCGCGCTGGTCAAGGACCAGGCCCAGCTGTGGGCGCTCGACCAGCTACCCTCCCGCCTCGCCACCGTCCGCGGCTGGCTCATGGACGAGTCCGGCCCGCCCACCGTGTACCTCTGGCACTGCGAGGCCGGCTGCGATCGCACGGGCGAGGTGAGCGGTGACGTCCCGCCGTGCCGTCATCACGGGGCCACTGCCCCCCCGGCTGCCGGTCGCCTCCTCCGCCCCGGTCGCTGTGCCCGCCATCCTCCCCCTTTCCCCCTCCCACCTTCCGTGCAGTTCTCGGGAGCCTACTACATGAACTACGCCGGCTACAACGTCTCGGCGGCCTTCGCCCGGGACACCGTGGAGTGCGGGCGGCCGCCCAACTACTTCAGCAAGAGCGCCATCGCATGGTGGTGCCTCTCGCGGGAGAGCGATGGCCACCCCGAGGGCAACTGCCTAAGCTTCTGAGCCGCAGCAGGGTGGCGCCGGGAACCCCCGGCGGCTTGGGCGCCGGCCGGGCCAGCCGGAGCGCGTCGAGGCCGGCCGACCAAGTGTCGCCGAAAGCGGTCGATTCGGCAATTCGGAGTCCACAGGGGGGCATAACGTGCCAGGGCCGGCCGCGGGGGAGCGCCGGGTGCCGACGGAGGGTGTGTGCCCAGGCTCGCGCTGCCGCGGTGCGCGCCGGGGGAAGCATGGCAGCGGGTGAACGTTTGCCCGAATGATGCCCGGTCAAATCGGTGTGTCGATGAGGGCGCCAGCCACGGCGGAGCGTGCGAGCGGCACCCCGGGGTCTGGCCAGCACGAACGCCACTCCTACGGCGTTCACTGCCACAGGGTCGTGCCCCGGCCCCGAGATCCGACCGCCGCGCGGCAACCCGGACCGAGCGCCCGGGAAGGCCGCGCCCTGCTGGCGAGCGGTTGCAGTCCTGGCTGCCTGCGCAAGCTTAGGGTTGGGTCAAAACATTTGCTTCCCGCAGGGCCGGTACCAGTCCGCGTCATGTGCCCCGCCGCCTCAATGCTAGCATGAGTCTAACATCGTGAAGCCTTGACCGGTATTGCTTCGGGGCCTGAGCACAAGTCGGACCGCACGGCCTGCTTTGCCTGACTCGCCGCCGCGTTTCCCCGGCAGCTGATCACGCGAACCCCGCGGACTGTGGGCTAAACCGTGTCGCTACCTCCAAAGCTCGGAGCGTGTGTGGCGGACCGCTCAGCCGCAGCGGGGCCGGCAGTCGCTGCGGTGGTCTCTGCACGACGAGGCACGCCAAGCACAGCCGACTGCGGCGATGGCAGGGCTGGTGCGGGCGGGGCAGTTTGCTCGCGATGTTTTGTCGCGATCGGCCGCGGCATTGGCGTCCCTGGCCCGTGCGCCCCGGGTTGTTGGGGCGTACCGGGGTCCAGGCGACGCTTCGCGAGTTCCGAGCGGTCCGCAGCCGGGACCGCTGCGCTCCTGGAACCGCGTCGGCGCATCAGGGCAGCACGCTGTCGCAGGGGGGCAGGGTCCGACCAGCGGGCCGGGCGGGCCGGTCCTTCTCGGAATCGACTACGGCTCGAAAAAGTGCGGGGTCGCGCTGTGCGAGTACGGTTCCATGCGCTTCCGCGAGCTCAAGTCAATCCCCACCGGACCTGCGGGGCAGGGCCGCGGGCGGCGCGACCACTCGGATCTCGTGGCCTCGGTCGCGCGACTCGTGGGCTTGCACGGTGTGCACGGGGTGGTGGTGGGGGTCCCGCTCCGCGGGCCCTCGAGCACGGAGGACGCCATGGAGCGCACGGCGGGCTTCCTGCGCGACCTCTGCGGCCCCTCGTGTCCCCTGGGGGTGCCGGTGACCATCGCGGACGAGACGGGGTCGAGCGTGGAGGCGCGCCGGCGGCTCCGGCTCGAGGCAGGGTCGCGCCGCGCGAGGGCAAAGGCGTCATCGTCGGGGGCGGGGCCGACGTCGGCGCAGGGGCGGTGGGCGCGGGAGGCGTCGAGGGGGGGCGGCGCGCCCGGGTCCGCGCGGCTTGGGCAGGGGTCCCTTCGCCGGGTCGACGGGGTGGCCGCTCGCGTGATCCTGGAGGCATTCGTGGGGCGGATGCGGCGGGAGGAGGCGTCCATCGCCCGCGAGCGGACGGGAGCGGCGGCGGCAGCGCCGGGCCGGGGAGCCACGCTCACGGCAGGCGGCGCGGCCGGCGGCGAGCTACCCCCCGGCTCGGCGTACGAGCAGGGCGGCGCCGAGGGGGACGGCTCCGACGCCGAGGCCGGGTCCGCTCCCGTGCGTCTCCTGGCCGTGGCCCTGGGGCGGCCCGAGGGGTCGAGCGCGAGGCAGCTGGAGCTGCGGCGGCTGCGCAGCCTGGACCGGCGGCACGCGGCCCGGGGGCGGGGCGCCGGGGCGCTGGAGCGGGCGTTTGCAGCGGCGAGCCGTCGCTCCACGCGCCCCCTCGGCGGTGACGTCATCGGGCGGATCGTCGCAGCCTCGGGGCCGGCCGCTGCACCCTCCGCGCGCCCGGGGCCGCAGCCGCGGGCGGCGGCCGACCCGAGTCTTGCCGAGAGCTTCGCTGACGTGGCGATGCGCCGGCGCGCTGGCGCGGGGCCGGTGGACCGGGCTGTGGTGGATGCAGGGGTGGCGGCGATAGTGGCGCGGGGCGCGGCGGGGGAGTGGGGGGAGGACGAGGAGAGCGAGGACGGCGAGGACGACGAGGCGTGGGACGCCGGCGCGGGGAGGGGGCAAGGAGGATGGCGGTCCGAGCGGCGGCTGCCGGTGATGGCGCCCCGGTCCGGCCTCCGCGGCCTGTCGCAGGCAGAGCTGGACGAGCTGATGGGGCCGAGCGCGGCCGTGGGGATGCCTGCCAGCGGCGCGGGCGCAGCGGGGCGTGCGGCGGTCTCGCCTCGGCGGGCGGGGCGGGCGGCCGACGCCGCTGGGGCAGCGGCCGCGGCAATGGGTGACGCCCCGACGACGAGCGCGGAGCGGCGGAGCATCCGCGAGCGGGTGCGGGATGCGGCTCGGCAGATGGCTTCGCAGCTGCAGGGCGGGGAGGAGGACGACGGCATCGACGCCGACACCCTGGCGCTGCTGGGTGTGGAAGGGGAGGGGGCGGGGGAGGGGGCGGACGCGGCTGTCGAGGCGGCGCGGTCGATCCTTCTGGATATGGGGGTGGACCCGGACACGACGGAGGAGGAGGGGGAGGGCGCCGCTGGGCCGGCGGAGGAGGAGGACAGCGAGGAGGAGGAGGAGGAGGAGGAGGAGGAGGAGGAGGGGCTTGCCCGAGGCCTGGACGCGACGATCCGAGAGACGGCGGCCCGGGCTGGCGGGGGCAGCTGGGCGTCCCTGGCGGCGATGCTGCAGGGGTCAGGGGTGCGTCAGGCGGCGGCGGACGCGAGGGCGGCGAGGCCGACGAGGCCCGGGGACGCCGCGAGGGCGGCCCGCCCGGTGGCGCACGAGGACGTGTTCGACGTGTGGGCGGGGCGCGGCGGCGGGGACGGCGGCGGGGAGACGCAGGTGCTCGACGGGGACGAGGTGGAGGCGGAGGCGGGGCGGCGGGGCCGGCCGGTGGTGGGCGCTGTGACGGGGGCCGAGGCGGACCGGACGGCGGCGTGGGTGCGGCGGGCCGCGAGGAGGGGCCGCGCGCCCTTTGCGGCCGACGAGGACGGGCGTGCCGTGCGGGCTGAGGAGGAGGAGGAGGAGGACGACGAGGCCGCCCGCTCGTGACTGCCGCGTGCATGTGGCCTCTGTGGGCGGCAGCGGCGCCCCGGCCCGCAAGCATCCTCACGCCTCGCGCACCGGCGCGTACGCACTCCCGCCAAGCAGCGCCCAGCCAGCCCCTGTGCCCCGCCGTCACAGCAGAGCCAGCGCGCTGATGTCCAGATCCCCGCCCCGCACCCGATCCCCGCCGCCCGCAGCCGACCCCGCCTCCTCCCCGCCCCCGTCAAGAAGCGACGCGCCCATCTCCCCGGCAGAGCCGCTGGGGACGGACGCGGTAGCGCCGACGAGCTCCGCGACCCGGCGCCTCGCCGCCGCCACCACCGGCATGCCGCACGCCGCCTCGCTCGCGTGCCTCTCCAGGTTCGCCAGGTCCTTCAGCAGGTGCTTGGCCGGCCCCCCCGGTCTGTAGTCGCCCCGGGCCATGCGCGGCCAGTGCTGCTGCAGCACCGCCGAGTCCGCGAAACCGCCGCGCAGGGCAGCGGGGACGGCGTCGACGTCCATTCCCGACGCCCTGGCCACGCGAAAGGCCTCGGCGACGGCCGTGGCCTGCGCGGCCACGATGGCCTGATTGAGAAGCTTGGCGAGCGACCCCGCGCCGACGGCGCCCACCACCGTCGTCCGGCCGAGGTGCGCCAGGACCTCGCTCACGGGGCCCGGGACCGCCTCCGTGTCGCACCCGGCCATGATGGCAAGCGCTCCGTCCCGGGCGCCCTGCTCCCCGCCCGATACGGGGGCGTCGAGGAGTGCGACGCCCAGCGCGGCGAGGCCGTCGCGGACGCGCGTGGCCTCGCCCGGAGCAATGGACGATACGCACACCACGGCTGCGCCACGACGGATGGGGAGCGCCGCCGTCCCCGCGGCGCCCAGAAGCACACTCTCCGTGGCCGGGCCGTCGCTGAGCGCCGTGAGGACGACATCCGCGCCTTCGACCGCCTCCTCGGGACACCCATGTACCGAGCACTTGCTACGGCTCTCGGTACGAAGGCCCCCGCGCACCGCTTCGGCTTTTGCGGCGGTGCGATTCCACAGCCTCGTGACGAGGCCAGCCTCCGCAAGCCTCGCGGCCATGTGGCCGCCGATGATTCCCGTGCCCAGTACGGCCACAATGGGCCCCGTGGACTTGAGACTTGCCATCGCCGTCGAGTGGGAGCGAGAGTCGGCCGGAGCGCGAACAGAGGCCGGGCCGAGCCGGCAACCAGCCAGCACTCCGTGCGGTGGTGAGCAGCACGGGGTGCGGCGATGGCCGACCTGTCACAGTTTGCCTACGGCGCGGGGCTGGGGCGGTCCGTCAAGCGCCCTGCCAGCCGCTTGAGTACCACCGCGTCTGCATCGCCCGCTCCCACGGCGAAGCGCGCGCCCGATGCGAGAGCGTTCAGCCGTGCGGATGCAACAGATGATCTGCCGGAGCTGCAGCGTGTTCTCCCCGCCGGGGAAGGGAGTCCTCGTTTCGATGTGTGGACGGCCAGGGCCGACCCAGACGGCGGCGGTGCCGCGGCCCTGTTCCGCTGCCAGGGCATTCCCGGGCAGTATCGCGAGCGGGTGCAGGCATGCTGTGCGGCGTGTGGCCGGGCGGGGCTCCCGTGCGTGCACCTGCCCGAAGTCCCGCTCCGGCTGATGCTCGTCGGGCACAACCCGTCGGACGTTTCCTGGCGGGACGGTTTCGCGTACGCAAACCCCGGGAACCAGATGATGAGGCTGCTCCGCGGCAACCGGGCCCAGACGGAGGCAGGGGCGGAGGTCAAGGCCGAGGCCGGGGCAGCCGCGCCGTCCCCCTGCAGCCCTGGTGGCAAGGGCAGCGCGGCGTCCGCGGGCACGGCGCGCGAGGCTGGCTGCCCCTCCCCCCCAACCTCGGGGCCGGCCGACGCCACGGCCGCGGGTTTCGACCACGGGCGGTGTGACGCCGCGTCGCTCACTCCTCTGCCCGTTGGCGCGGCGTCTTCCCGCCGCGCTCGGGGCTCGAGGCCCAGGATGCCGCCCCGCTTCGCCTCGGCGTCGGCTTCCTCGACGTGCGCTGCGAGCCAGGCAGCGTCGCCTCCCGGGTGCCGCTCGGGGCAGAGCACGTGGCGGCGATGTTCCGGCGGATGCGGCTCCACAAGAGCCGGTGCGAGGCGCTCTGGTCCGACCCGGAAGGCAGGAGGGAGGCATCGTCGGCCGTTCGGGCGGCGGTCGAGCGCGCCGCCGGCTCGGACCCCGCCGCCGCGGCGGTGAGCGACGGCGCTGCCTGCTTTGACCCGGCTCACGTCGCGTTCACGGGCGTCCGCCAGTTCGAGCTCGTGTTTGCCAGCGACCGGCTGCGGTTGCCGGCGCTCCGCCGCATGATCCGGCGCAAGGACAGCGACGGCAAGCAGCGCATCGCAAACCCGGTAAGCGAGCACATTCCCTTTCACATGTTCCCGGACGACTGGCCGTTCGGGAGGGCGACCAAAGTCTGGGTTTTGACTTCATCGTCTGGCCGCGCCGCCGCGTTCGCTGGCCGGGCCCGGGCCGAGCACTCCGAGCTAGCGCAGGCCGTGCTGGCCGAGCCATGGCCGCCCGCTGGTCTCGCCTGAGCGGCGTCAGCGCGATCGGCGTCGGCAGGGCCGGCGCGGTTGCCGCAGGGACGGGGGCAAACGGCGGCATCACTCGCTCCGGAGGCCATGCGCGCGATCACCAGCCATGTGCTGCTCACAGCCGTCCTGGCTTGTGTCGTGGGCGCGCAAGCGCGGAGCATGGAGGTGTCCCCGGGCGGGGCGGTGGACCCTGCGCTGATCCATGCGTCAGGCGTGTTTCCACATATCACTGTGACCGCGGACAGCGGGCCGAAGCGGTCCGAGTGCGGGATCGGCGCCATGCTTCCGTGGGCCGACAAGCTGTACGTCATCTCGTACCTGTCCGTCCCCAACGCCGGCTCCGGGACGGGCCTTTACACCCTCGACGAGGCGATGAACTGGGAGCGCGTCAAGGCGCACAACTCGACGTACGCCAACCGCATGATCGTGCCGGCGCTGGATTCCATCGTGATCGGGCCGTACGTGATCGACCAAGCCGGCGGCATCCGCGTGATCGAGCCGCTCCTCTCCGTGCGCATCGGCGGCATGGCGATGCACCTCACCGACCCTCACTCGGTGTACATGCTGGGCATGGACGGCCCGCTGTGGGAGGTGAACCTGACCACGCTGCAGGTGACGCACCTGTTCGACCTGCCGTCCGCGCTCGGCATCCCCGACGGCGAGCAGCCGCACTTCAAGGCCGCGCACTCCATGTCCGGCTGGCTCTACGTCGCCACCAACACCTTCTTCGAGGCTGACTACATGCAGAACAAGCACGGCGGCAGGCTCGCGGCCTGGAACGGCTCCTCCCTCGACCCGTCCTCCTGGAACATCATCGACGACACCGCCTTCGTGGAGATCGCGGGGCGGGCCAACTTCGGCAAGGTGGTCTTCGCCAGCGGCTGGGACGATCGCAGCTCCATCCTCAAGGTGCTCGACAACGGCGACGCCGCCGACCCCACCTACGACGCCAACTGGCAGACCTACCGAGTCCCCACGTCATCCCACACCTGGAGTGAGACGGCGGCCCCGGCAGCACCGCGCGCGCATGCCGCGTGCTCTAGCCGGCCTTCGCCCCGCGCCGTCGCCACAACCCCCCCCCCCCCCCCCGCCCTCCCCCCCGGCCCTCCACCTACCCCCCCCGGGACCCCGCGCCCCCCCCCCCCTCCCCCCCCCCCCT
>Ga0136560_1001158_pt1 | contig 13475 bp, 8 predicted proteins | sample AntRauMeHopE1497_FD_104925 | JGI IMG/M metagenome (GOLD analysis project Ga0136560, IMG submission 104925) | Saline lake microbial communities from Rauer Islands, Antarctica - Metagenome Hop E1 #497 | ecosystem: Environmental > Aquatic > Non-marine Saline and Alkaline > Saline | place... | reverse complement strand
CGTGTCGTCCCGCGACGTGTTGTAGCCGCACCCGGGAGGGTGGCAGTATGTCCGCATCCTTTCCTCCAGCACCGCCGCTGGAGGGTTCGTCCCGGCGACCAGGACCCCGAGCGCGCACGCTGCCGCCACGAGGGCTCGCATACCGGGCGTTTGTGCTCGTGTCTGGGTGTCGGGCGCGGCCGGCCGGCGGAGCCGGGCCTGGCTTTCCGCCCCGATGGCCTTCGCGCGCGACGGGGCGCTGGGGCATTCGCGCGCGTGGGGTGCGGATCGTCCGGGCGCCGCGCGCTTGTGCGCAGAGCGCGGAACTTTCGGTCTGCAGGCCACCCGGGGCCGAGCGTCCGGCGGGCAGGCCGCGGCGGCGGGCCGGCTCGCCACACACGGTCACACACGCTCTCGCGCACATGCTCCGGTACCGGTCTGAGACCAGCTTCCCGCCCCTCAGGCACGGAAAGCAGGGGAGGGCTGGGGATGGGGGGCGGGGCTCAGCCCGCCCCCCGCGCGGAGCACGGCCGGCCGGCCCTCGCGCCCTCCGTGCGCCACCACCGCACGGGAGCCACGCGGGCGTTGCGCGCTCCCGGGAGTGCGTCCCCCGGGCGTCCCGCTGGGCGGCGGTGCCGCGGCGCCGGCTCACTGCTCGAACTTGCCGAGGATGTCCTCGTCGCGGAACAGCTGGAACTCCTCCTCGCCCATCTTCACGGTGTGCCCGCCGTACTCGGGGAGGAGCACGGTGTCGCCGATGGCAACGGACATGGCGCGGCGGTTGCCGTCCCTGTCAAGGCCGCCGGGGCCGACGGCCACGATCTCGCCCTCGTTCTTCTTGACGCCAGAGTCCGGGAGGATGATTCCGCCCGCAGACTGCGCACCAAAGGACAAGAACGCCATGCTGGTGTCATTCCGGCGCACGGGGCGAGGGATGCGGCGCCGCGCCGGCCGCGCGGGCTCACCTTCATCTCGGGGACGATCCGGCGCACGAGCACGCGGTCGGCAAGGGGCACGAGGCGGCGGAGAGCAGAGGCCTGCGGTCGGTGGGGTGACACTCTCAGCGCAGGCGGTGGGTGTGCGGCCGCTCCCGCGCGTGCCAGCGCGGTGCGAGGCGAAAGCGACTATGCCGCGTGGCGCCACGTCGAGCCGCCCCCGGTCCGCGGACGCCCCGGGAGCGCCCGGAAGCAGCCTCTGATTGGGCCAGACGGCCGACAGCAGCTGTGTGGCCGCGAGCGCCGCGGGTCTAGCAGGCTCCCGGGCCGGCCGTCGGGCGCCAGCACCACGCCCGCGAACCAGTGTTCGCGCCGCTCGCGGGCCGCCGTCGGGCGCCGTTACCACGCGCGCCCTCCGGAGGTGCTGCCTTGTGATGTACAGTCGGGCGCCATCTCTGGTCTCACCATGCTGCAAGCTGTGCGAAGGACAGAGTGCACAGACCGTGTTCGAGAAAGAGGTCTTGCAGAGCTTTCGTGCGAAGCCCGAACCCGACTGAATCGCTCGCGCTGGCCCGTTTGGACGTCGTGTGTGCTTTGCTCTTTGCCACCAGAACGGCGTGCCTGGTGGCTCCGTCCATCCTTGAGGCGTGGTGAGGGCCGAAGCTGATGTAGCACGGAGCCGGGCTTCCAGCTGCCGGCGCCGCGGGCCATGCCCGCACCAATCCAGCCCTCTAGGCTTCGCCGGACCAAGCTATCGCCGTCTTGGCCGGCGTGATAGTGAACGAAGGTGCCAGTCTGTGGCATTGCCCCAGTCGGGGTTGCGGGCCCGGTGGCCAACGGCTCGCACAGCACTGCATGGTCATGGAACGATGTCCACGTGTCGAAATACCGCGAGGCTGGGTGCAGCGCCACGCGCCGGGCAGGTCTGGCGCAGCCCTGACCGCCGGCCGCTGCATGAACTCGTCCGGCAGGTGCTGGCCGCGGAGCGTGGTATGCGTAGTGCCGGGGTGATACTTGGTGTTTGAATCCCCAGATGCGGTCAATGGCCGCCGAAAGGGTGCCCGCGGCATGGCATGTGGTGGTCGGGCCGAGGAGTCTCCCAGCCTGCTCCGCGAGCTGCTGTCCAGGCGGCCGCGCGCCTCAGCTTTGCCGCCACATCACGCCCTGTGCTAGCTGGAGACTGCAGCGAAAGGAGACGAGCCGGCAATGCCAAAGAGCAGCCCGGCGGAGGAGCGTTGCTGCAGGGCGGCCAGGCCGCAGTTCCCGGCGCTTCCGAGCAGTCACCACTCCACAAAACCGGCCAAACACGGGCACAATGGGCCGCCCTGTGAGAACACCATAGCTCAGTCATGTTGCCACGGCTCGACGGCCCGGCCCAGGGCCGAACCGGGGGATGCCCTCCGTGCGTGCCGAGCTGCGTTGCTTGCCCCGCCAGGATGGCGACCGGCCCGCGGCTGGACGGAGGCAACCGGTACAACCGACGGAAGCCGCGCCGAGCCGGGGTCGGAGCTCGCCGGGGCGCCCATGGCGGAGGCTTTCCGAAGGCCGCCGAAGCCGGCTCGGTGATGGGCGTTTGGTCGATCGACCATGGGACAACCTGTCACACCGCCCTGACGGGCGCACGTTTGCCACCCGGCCCTCTCGCCCCGAGGTTCGCCGATCCGCCCATCCAGAGCCGTCGCGCTTGGACAGGCACGCAGCACTCGGCGGTTGACAGCAGGCCGCAGGCGCCCAACAGGTCGCGACCCGGGCTCTTCGCGGAAGCGGTTGGCGTCCTTGCTGCAGGGCGCGGTCCTTTCCGCCTGGCGGCCATGGCTGAACCCACGCTCGCCTCAGCGGCCGTCCCAACACTCCCATCTACCACGCCCGCGGTCAGTGCCGGGCAGGACACCAAGGGGGCGTCGTCGGCGCACCTGGGCGAGCCTGTGCCTCCACCCCCGCCGGCGGATCTCGCCCCGGCAGGCGGGCCGCCGCCTCAGGCAATTACCGCGGCCCCAATCACACCCGTCGCGGTGTCAGATCCTTCGCCAGGGACGAGCACGGCGGGGAACGGGACGCTGGCACAGACTGATCCAGTCTCTGCGCCGTCGAGCGACTCGAGCTCTGCGCTTGCGGCGCCCAGCTCTGCTTTCGGGTCGACGACCGGCGCCGTTTCCTCGGCCCCTTTGACCGCTCCTGCGGCAGACTCCCTCCCGTCTACCTTGCCAAAGGTTGAGGAAGGACTCGCCGCTCCGCCAGTGGTTGCAGCGCCGTCCCTGCCCGCAGTACCGTCGTTCCCGGCGCCGCCAACCCTTCCCTCGGCCTTAGCAGCGTCCGCCTCGGCCGTGGCGGCACCGCTGTCGTCAGGGGAGGGCGTCTCATCGATTGCGTCGTCGTCCTCGTCGTCGGCCGCGGCAATGGCCCCGTCTGTGGTGACCGCCCCCAAGATCGAGGCGCCGCCCTCGGCCCCGCCCTCGGCCGCGGCCGCCCCCGTCGACTACGCCGCGCTCTTCCCGGGCGTGGTGCCCCCGGGCGTGTCGGAGGGCCCCGGGCTACCCCCCCGCGCTCCGTCCCGCGGCGTGGTCCTCGCCGTCCGCCCCGTGATGCGCGGCAAGGTCACCTTCAAGCCCCCCCGCGTCAACATCAGCGGCACCTGGGCCAGCAACGAGGCCGACACCGTCTGGTCCGAGTTCGCATACCGCTCCACGGGCCCCGTCATCCTCCCCGCCGAGGTGACGCCCTCCACGCCCCCCATCGACTTCGAGGCCACGGGCCACTTCATGGTCGCGCAGCCCGGCAACGCCAAGGGCGTCCGCTGCAACGAGACGGCCATGCTCGTCCGCATCGGCGGGCCCGTGTGGCCGGAGGCCAAGCCGGCAGAGCGCCCCGCCGACAAGCCCGACGCCCCTCTCGTCGGCGTCCGCGGCGAGGGCCGCAACAAGCACGGCACCTTCCGCCTCGTGGGCTCCTTCTGCCCGGCCTCCAGGGCCATCTTCATCCTGAAGGTGTACACGGGCACCGCGGACGACTCCAAAAGGGCTTCCAGGGACGCCGCCAAGCGCTCCCGCGGCGCCGCCTTCCCCGCCCTCACCGCCGCCGGCCGCCCCATGCGCGCCGCCTCCCTCGAGCCCAAGGCCGCCGCCGCCAAGCTCTCCCGCCCCCTCCAGTCCTGCCTCGCCGTCACCCGCTCCTTCCTCTCCAACCAGGCGGCCGCCGCCTTCCGCGAGCCCGTCGACCCCGTCAAGCACCACTGCCCCACCTACTTTGACGTCATCAAGGCCCCCATGGACCTCTCCACCGTCCTCAGGCGCCTCCTCGACGGTCACTACGCCACCCACGAGCAGTGGGCCGCCGACATGACCCTCGTCTTCGCCAACGCCACCGCCTTCAACCCCCCCCAGCACTGGCTCCACTCCACCGCCGCGGCCCTCCTCACCGACTTCCGCAAGCGCTACTCGTCCATCGTCGAGGCCGCCAGCGGCGGAGGCGGCGCGCAGGGCGCCGCGGCCAGGGCCGGGCTGGACCCGAACCGCAGGGGCGGCCAGCGCAAGGCCGCCGCAAAGGCCCAGCGCGTCCACGCCGCCGCCGCCCGCGCCTCGAGGAGGGACGAGGACCTCGCCGCGAGGCGCGCCTCCGGGCCCCACGCCCAGCGGGCCGCCCGGGAGCAGTCCGCGGCCTCCCGCTCCAAGCCCGGCCGGGCCAAGCGGGCACGCCCCGACGCCTACGACGCCGGCTACGGCGATGACGACGAGGACGACGACGACGACAGCCTCGCCCTCGGCCTCGAGTCCGACGACGACGACGCCGCCTCCTCCTCCCTCCCCCGCCGCAAGCCCTCGGCCCGCTCCAAGCGCCCCCGCTCCTCCGCCGACCTCAAGCAGGAGAACCAGGCCCTCAGCTCGCGCCTCGGCGACATGCAGGCGCAGATGGAGCAGATGCAGTCCGTCCTCTCGACCCTCATCGCCCACCAGGGGAGCGGCGAATCCAGCGCCATGCTCGCCGACCTCGCCGCGTCGGCGGCCTCCTTCGGCGCCCCCGCCCCCGCCCCCGCCCCCGCCCCGCGCCGCCGCCGCGCCGCCCCCGTCGACCCCGCCTCCCGGCCCCTCACCGTCGCCGAGCAGAAGCAGCTCAAGGTCGACTGGGAGGAGCTCACCGACGACCAGGAGCGCCGCGCCCTCGACATCATCGCCGAGTCCATGCCCATCGACGACGAGACGCGCGAGCTCGACCTCAAGGACGTCGACCCCAAGACCCTCAGGAGCGTTCAGCGCTTCGTCGCGTCGTGCGTCGGACGCCCCGTGCGGCCCGCCGGGAGCGGCAAGAAGCCGCGAAAGGCCCCCGCCCCCCGGCGCCAGTCCTCCTCGTCCTCCTCGTCCTCGTCCGCCGCCGCCGCCATCGGACACCACCACATGGACGAGCCCGCCCCGGCGCCGCCCCCCTCCCTCCTCGCCACCTCGGCCCCCTCCCCCGCCCCCGTCATGGCCGGCGGGCCCATCCCCTCCCTCATCGACAACGACTGGGAGGGCCTCGACGACGACGACGACGATCTCGGAGCCCTGCCCCCCGTCCCCGGCGCCCCCGCCCTCCTCGGCCCCACCGCCATGGCCGACGGCGCCCCCGGGCCCCTCGTCTCTGCCGCCGCCGCAGTCTCCTCCTCGGGGCAGGCAGCCGCGGCCAACCCTCCCGTGTCCTCCGCCTCGCCCCTCGTCCTCGCCGAGCCGGCGGCCTTCCCTCCGAGCTCCTCCGCCTCCGCCTCCTCCTCCTCCTCGGCGCCCGTCACCCTTCCCCCCGCGAGCGCCCCTTCCCTCGGCGCCACGCAGGACGCTCTCATCCAGAGCGCCGCGGCGAGGAGGGAGGCTGAGCTGCGGGCGCAGGAGTCCAAGACCAAGGCCGAGCAGGAGGAGGCGGCGCGCCGAGAGGCTGCCAGGGCCGCGGAGGAGGAGGCGCGCCGAGCCGATGCCGAGGCCCGGGCCGCGGAGGAGGCCGCGCGGAAGCGGGCAGAGGAGGAGGCGGCGGAGCGGGTCCTGGAGGCGAAGCGGGAGGCCGCCAGGGCGCAGGCCCAGGCCCAGGCAGCGGCGCAGGAGGACGACGACGACGACGACGACGACGACGACGAGGGCGGGGCCGGGCCCGACGCCGCCTCCTCCTCGTCCTCGTCCTCCTCCGCCTTTGGCCCGTCCGGGCTCGGAGGCGCCGGGGCCTTTGGTGCCGGTGGCGTGTGACCTCGCCCCTTGACTGTGTGATGAGATCACGGCGCCACCAACGCCCGACCGATTCGGTCATACACCATCCACCCACGCACACACGCACCCACGCGCACGTCATCCCCGCTTCCCGGCCGTTACGCCCGCCGCGGACCACTCCCCCGCGATCCGAGCCGCCCTTCCCTCGATGTCGTCCCCCGCCCGCCCCTCCGCCTCGGCCTCAAAACGCGCGGCCGCCACCGCCGCCTTGGCCGTCGCGCCCCCCCGCGCCGCCAGCCTCGCCCCCGCCGCCTCGAACTCCTCCATCGGACCGGAAAGCACCGCGTCGCCCCGCTCCAGCGCAACGCCCAGCGGAGACAGCCCGTCTGACGCCGCCAGGCTCGGGTCCGCGCCGTGCGAGAGCAGCACGCGGACCGTGGACTCGGCCCGCGGCCCCATCTCCGTCGCGAACCGCAAGGCGGTCCACCCGTTGTGGTCCGCAGCGTTGCAGCTCGCGCCCCCGCGCAGGAGCCGGTCGACGCAAAGCTTGGCGCCGAGCCGCGCCGACATCATCAGCGCCGTCGTTCCCGTGTCGGGGATGACGGTGTTCGCGTCCGCGCCGTGGTCGAGGAGAACCTCGATGCACGGAAGCTTGCACGTCCCGGCGGCGGCCATCAGGGCCGTCCGGGTGCCGCCCGGGTTGGCGTTCACCTGCGCTCGCGGCCAGGGGTCAGAAGCAAGAGTCGGCCAGGCCAGGGACTCGCCGGGGCAAGGGCGCGGTGCCAGTCCGTGTGAGTCTGCAGGCGTGGTCGCATTGGACTCACGTCGGCGCCGCGCTCGATCGCGAGCTTCAGGCAGCCGAGGGAACCGTCCGCGGCGGCAGCCTTGGCCACGGTGTAGTTGCCCGAATCCTGGGCGTTGACGACCTCCGGGCACTCGTCGAGGCACCGCTCGAGCTCGGCCCGGTCATCCGTCTTGGCGGCAATGAGAGCGCGCATCAGCACCGCGGCGACCGCTGCATCGGAGCCTTTCGACGCCATGGCGCGACGACTTCGTGTGGCGGCGCCCACAGCACGGCGGAAGACCGGTCGCGCGCCGGAACAAACAACAACAACAACAACAAGGGCTCTGTTACATATTGGTCATCACACAAACAAGAGGCACGCGAGCACTCATCCCGTGCCTGCCCCTGGCCGGGACACCGCGGAGCGAAGGGACCCGGGTGCCGCTCGCGATCGGTGCTGGAGCCATGGCGCTGGGGAGCCTGGCCGCGGGCCTCATCGGGGCGCAGGCCGTCGCGGCGGCGTTCCAGTCCAGCCTCAGGCGGCGGGCCGAGGAGCTCGGCCTGCCCGGCGACAGCCCCGTTCTGCGGGACGTCAGGTCCAACAGCCGCACGATGGCCACGGTCGCGGGCGTCCAGAGCGGCCTGTTCTGCTACGCGTGGTACTGGGCGGTGGACCGCCTCGTCGTCCGGCGCAAGGGCGCCACGATGATCTCGCAGCGCCTGTGGGGCCGGCGCGTCCTGCGCCCGCTGCCCCTCCTCGTGTGCGTGGGGCTCGAGGCGCTCGCACTTGCTCCGTCGCTGGTGGCAGTCGCGCTCGCCGACACGGAGGCCGCCGAGCTCGAGCACGGCCTCGCCGTGGTCCTCACGGCCGCGACCGGCCGCCTCCGCCTGAACGAGGCCGAGCAGGTTGTCACCGTGCATGCTCCAGCCAGGCGCGCGGTGGCCACCGTGGCGCAGGAGGCGCTGCGCCTCTCGGGGCTGGAGACCACGACTTCCATCACCACCGGCTCGGCGCCGGCCAGCCTCGTTCTGAGCACCGTGCTGTACGCGTTCGCGCCCCTTCCCGTCCGCGCGGCGGTGGGCGCGCTGGTCTCGTCCGCGCTGGTCTCGGCCGAGTCGGAATCCTCCTTCCTCTCCGCCCTCGACATCGGCGAGGAGGCGTCCACGGGGCTGAGCGCCCACGACCGCGCCGACGTGGTCCGCGAGGTGCTGCTGGCGGCCGAGTGGCAGCAGCGGGAGCTGGTCGGGGCGCTGTCGTTCGGGCAGCTGGAGCCGACGGACGGCGGGAGGCCGAGCGGAGCCGCGCCCGTGCCGACCATGGTGTCCGGCCTCCTCGCCGCCTGCCTCCTGTGGGCCAAGGCCGAGCTGGAGGCCGAGGCGAGGCGGCGGGGCGACGCGGGTGACGCCGACGCCGCCGACGCCGCACGGCTCTGCGCCGGGGAGGGCGATGTGAGGTCTCTCACCGTGGTCACTGACGTGATGATGCTGGCGGCGGCCATGCCCGACGCGGCGGCGGCGCTCGGGCCCCCGGGTGCCGGAATCGTCGTCGTCCGCGACGCTGACGGCGTCGGCTTCGACCGCCGCCGCCTCGCCGCCCTCTTCGGTGCCGGCCTGAGCCGCTCCGGGCCGGGATCCGCCCCCATGGCGCCGGAAGCCCTCGTCCGCGCGGGCTTTGACGCCGCAATGATCGCGCTCGGCGGAGCGGCTGTCGAGGCCGACGGGGGCCTAGCCTGGACCTCAGAGGTCATGCAGGCGGCGGTGCCCGTGGCAGAGATGTCGGCCTCCGCCCCAGCGAGCGCCACGGCGCTGCTGATCGGCGTGGACGAGGCCCTGGCCGCCGCGGCGGGACTGCGATGGGGCGGGGCAGAGCTCCTGCGCAGCCTCGACGCGGCCCCGGCCGTCAGGGGGGCGGCCAGGGAACCGCCGCCGGCCAGAGACGAGCGGAGGTGAGGAGCAGGGGGAAGACACGCAGCGGCCGGCGACAGCGCGCCGTTCCCCATTCGCCCTGGGCCCGCTCCTGGCCCCGCCTGCGCGAGCCGCTCGAAGGCAATGATGTGTGCGCAATGGCAACGAGTCACTGACCGCCTGCCCGGCCGCCCACCACCCAGGGGACGCGGCAGCGCTCTCACACATCGCGGGCCGCCGCTCTGCGCCGCCCGCCGTCCGGCGTTCCACTCTGCCCCCCGCCGCCGCCATGTTCGTGTTCGAGAAGGCCAAGCGCGACCAGGTCGCCAAGCAGGACTCGGAGAAGCTTGCCACGTTCGCGCTGCAGGTGGCCGTGATCGCCGGCGTTCTCGCCGCCCTTCGCGCTACGTGAGCGAGTTGCTTGCAGCGCCGAGGCGCGTGTGCGTCGGTATACCAGCATCCCGCTGCCGGCGCGTCCTTGGGGCGCGCCTCGCCCGTGCGCCCGAGTCGCGCCGCCAGGCACGCCGAATGCTTCTGCGCGAACCGCCCAGCCCGACCCTGCCGCCCCCTCCCGAGCCACGCGTCGCAGGCCGTGGGCGCTCCAAAGGCTGGGCTTCACGCGCCCCCAGTGAGCCGACCGCTGTGGCGGCCAGGGCCGCGACGGGCGGGCGTGACCGCGGGGAGAGGCTCTTCGGGGGTGCCCCGAGACCTGCGCGGGGCGTGGTCTGGGCCGCTCCGCCCCGGCGGCGCTTGATTGATTTGTGTGCCAATGCGTGTCGGATTGCAACCTCGCTTGGTCGTCGGCGCCCTCCGGCCGTCCCGGCGCCCGCGCGCCCGAAGTCCGCCCGCACTCTGCTCGGCGTCGCGCCGCGCGCCAGCGTCACTCTTGCCCGCGGCAGGAGGCATGGACGCAGCCTTTTACGGCGCCGCGGCATCTGCCGCCCCGAGGGTCGCCAGGGCGGCACACGATGCCGGCGAGGTGCTTTCCCGGGACGCGCCCATCCCCGTGCAGCCCGCTCCCAAGCCGAAGCGTCGCAAGCGCCCCCGCCCCGCGGAGGAGCGGCTGGCCCCCGCTGTGGCGGCCAAGGTGGCGAGGCCCCAGGCGGAGCGGCAGGTTCCGGTGGTCGGGGCGCTTGGCGAGCTCGCGAAAAGGGCGCTGGACAGCGGGGCGCCGGCGCTCAGGGCCCAAAGGGAGGCCCTGCCCGTGCTTGCGCATGCTGACGCCATCGCCCACGGGCTGGCGACCAGCGCGAGCGGTGCCATCGTCGTGGTCGGCGAGACGGGAAGCGGAAAGACCACCCGTGAGGCCGCGCGCTCGCAAGGACCCAGGCTCGCCGGCACGGTGTGAATCGTGCATTGGTTCGCCCCGTGGCTGCCGGCCGGTGCTCGCGAGCGCCTCGGGCTCTCGCTTCCAACCCCCTTGCCGAACCGAGCTCCGCCCAAGCCCCGCTGCCGCCCTTCCCCCCGCCTCGCCCCGGCCCGAGCCCACCTGTTTTCCGCGCGCTCGCCTGCCCCGCTGCCCGTCGCAGAGGTGCCGCAGCTGCTGCTGCTCGCCGGGGCGGCTGGCCCGCCGCGGCTTCCCCCGGGTGCGCGCGCGAGGCGCGGGCAGACCATCGGCGTCTCCCAACCCCGCCGCGTGGCCGCGGTGACGGTCAGCCGGCGCGTGGCCGAGGAGATGGGGACGGCCGTGGGCGGGGCGTCGGGTGCCGTGGGCTACAGCGTCCGCTTCGACACCCGCTCCGGCCCCAGGACGCGCGTCCGTTTCGCCACCGACGGCATGCTGCTCCGCGAGGCGCAGGCGGACCCGCTGCTGGGGCGTTACGGAGTGCTGGTCGTCGACGAGGCCCACGAGCGGTCCGTTTCGACCGACGTCCTCCTCGGCGTCGTCCGCAGGGCGATGGAGCGAAGGGCTCTGCCCGGATCGCGCCTCCCGCCGCTGCGAGTGGTGGTCATGTCGGCGACGCTGGACGCGGCCCGTTTCGCTGCCTTCTTCGGGGGCGGGGAGGGCGGCGCCCCCTGCCCCGTGGTCACGGTGCCCGGGCGGCAGCACCCGGTGTCCGTTGCGTACGTCACGGCTCCGTCGGAGAACGTGGTTGACGACGCCGTGGCGACGGTGCTGCAGGCGCACCTCGCCGACGTCGGCTGGCCCGCCGGCGCCGCGACGGCCGAGGAGGCCGAGGCCGCGGGCATGGCACCGGGGGACGTCCGCCTCGGCGACGCCGCCCTGGCCCGCGGCGGCTACCTGGTCTTCCTCCCCGGCGCGGAGGAGATCGAGGACGCGTGCTCCGCCCTGCGGCAGCGGGGCGACGCCCTCCCGGCGCCGCTCCCCCGCCTCCACGTCTGCCCCCTGTACGCGGCTCTGCCCCCCGAGGCCCAGATGCGGGCCTTCGACCTGCCGCCCCCCGGCACCCGCAAGGTCGTCGTCGCCACCAACATCGCCGAGACGTCCGTCACCGTGCCCGGGGTCGCCACCGTCATCGACTCGGGCATCGTCAAGGTGCGCGGTTTCGCGGCCGCGAGCGGGGTGCAGACGCTCCGCGCGGCGCCGGTGGCGCAGGCGCAGGCGCGGCAGCGGGCCGGGCGGGCGGGGCGCGAGGGCCCCGGGCGCTGCCTCCGGCTCTTTCCGGAGAGCGACTGGGCATCGCTCAGCGCGCAGCCGACGGCGGAGATCCACCGCGCGTCCCTCGACAGCGTCGTCCTCCGCCTCGTCGCCATGGGCGTGCCACCGTCGGAGCTCCAGTCCTTCCCGCTCATCGAGCCGCCGCCCCCCGCGTCTCTCGCCGCGTCTCTCACCCGCCTCCTGCAGCTCCGGGCCGTCGATGCCGCCACGGGCGCGCTCACGGCGCGCGGGAGGGCCATGGCGTCGCTCCCCGTGGAGCCGGCGGCGGCGTCGCTGCTGCTGGCGGCGAGGGAGGCGGGCTGCGTCGGCGACATGTGCACCGTGGTGTCGCTCGCCGACGCGGACGGGCTGCTGCAGACGCCGCGGGACAAGGAGGCCAAGGCGATGCGTGCGCGGCGCGGCTTCTCGGCGTGGGAGGGCGACCACGTGATGCTGGTGAGGGTGTGGGAGGCGTTCGGGAGGGTGGTGGCGGCGGCGGGGGGCGCGGCGGGGCCGGGAGGGACGGTGCGGTTCGACGACGAGGCGGACGAGGGGGGCTTCGCGCGGGAGGAGGAGGAGGAGCAGGAGGAAGAGGGGGCCGGGGGCGAGGCGGGTGCCAAGCGGCGTGCCAAGGGCAAGGCCGCGAGGCCGAGGCGGAGGCGGCCCCTCACCGCGGGCATGGGCAAGCGCGCCGCGTCTGACGTGCTGGAGTGGTGCCGGCGCCGATTCGTGAGCCTGCGGGCGCTGCGGCGCGCCGATGCGGTGCGCTGCCAGCTGCTCGACGCCCTCGACGCCGCCGTGGCCGAGGCGGGGGGCGACGGCGCCATCGTCGGGGCCGTGTCGGCGTCGTCCTCCGCGGGCGCGTCGCTCCGGGCGACGGCGGCGGCCACACCGTCGAGTGTCGGGCTCCCCGACGGCTCGAGCGACGCGGAGGTGCGCTCCGCGGCCCTCAGGCGCGCCCTCGTCGCTGGGTTCCCCTCCCAGCTCGCCCAGCGCATGCCCGCCCAGGCGTCGGGGCGGCCCGAGTACCGCATCGCTGGGACGGGCATGACCGCCGGGCTGCACCCGAGCTCGTGCCTGCACGAGCACGCGCACGCCGCCGCCGACCGCGCACGGTCCAGCGCCAGGCGCGGCAGGGCCGCGTCGGACGGGGCCGGGCCCGGGTCCCTGTGGGAGGCGTACCCGGAGTGGGTCTGTTTCGGGGAGCTTGTGAGCACGAGCCGGCCGTACCTGCGCTCGGTGTCGCGGGTCGATGCCGACTGGCTCCCCGAGCTCGCGCCCGAGCTCTTCCACCTCGACAGGTGAGCGCGGGACGCCGGGGACGGCGAAAGCCCCCGCCGCGCCGGCCAAGTGCGGCTGGCCTGGTCGTGAGTGTCGCGCATTCTCGCGGCTCTGTCGGAACGCCTGCAAAAGCCCGGAAATTCACTCACTCTTGAAACGCTCATCCCCAGTGCCCAGACCGAGCCTTCCCCATGGCCACGAAGAAGGGAGCTCGCATGCGCACCGCAGGCGATGTGGTGAAGCGGCTGCTCTGGGACCCGGCGCTCCCGGAGGATGGATTCACGGTCGGCTACCTTGACCGCTTCGTGGGCATCCTCGAGGAGGACTTTTACGGCGATGCCGACCTTGTCTGGACGGACGTGCCCGAGCACCGCATCCAGTGGTTCCGCTACCGGGGCGTGGTCGTGTGGGACAAGAGCGCTCGGCTCGACCTCGTGTTTGGCTCCGCCAAGGGCGGCGGCAGGACCCTCCCCGGAGTGGTCCACCAGATCGACGCGTTCCTCGACGGCGGCGGCAGTGCCGAGGACTGGGCGCCGGACGTGCCGGCCACCGGCGCAGCTCAGGACGCCCGCGCGGCAACCGCGGCCAAAACACCCCGTGCCCCCGCCGCCCCCGCCGCCCCGGCCGCTGCGAGCAGGCCTCCCCCGTCGGACGCTGGATCCGCGCTCGCGGCCGCCGCCGGGACCGACGAGACGTCGCTCATGCCCCCGGCGTCGGCGGGCCTGAGCCGGGCCCGGAGCTCCTCCGACCCTGGCCGCGCTGCCCCGCAGGCGGCGCGTCGCGGCGTCCCTCCCGGCGCCACGCACGCGATCCTTGCCCCGCTCGACCTG
>Ga0136560_1001157_pt1 | contig 13480 bp, 6 predicted proteins | sample AntRauMeHopE1497_FD_104925 | JGI IMG/M metagenome (GOLD analysis project Ga0136560, IMG submission 104925) | Saline lake microbial communities from Rauer Islands, Antarctica - Metagenome Hop E1 #497 | ecosystem: Environmental > Aquatic > Non-marine Saline and Alkaline > Saline | place... | reverse complement strand
TGACCACGGGTGCCGCCATGAACGGCGTGGTTCCGCGGCTGGTCGCGCGGGAGTCGTGCATGACCCTTCCGGTATTACTGGGGAGCTCGCCGGCTTCGCTGGCCTCGTCCAAGCCTGCAGCCGGGCACAGCTGCTGGTCGGTGCCGTTGCCGGGCTGCAGCTCCGCCAGATCTGTCCCAGGGACTGTGACTTCCTCGCCGAGGGGGCAGTGCTCGGACTGCACTGCACGCGCAGGCTTCGGTTGCAACGGCCCCGACACCATCTTGTGAGACTCCGCCTCCTTCCTTACAGTCGACCTTGCTCCGGCGGCTTCAGGCATGCTGGGAGGGCTCACTTTGGTGCCGGGGCCAAGCCCTTTCCCCAACGGGCTAGGGTTCGGCATGGTGACGGGACGGCCAACGGCGGACAGAGGGCCGTCGCCAAAGCGGCGACGCCGGCGCGGCACCAGTTCTGTCCCAGTTGAGCTGAGGCCGGCTCTCGCTGGGGATGCATCCTCGTGCGTTCCCTCCGAAAAGTCAGGGCCGTGCCGTGCTGGCCGCCTGTACGGCAACCCTGGACTTCCAGAGGCTTCGGAGGGCGTGTCGCCTCCAGCACCGTGCGACCGGCTCGGTGACGTATGGCTGCTCTGCTCATCAGCGCTCTCTGCGGGCTCGGCGATGGAGACTCGTCGCTTTCGCCGGTCTCGCCCGCGGGTGCGGACCCCTCGCATGGCGCTCTTGAGGCGCGCAATCCTGGCCGGAGCTGGGAAGTCCCGGACCGTGCCAGACTCCTCGTCGACTTCGGCTGCACCCATGGTCGGTCGGGCTTGCTTGGACACGACGCCACGGAAAGTTAGTCCTGCGAGCTCGGTGCCGGCAACTGACGTGCCAGCGATGCTGGCGGCTTCGCCTGCTCCGGCTTCCACCTTGACGGGTGCCAGCTCCACAGCGGTGCGGACCGGCGCTGGCGATTGCACAGAAGGCTGTGCCGGTAGCGGAGGCGGGGGGAGCGGCTCCGCAGCAGGTCGTGACGTCGACCGCCCGCGCCTTCGGCGCAGGCCCGTGCTCTGCGCACCGCCCCGGCCTGCCTGGCTGCCCTGGGAGCTAAGCGGCGGCCTGGGAGTCACGGGCGAAGCCGGCAGCAGCTCAGGTGTGGATGGCCCGGCCTCCTCCCCGGCTGAGCTCTGCGAGGACTGGGCTGCAGCAGGGCTCAAGCCGCCGCGGCGCAGCCGGCTCTTTCCGGCCCTTGCAGTGGCTGGGACGTGGCCCACCGCCGGCGATGAGCGTCGGGGAGCTGACACAGACCTGAAGCCCGCGGAGCGGTCCGGGGTGCGGCCAGGCGAGGCGGACCGTGGGGCGTGGAGCATGCTGTCGCCGGCTATCTGCCGCACCGTCCACTTGCCGCTCCGGTGAAGCCTCCGCACGGCTAGCCGCTTCGCAGACGCCCCAAGCACGAAGTGCGTGTGGGCACGGCTGGTCGCCATGTCCCGGGCCCGGACGGCTGGGTCCTTGGTAGGCTGGCTGCGCTTGCCGGCTCTTCGTTCCACCGCCGGGCTCTCCGGAAAGGCCTGTCCGACCTCCAGAGCACGTTCCCGGGCCTCCTGCTCCATTGCTGCCTGGGTAGCGAGGTGCCATCTGCGGAAGGTTCTTCCGTTGTGCGCCGACTTGGACGTCCCGATCGCGACGATGGGGGTGTGCTTCTTCGCTCCGGTCACAGCCTCGACCAGGCGCTGGAGAAAGGCCACTGTCAGATTCCGTGAGAGCACGTCCTCAGCTTGGAAGTGCACGCGCCTCCCGCCGGTCGCCCGGATGACGAAGCACGCTGCTGCCGGCACACTCCGTACCGTGGTGGAGGCCTTGAACGCCGTGCAGTCGTCGGGGATGCCGCGTTCGATTCCTACAAGCTCCGCAAGCATGAAGCTCCGGACGCCGTCGGCAGAGGCTGATGGCTCCATCGCCTTGCCGAAGCAAATGCGCGAGTATGGCCAGACCTCAAGCGCGCTGTCTCCTCCCCACGACGGGTGCGAGCCAGTCTCTTCTGCTCGCTGGTCCATCACACGCTGCAGCTCGGTTTGGAGCGAGCCGGCAGACTTCCGGCCCTCCTTGGTGGTGGCGCTGCCCGTGCCAGTCAGCAGCCAAAGCATCCTTGGGGACGGCAGCGTGACCATGGAGTTGGCGTGCTTGATGACAGGAAAGCCCTCTTTGAGAGATGCCACGGCCACGAGGAAGCTGAAGTACCGCTTGCCCTCGGCCGCGAGCCGTTTGCTGGTTTCTGCGGTGCGTTTCGGCAGCTTGGGGCGCTCCACGCGCTTTGGCTTCCTCGCCGCTGGCGTCGGTGACGCGCCTGCAGGCCCCAGGCTGCTTTCGTCTGCGCCCAGGGTCAGCCTTGCAGGGCGACGGGTGACCTGCCCGCTACGAATCTGCCCAGAGCTTGAGCCCGAGTCGCCGTCTCCGCTTCTGCTGCGCTCACGGGCTGTGCGGATGGAAAGGTCCTTCCGGCGGCCCCGCTGCGGAGTCCCCGTCGGCACCTCGGGCGCGTCGAGGAAAGGTGTCACTGCGTTGTTCTTGAGGTCGATGTCCACGTCGGTCATGGTCAGGCGCCTCCTCCCTGATCGGAGACCGGCGTCGGCTGCGCGCTTCAGCGAGTTGACGCGCTTGAGCTGCCGCGAAGCGTGGTCCCTTGCTGACGGCACGCTCCGGTCCCGCCCAGGTGCGCGCGCTGGTGAAACCCCACGGGTTGCTGCGGCCTCCGACCGGTGGAGCCGTCTGTGCCTGTCACGACCGGCGGAGCGATTGGCCGGGGATCGCTCAGCAGGTCGCGGGGAGGCCTGGCCCGAGCCGACTCGCGGTGCTGTTGTGCCCCGTGGGTCGCGGCCCGAGCCAGATTGGGGGTCCTGGACGACGCCTGGCGGCGGCGACGGGGACTCGTCGCGCTCCGCAAGTCGCTCGGCCGTGGAGGCCATGCGACGCCGGCGACGGCCCGGACTGGCCGTCAGGCCGCCTCCTTGCGTGCCCTCGGCATCTGGAGCTCGTGCGTGCTCCCTGCTGGCCGATCGGCGCGCACGTGACTGGGACCGCGACCGAGGAGCACCTGCGCGAGGGGCCTGGCTTCGCCTGCCTTGGGGGGCGGCATGCGGTTCCCCGGCACGCTTGACATCTCGGACTAGCCACGAAAGCCCCACGTGCCCGCTGTCGTCGCTGTCGACGGCATCAAGCACTTCGTCGGGGATGGAAGCCGCAAACTCGTCCCGTTCCGACCTGCTCTTTGGGCTGCCTCCCCCCTTGGCGGCGTGGCGCGGGGTTCCCGCCGCGGAAGATTCGGCAGTCGTTGGCAACGGGATGTCCGACGCGGGGCGACTTCTCGCCCCGACGCGCTGCCTCGCGGACGGCGGCCTCGGGGGTTGCTGGCGGCGCGTTTCGGCCTTTGCCGCCGGCGACCCAGGCAAAACCTCGCGGCGGTCTGCGAGCCTCGCCACCCGCCTGGAAGCACGATGCTGCCTCTCGGCCGCCCGGCGGGGCCCTGATGACTCGGTGTTGACGGTCCAGCCTCCCAAAAGAGCCGCAACGGCAGGCTCGGGCGCCCGCGGCCGGACGGGACCTCCGCCGCCTCCGGCGCTGCTCTCGTCCTCGCTGGCCGGCAGCGGAGGCGGTCTGTGGCGCGACGTCCGAGCCATGGTCGACCACAGCAGGTTCCGGCCAGAGGAAGGCGACCGGAGCGCGCTGGTTTCGTCCGGGGAGCTGGCCTCGCACGCGCCCGGATCAAATCGCAGCGGCGCTTAATGCACGAAGTGCTCAGCCCTGTGACCTGGACCTTTCGGAACTGGGCCAGTGTTCGGAGAAGAGGGCCATCAAGACTGCCGGGGAAGCAGGCAGAGACAACGTTCCCAGGGCTGTGCTGAAGCGCGACTGGCGACGGATGACGTGGTCACCGCCTGGCCAGCGCCCGGCCTGTGGCCGCCCCGTGGCACACGAGCGCGAGGTGACGGCCCAGGCGCAGCATCGCGCACAGTCGGTCTGTGCCGCGCGTTATGTCAGACTGGTGGCAGTCGACTGCCTTTGTTGTCACGCCGTGGACGCTGGCCGCGTCGGCAGCCGCTGTGGCCCTAGTTTTCGCCCTGCTGGCTGCCCTAGAGATCGCGACGCGCGCGCCATTTCCGGTCAAGGGATCATTGCTGGTCATCACTGGGGCGGCGGGCGACATTGGGCGCCAGTTCGCCTGCCAAGCAGCGGCGGCGGGGGCAAAGCTGGCGCTCTGGGACGTTGACGGCGACAGGCTTGCGCAGCTAAGGCGCGAGAACCCGAAGGTAGTCCGCAGTACAGTGCACTGGGCATCCTTCGACGTGACCGACGCAGGGGAGGGGGAGCGTGCGCTGCGCGCTGCGGTTTCCGCAGCTGGCGGCCTCCGCCGACTGGTTCTGGTCAACAACGCCGGTGAGCTGACCTCGAGTTGGCGTACCTCTGCCGGTCAGTACAGCCCGCGCCCCGAATGGCTCGCCCTGCGCAGCGGCCCGGCCGGAGCAGCCAACTGCCGACTGTGCGCCGGCGCGTCGCAGGGGTCGTTGACGGGCAGAGGGCGACGGAAGCCGACGAGGCTCGAGCCGAAGTGGTGCTCCGGGTGAACCTGGAGGCGCCGGCGCGGCTGGCCCGCGCGGCGCTGCGCCTCGCCGCGGGGCCCGACCCCTGGCGCGTCAAGGTCGTGAACATGTGCTCTGTCATGGGCCTCCTCGGCGGGGGCGCCCTCGCGTCGTACTGCGCGTCCAAGGCCGGCCTCCTGCGGGCCACGGAGGCCATGGCTCTCGACGTCGAGTCGGCCGGCCTCTGGCCGCGGGCCTCCCTCCTCGCCGTCTGCCCCTTCGCCGTCGAGGGCTCGCTCTTCGGAGGCATCTTCGGGTCGCCGGTGCCGCCGGGGGGCGGCACCCCTCCGCCTCGTGCCGGCCGCGCCGCGCCGGGCGAGCGCCCCGCCCCCACGCCCGCGGGCGCCCGGTGCGCGGAGCGCCCGGGCTGGATGAGCTCCCTCGCCGCGGTTACGCCCCGGGACAACGTCCTCCGGTCGGCGCTCTACCCGTTCCTCCGGCCCGACGGGGTCGCCGCCGCCTCCCTGGCCGCCGTGGAGTCCGGGGCGCGCCTCGCGGTGCTGCCCGCCTCGCTCGGCGTCCTCATCACGGTGGCCCGCATCCTCCCGTCGGGCTTCATGGCAGTGCTGGCAGGCTTCATGGGCGGGTGGCAGGGCATGTCCACCTGGGGCGGCGGCCGGGCCATGGCCGGGCCCGCCGAGGACACGGCACCCCAGGGCGGGGACGTCGTCCCTGCCGATGGCTCGGCGGGAGCGAGGCGAAGGAAGCGCGGAGTGGTCGCAGAGTAAAGGGCGCCGAACGCACGGTCTGCCAGCGCACACACTGAGCCGCCCCTGGGGCAAGGTGCACTGAGCCCATGCGTCTGCGTGATTCCATTGCCGCCGGCGATGCCGCGGCGCTTCTGCTCGCGCGGGGCGGACAAATGCTGCCGTGGCTCAGGGACGCGCTTTGCTCGCTGACGTGGGCACCGAACCCCGGCCTTGCCGCGCTCTGTCGATCGGAACACCAGCAGCATGCGGAAGCAGTGGCGGAGCTTATCCGGGAGTCAAGGCTCGACCCATGGGCCGCGGCGGCAGCGGGGAATGTGCCGGCCTTACGGCCCTGGGCGTCTCCGGTGCTCTTTGTCAGCGGGATGTCGCAGGGCCAGGCGCGCGTGTGGTCTGCCCTTCGTGAGGCGTCCAGCACGGGCGACTGCACCAGGCTGAGGGCGGTCCTTGCTCCGCTTCTGGGGCACCCGGACCTCGTGCCGGTGCTCAACGGCGCAGCAGGCCAGGCCCGGGCGCAGACATTGCTCCACGTGATGGCAGGCGCACCCATGCCTCGGGTTCCGGGGCCAAAGTGCGCCGGAGATCGGGATTACCTCATCCAGTCCGGGCGGACCATGCTGCACGCCACGCTTCGAGACGGGGACTTTGGCGCGCGGCCGGACCTGACGTACCCCGCGTTGGGGGTCAAGGGCCGCGGCCTGGTGCTCCTGAGGCTCATGGCAGCGGGGGCGTCGGAGCGGGCGGCCCTCGCCGCGGGTGCCGCCGCGGCCGACGCCGGTGCCGGTGTCGGCACGATGCGCTGGCCCGACCCGACCGGCATGGCCCTGTCGTGCCTGTCGCTGCACCCCGCGGTGCTGCGGGGCAGGAGGCGCCTCGCGGCGTGCGTCCACGCCCTTGTGGCCGCCGGCGCCGACCCTGACCTCTGCGACTCTGACGGCAGGACGGCTCTGCACGTGGCGGTGGCGGCCGGCAACGTGGCCGTGGCAGCGGCTCTCCTGGAGACGGGCGCGGACCCGGACGGCAGAGCCCGGACGGCAGAGCGTGAGGGGCGTGACGGCGGGCAGGGCGGCGGCGCGAGCCACCTCCACACGCGGTGCCGCGGCGTCCCCGGGTTCGGCCCCGCGGCGCTGCGGTGGCGGCCCGTGGAGGAGGCGGCCCGGCTCGGCGACGCGGCGATGTGCCACCTGCTGGCGCGCCACGGCGCGTCGCTCTGCCAGCTCTGCATCAGGGCCGGCGGTTCGGGGCTGGAGCCGGCGACGCTCGTGTCGCGAGCCTTGCAGTCGGACGAGGGCCACGGCGTGGCCGGCGGCTCCGCCGACACGGCGGGCTGGCAGACGTCACTCTTGCGGCGGGGCCGGCAGGAGGCCGAGGGGCGAGCGCTCGAGGCGGAGCGCCGCCTCGCGGGGGTGCCGTGGGCGAGCCCTGAGGAGGCCGCGGCGGCGTCTGCGCACCGGGTGTGCTCCGAGGCCCGGCCGGCGGACGTCGTGGTGGGCCTGGCGCTGGTGCGGGGGGCGCGGCGGCACTGCTCGTGGGCGGCGAGGCGGAGGCTCGCCGTGTGGCGGGCGGCGCACCGGCTGGCGAAGCGGGGCGGCGCGGCTGTTGTGCGTGCGGGCGGCGGGCGGGGGGCAAGTACACAGGACTGAGTTGCGAGTAGTCGCGCGACGAGAACAAGCACACACGACGAAGAAGGCAGCGGAGGGGGGCGATGCCGCCCGCTCAGCCGAGCACCATGAGTACGTCGGTGCCGCCAAAGATGGAGTGCGTGGGGCGCTCCAGCGAGACGAAGCCCGTCTCGTTGGCCGGCATGGCCGAGGGCGAGGGGCTGGGGACGGGCTCCGGCTTGGCCGAGGGTGAGGGGGTGGCCTTCTGCTCAAAGGTCTTGACCGAGCAGTCGTCGCCGCCGAACCCGGCGTGGCAGTGGCACTCCTTGGTGGTGGAGTCGCAGTCGCCGTGCTTGCTGCACTCGGCGGGGCAGGCCTTGGTCGCGCACGTGGCCCCGGACCAGCCGGTCGCGCACTTGCACTTGCCGTCGGAGCACGCTCCGTTGCCGTTGCAGCTGTCGGGGCACGCCTGGCGCTGGCACTTGGCGCCAAAGTACGGATGCCTGCAGAAGCACTTCCCCCCCACGCAGCGCCCGTGCTTCGGGCCGCCGCAGTTGTCCGGGCATCCAACGGGCGCCTTCACCGCGCACGCCGGGCCGCTCCACCCCTTGGCACACAGGCAGACCTGCGTCGCCTTGTCGCACGAGCCGTGCCCCGAGCAGCGGTTCGGGCACACGCGCGTCTCGCACGCCTCGCCGCCCCACCCGGCGTCGCACTTGCACATGGCCTGGACCGGGAAGCCCAGCGAGAAGGGGTCGGCGCCGGCCTCAAGGGCCTTCCTCAGGCGCCACTTGCGGCGGGCGATGGGGTTGGTGGGGGCGACCTCGCCGGCCACACCGTCCCCCAGGACCACGCTCGCCATGGAGCGCTTCTTCGTCGCCACTGCGGGCTCCGCATCCTTCTCCTCCTCCTCCTCGGTGCCGGCCTCCTCAGTGCCGGCCTCCTCCTCAGTGGCCTCCTCCTCCTCAGTGGCCTCCTCCTCCTCAGTGGCCTCCTCAGTGCCGGCCTCCTCAGTGGCCTCCTCCTCCTCAGTGGCCTCCTCCTCCTCAGTGGCCTCCTCAGTGCCGGCCTCTTCTTCTCCCTCCGTGTTGCCGTCGACTCCCGGCTTCGCCGCGCTGCCCTTGGCCTCGGCGGCAGCCTTCTCCGCGGTGGCAGCGGCCTCCTCGGCGCGCTTGCTTGCCGCCTCGACCCTCTCGATCGACGCCGCGAGCTTGGACACGTCATCGGAGGGCGCGTCGGCGACCTCCTCCTCCTCCTGCCAGGCCTTGGCATGCGCCTTGGCGCGGGCGTGGGCGCGAGCGCGGTGAGCCGCGCGCTGGAGCAGGGCGGCGGGCTCCTCCTCCTCCACGGGCTCTTCCTCCGAGGCGGGGTCGGCGTCGCCGGCGACCTCCTTGGTCGCCTCGCGCTCCGCCTCGGCCTCCTCGATGGCGTCGGTGGCTGCGGCCTCCTCGGCGGCGGCTGCGCCCTCCTCCGAGTACGCGGCGGCCTCGTTGGGGGACACGGCGTTGGCGATGAGGCTCTCGACGGCCTGCGCCACCTCGGCGGGGGACGGGGCGCGGCCGCCCGCGGCGGCGGTGGCGGCGGGGGAGGTGTCCTCGGCGGACTCCTTGGACCCGTGGGTGAGGGCGGAGCCGAGGGACTTGCGGCCGCTGGGGCCGAGGGCCGCGGCGGCGCGCCTCAGGCCCTCGATGCCCGAGATGGCGGACGCGAGGGAGGCGGGGCGGGTCTCGGGCTGGGGCCCCTCGTCGCCCTCCTCTGCGGCCTCGGCGCGCTCGGCGGCGATCTCCATCTCCTCGTGGGTGCGGTCGCGGACGCGGTGGGAGCCGACGAGGGCGCCGGCGACGGTGTGCTCGAGGGCGACGGTGACGGTGCAGCTGCCGCGGTAGCCGCAGGAGCGGGGGCACGCGGCGTTGGAGCAGTCGTCGCCGGTCCAGCCGCCGCGGCACAGGCAGGCGCCGTCGTCGGTGCAGGTGCCGTGGCCGGAGCAGCCCGAGGGGCAGGTGCGCTTGTCGCAGCCCGGGCCGCGGTACATCTGGCCGGGAAAGTCCGCCTTCTCGTCGGGGACGGTGCCGCAGATGCACTCGAGCTCGGGAGGGGGGAGCATGGCGGGGCGGCCGAGGGACTCGGCGCGGTTCTTGGAGGCCTGCTCGAGGGCGTCGTTCATCTCGCGCTTGAGAAGGGCGGCCCGGGCGGCGGGCCCGTCCGCGCCCCCGGCCGAGGCCTCGTCGGCGGCGGCCTGGTCGAGGCGGGTCTCGCCCTTGGCGGCGGCCTGCGCCGCGACGCTGGCGGCGCGGACGCCGTCGGCTGCCGCGGCCTCGCGCTCCACCTGCTGGCGTTCGAGGCGCTCCTCTTCGGCGGCGTCGCGCTCGCGGGGCGTGCAGACGCCGTGGGAGACGACCCGCTTCTCGCAGGCGAGGCCGCCGTACCCGTCGTTGCAGGCACAGTGGCCGTCGGTGCCGCAGACGCCCCGGCCGGAGCAGGGGACGCCGACGCCGCGGCCGTGCATGTAGGAGTGGGAGTTGCGAATCCGGTCCTGCATCTCGCGGAGGGAGGCGAGGGCCTTGAGGGCGGCCTGCACCTGGGCGGGGTCTGTGGGGATGGCGGGGGCGGCTGCGTGCCGGGAGTGCCTCAGGCGGTGGGAGGCGCGGCGCTGGAGCAGGGCGGCGCCGGCCACCTCCTCGTCGGCGGCCACCTCTTCGTCGGCGGCCGAGGCCGAGGCCGCGCCGGTGAGGACGGCGGCCTTCTTGGCGGCGTCCTCGCGCTCCTCCTGCTCGAGCTGCTCCTCGGCGTTGCGGCGCGCGAGGCGCTTGGCGGCCTGGTACTCGGCGGCGGCCTTGCGGACGCGCTCCTCCTCGGCCTGCTTGAGCTGGGCGGCGCGGCGGTAGTACCCGTCGGCCTCAATGGGCACGCCGACGGGGCAGGAGATGGACGCGGCGGGGACGGAGCAGTCGTAGCCGGACCACCCGCGGTCGCAGAGGCATCCGTAGCGGGTGCAGTTGCCGTGGTCGCCGCAGCCGGCCCCTCCGTTGCAGCGGAACGACGAGACGCGCTCGGAGCACGTGGAGCCGGTCCACCCCGGGTCGCAGCGGGTGAGGAAGACGACGCCGTCGTCGGGACCGCCGCCCGCGGCGGCCGTCTCCGAGGTGACGGACTCGGGGTCGCGGAGCAGGCCGGCGCGGCGGCGCAGGTCGGCGCGGTGGTGGGAGACGTGGAGGGCGTCGGCGATGGTTGAGGGGACGCCGACGGAGGCCTTGGCCGCCTCGGGGTCGCCGCCCTCCTCCTCGTAGGCGAGGGCCTCCTCGGGAGTGCGGACGTTGCTGGGCTTGCCGGCCTCCTTGGCGCTGGCGATGAGGCGCGCCGTCTTGCTGGCCACGAGGTTTACGACGGGGTCGGACGCCTTGGGCTTGTCCTCTGCCTTGGTATCATCGGCCTTGGCGTCGTCGGCCTTGGCCTCGGCCTTGTCCTCGGCCTTGGTGTCGTCGTCCTCCTCCTCCGCCTTGGCGTCCTCCTTGGCGATCTCCTTCTCCGCCTCCTCCTCCGTCTTCTCGGCGTCATCGTCGGCGGTGGCCGCGAGCACAGCCCCGCCGCGGTTGTGGGCGGTGCGGTGGCGCTCCGCCCTCTCCTGGAGGAAGGCGTCCGTCTCCTCGGCCCCTTGGGCGAGGGCCGTGGCAACGGTGCCCTCGTCCTTGCCGGCGTCTGCCGCGCCGTGGGTCAGGGCGTCGGCGATGGTGCCGGTCTCGGCGTCCTCGGTGGCCTCAGCGACGCGCTTGGCCGTGAGGCGGGCCGCCGTCTCGGCGGCCGACTCCCTGGCCAGCTCGGCCACGGCCGCGGCGCGGTTGCGCTCGCCGGAGCGCAGGCGCTCGTACATGCTGACGGGGTAGCGGCGGCCGACGACCACGCCGTGGACGACGGCGGGGCGGGAGCAGTCGCGGCTGCCCCACGCCCCCTCGCACGCACACACGCCCGTGAGGGTGTCGCACGTCCCGTGGCCGCTGCAGCTTCCGCCGGGGCCGGGGCAAAGGGCCTCGGCGCACTGCGGGCCCGTGTACCCGGGGGCGCAGACGCACGCGGCGTTGTCCTCGTCACCGGTGCACTGGCCGTGGCCGGCCTCGGCGCCGCACTGCTCGGGCCCGCACGCCGGGGTGGCGCACGCGCCGCCGGTCCAGCCCTCGGCGCACATGCACGTGCCCGGGGTCGGGGCCTGGGTGCAGCTGCCGCGGCCGTTGCACTCGAGGTGGGTGCGGTTGAGGGCGTCGCCGGCCGGGGCAGGGATGCGGCCGGGGCACTTGCGCTCGGCGCACGCCTCCCCGAGCCACGGCTGGCGGCAGGAGCACTTGCCCGACGAGGCGTCGCAGTCGCCGTGGCCGGTGCAGGCCACCTCGGGGAGGTCCGGGTCGCCGAGCGCGACGCGGCCGGGGCAGAAGCGGCTGGCGCACCCGGGTCCGTAGAAGCCGTCCTGGCAGGCGCACTTGCCCGTGGCCGAGTCGCACTGGCCGTTGCCGGAGCAGTCCTCTGGGCAGGTGCGCTCGGCGCAGTCGGCTCCCGTGAAGCCCTGGTCGCACGTGCAGGTGCCGTCGCCGCCGCACTGGCCGTTGCCGGAGCAGTACTCGGTGACCCACTCGACCTCGCCCTCCTCCTGCTCCGCCTCCTCGGGGGCGGGGGCGCTGGCGGGCTCGTCGGCCTTGTCCTCGACGGGCTGGCCGCCGCCCTCGCGCGCCGCGAGGCGGTGCGAGGCGGCGCCGTCAGCGTCGTCCATGGCCCGGGCCAGGGCCGAGTCGTCGCCGGCGAGGCCGAGGGCGGAGCGGAGCGCGGCCTCGTTGTCGCTGGCGGGGACGTCGGACCCGCTCTTGGTGCGCAGGGCCCGGAAGCGCCAGAGGCTGAGGCCCTCGGCCACGGCGGAGGGAGGGGCGGGGACGTCGGCGGCCTTGTCAGCCGCGTCGGCCGCGGCCTCCTTCGGGGCCGCCTCGCCGGCCGTCGCGTCGGCGCCCTGGAGCGGGTCCGAGTCGAGGGAGCCGGCGGCCGCGAGGATGGCGCGGGCCGTCTCGTCCGAGGGGGAGCCGGCGGCGTCCTGCTGGAGGAAGGAGACGGCCTCGCGGCCGAGCGCCGCGCCCACGGCGCCCTCCACGTCGCTGGCGAAGCCTGCCTCGCTGAGCTTGGAGCTGAAGCGCGGCATCTCGCCGTCCTCCTCGTCCTCCTCGTCCTTGGCCGCGGCGGCGCCGGGCTTGGCCGACGTGTCGGGGGCTGCCGTCTGCGCCACGACTGCCGCGATCTTGGCCTTGCGCCTGGCGTCGTCGGACGAGGCGACTCCGACGTCGCCGTGCTCGTCAGGGCGGTCCAGCGGAGCGCGGCGCCGGCGGATGATGCCGGGGCACGTCTTGGACTGGCACACGTCGCCGCGCCAGCCGTCATCACAGGCACACTTGCCCTTGGTGCAGCCGCCGTGGCCGCCCGCCACGCACAGGGCGTCGCACTTGGGCTGGGTGCAGGCGGGGCCGCCCCAGCGGTCGTTGCACAGGCACTTGCCGGTGGTGGCCTCGCAGACGCCGTTCTTGCCGCACTCGTCACCGGCGCCGGACTTGGGGCAAGGGGGGACTGCGAGGGGCGCAACGGAGAAACCCGGCCGATGCGAGTGGACCGCCGTGCTCCGCGCTACGGCGCGCTGCCGCAACCTTGCTCGAAGCTCGCTGCCTTGCGAGTCTCACCCTTGTCAGAGCAGTCCTTGCCCTGGAAGCCCGCCTCGCAGGTGCAAGAACCGGAGTCGGTATCGCACTTTCCGTTGCCCGAGCAGCCGTGCGGGCAGCCCTGCTTGATGCAGTCAGGCGCGAGGAAGCGCCCTTCGCACTGGCAGGTGCCGTTGACGCACGCACCCTGACCGGCGCAGGGCTTTCCCGACGGGCCAACTGGGCAGGAGCCCTCAGCTGCTGCTGGTACTGCGGGGGCAAGAGGAGACAAAGAGCACACACGCGCAGGGGTCGAAGGCTTGTGCGGCCAGCGCATACGGGCCACGCGAGCTGATGCAGCAGTCCCGGGCGGGGCGGGTGCGGCGTCCCGACGAGGCACAGCCCACAGGCCTGCCCGGCGCCAGCCGCTCTCCCGCCCCATGGGCCGTGCAGCCGCGCAAAAGCCCCGTTCCTAGTAGCACTATGCTCCCATCCCGGGCTGTAGGCACCGCTCGTCACCACAGCGCGGCCTTGGGCGCGGGCGGGTTGTCGGCCCAGCTCGCAGCGGCCTCACCAGCCGAAAAGACTGCCACAGCCGCAGCTAGCCCTGCCAGGGCAAGCATGCGTCGAAGCATTGTTAACCCCGAGCGAGAGGCCTGCGTGCCTCGTCCGCCTCGGGCCTCCGCGGTGAGACTTGGGCACCGCGGCAAACCAAGACGACGTCGTCGCGGCCCTACCGGCCAGCAGCCGGCCAGATGACAGCGCCCACGTGTGAAATCTGCCGGCCCCTCCACTCGTTGCGGCAGGCAGCCTGACGGCCGCCAGCCGGCCCAGCGGAGCATGGCAGGCATGTTCACGGCCAGGTGAGGGGCTTTGCTGCGCCGCCGCCGCCACAAGCCC
>Ga0136560_1001154_pt1 | contig 13495 bp, 9 predicted proteins | sample AntRauMeHopE1497_FD_104925 | JGI IMG/M metagenome (GOLD analysis project Ga0136560, IMG submission 104925) | Saline lake microbial communities from Rauer Islands, Antarctica - Metagenome Hop E1 #497 | ecosystem: Environmental > Aquatic > Non-marine Saline and Alkaline > Saline | place... | reverse complement strand
GCACTGATAAGGACCATGGGCAGCCAGTTGCGATCCACCAGAATTTTCAACGAAAACTATTTTGCATTTTTGGCGGCACTTGATGATGTTGTGAAAAGGCAAATCAAGCTTGTTGTCTTACCCGGGGATTTCTCTGATGACGGTCAGCCTTTGCATATCCGAGGGTTAAAGGAAATTTTAGGGCAATACGCCAAAAAGCATCATATTTCTTTTTTTCTGGCCACAGGAAATCACGATGTGGTGCGGCCGTTTAACCATAACGATGGGAAAATCGATTTTTTAGGTGAGGGCGGTAAACGGCAGCCGATCTTCTCGGATGGTAACATGCATGTTGCGGATTTGGGCAAGGAGCATCCCGTTGTGATCACTAAGGATATTCAAAATTTAGGATATGAAGGTATTGCTAAAATGCTTGGTAATTATGGTTTTTATCCAAAGCCGGAATATCACTATTGGGCATCGCCATTTTCCGATTACAACTATAATGATTACAGGTTTGATACAACTAAAAGCCAAGCTTCGTTACAACAAAGAAGCCTCCTCATGGGGGCTAACGATATGGTATTGCCAGACCTTAGTTATGTCGTAGAGCCTGTAGAGGGTTTGTGGTTACTGTCTTTGGACGCCAATACTTATTTAGAAAAAGAAGTTGTCTTGAATGGTAGCAATGCCATTTCAGAATATCCAAACAATGGTTTGGGGCATGATAATCTGCTGACGGACAAAAAATACCTCGTGGATTGGGTTCGTAATATAGTCCAAGAGGCAGAAAAGCGTGGAAAAATACTTATAGCGTTCAGTCACTATCCCATGGTAGATTTTACCAATGGTGCTTCTGAGCACATAGGCAATCTGTTAGTGGGCGGTAAAATGCAAAATAGTCGTGTTCCTAAAAAAAAGGTGGCCGATATTTTTGCCCAAGCTGGCCTAAAGCTTCATTTTGGGGGCCACATGCACATGAACGACACAGGAATACATAGGGATAATAATGGGAAGACCTTGGTAAATGTGCAAGTACCGTCTTTGGCCGCATATAAACCGGCCTACAAAGTAGTAACCATAAAGAATAAGGGAATGGTACATGTGGAGACGGTAATTCTGGATACCGTTCCACGTTTTAACGAGTTTTTTGAGCTGTATGGGCAGGAATACGACTTTTTAAAAAGTACTGGAGATGAAAAAATTTGGGACCATACTATTTTATCGTCAAAAAGCTACGGGGATTTTACCAATTGGCATTTAAAGGAATTGGTAAGGTTACGATTTTTGCCGTCCGATTGGCCAAAGGAATTTGGGACATTTCTTCTGAATAGTTCCGGCAAGGAACTATTGGCGCTTTCACAAGCTAATGAAAATGAGTTTTTTGAGGATGTAATGGGTAGGTTGAGAACAGGAAATGAGTTGAGTTCCGACCTATTGCTCAGGGCTAACAAAGGTCTTCGTAAAGATAAACTTAGCATCCAGGGTTTTGAAGATTGGTGTGGTGCAGATCTCCTCTTTGATTTGTATCGACTTAGGAGTGCGGATGAGCTCGCCTATAAGGACATAGGATTTAAACGCCTTAAGGAATACCAGTTCTTGGCATCCTCTTTTCTAGATCAAGACATATCGCCAGCAGACGACGGACTAAAGAAGAACATACATGATCTTATGAACATAATACACAAATTTATGAACGGTACCCCTTCCGATTATTTTCAAATTAATATGAAAACCGGTAGGGTAGTGTCCAAAAAAAAATTGTATAAACATCATTAAATCAGGACCAAAGTACGGAGGATAAGGACACAAATGTACTACGTATGCCATTCGTTGGCTATACCCAAATTACCAAGTTCTTCAAATGTGACATACATCTCATTTATCGGGTGTCGAGAGCAATATTTAACCGTTCCTAATTGATGCTATCGTTGTTTCCAAAACCTTGCTTTCCAATCCTTGAAATTTGGGACTTATCTGCCCTTACGAATTTACTATAGCTCAACCTGAGCAAAAACCGGACAGTGATCGGATAAAAAGATATCTTCCAACATCTCAGTAAAAACCGCATATTTGTTCACTTTACTAATTCCTTTTAAAAAAATATAGTCTATTACTTTCCGTTCTTCGAAAGGCCTATTATCAAAACCGCAGGAAGTCCAGTTGGGTCCATACGTGAACGTGGCGGCACTGCTAGCGTTGACCAAAGTATTCTTTCCATCGGGTTCAATTAAGGTTTTAATACCCTCGGATTCGGGAACAAGGTTGAAATCTCCGGTTAGAATCAAAGGTAGGTTCCCGGCTAATTCAATTGATTTTTGCTTTAGTAATTTGGCGCTTTCAACGCGTGCAATATCTCCTCTATGGTCAAAATGTGTGTTCATAAAGATAAACTCTTCCCTTGTGCTTTTATCCTTTAAAACAGCCCACGTTGCAATTCTTTCCAAGGAAGCATCCCATCCTTTACTAATTTTATCAGGGGTTTCACTTAACCAGAACGTTCCACTCTTTAATAACTTAAACCTATCTTTTTTATAAAAAATTGGTGCGAACTCTCCCTTTTCCTTGCCATCTTCTCGTCCAATACCAATCGTTTTATATTCGCTTAGGTTCGTTTTTAGATAGTCTAGTTGATTTACCAAAACTTCTTGCATCCCTATGATATCCAAATCATAAAAATTGATCATACCAACCACATTCTCCTTTCTATGATGCCAATTCTGTTTACCATCCTCTGGATTGTCATATCTTATATTGAAGGACATGACATCCATTTTTTTTGCTTTTTGAGCGAAGGTAAATGATGATAAAAACAACAATTGTAAGAATAGGAAGGCTATCTGATTCTTCATTTAAGTTGAACTTATAAATTAGTAGAAATACATCTTATACTATACAATCTCCGATATCTTCACGGGTCTATTCTCCTTTAATGATTTTATAGCAGCAAGACCTATTTTTAAGGATTGTAGTCCATCATTGCCATCAACGGGCATTTTTGTTCCGTTTATAAGTCCTTTTATAAAATCTTGCATCTCTGTCTTATAGGCTTCTTGATAACGCTCCAAGAAAAAATGTAATGGCAAAGCGGCATGGATACCCTCTTTATTGTAGAGTTTGTGGGAGTCATGAAAATTGTTGTTGGACTGTACCATGCCTTTCGAACCAAAGACCTCCACACGTTGGTCATAACCATAGGCCGCCTCCCTGCTGTTGTCTATTACTGCCATGGTGCCGTCCGTATAGGTCAGTATTACAACGGCGGTATCAATATCGCCCGCTTCTCCAATGGCAGGGTCCACAAGCACCGCTCCTTTGGCATATACTTCCGTTATTTCTTTGTCTACCACAAAACGGGCCATATCGAAATCATGTATGGTCATATCCAAAAAAAGCCCGCCCGATTTTTCAATATAGCTAACAGGAGGTGCCCCTGGATCCCTACTGGTTATTTTGACCAAATGGGGTTGGCCTACGGCCTCATTTTTTACCAGCTCCCTTACTTTTCTAAATTCTTTATCAAATCTTCTGTTGAAGCCCAACATTAACTTCACTTTGTTTTTTTCTACCACCTCCAATACTTCAATCACCCTTTTTACGGAGAGGTCCAGCGGTTTTTCACAAAACACATGTATTCCCGCTTTTGCGGAAAGTTCCACATAGTCGGCATGGGTATCGGTAGGGGAGCAAATCAAAATGGCGTCGATCTTGGTCATACCTAGCATTTCTTCAAAGCTGTTGGTGGTATGTGGTATACCTTTATCCTTAGCATGTTGTAAGCTATGGTCATCTGGGTCGCTCGCGGCAACAACTTCAACGTTGGGTGTTTGGATTAAATTGTCCAGATGAATCTTTCCTATTCTGCCCAGACCGGCTATGGCTATTTTAAATTTTGACATTTTCTATACTTTAGTTATAAACCTAATGATCTAATAAATTCCCTATTCGTCTCGGCGCACTTTTTGGGTGCACCCATACCGGGAAGGATATCCTGTTCCACCACGATCCAATCGTCGTAATTTTTCTCCTTTAATAAATGAACAATGGTCTCAAAGTCTACCGATCCCTTGCCAAGTTCACAAAAAACCCCTCTTTTTATGGCATCAAAATAATCGCCATTGGCCTCTCTTGACAGCTGCGCCGCATCCGGGTCAAAATCCTTAAAATGAACATGCCAAATTCTGTCGGAATGTTTTTTTAAGGCGGTAGCCGGATCACCGCCGCCAAAGGCATAATGTCCCATGTCCAAACATAACCCTACTAGATCGGGGTCGGTAAGTGCCATTAGGGTATCTATTTCATGGGGCGTTTCCACATAACCTGCACAATGGTGATGGAACACCGTTCTTAGTCCATAAGCTTCCTTAACGGTCTTGGCCACTTTTTCGGCACCCTCGGCGTATGTCTTCCATTTTGCCTCGGTCAGTCCCATTTCTTGGGTAATCCTACCTGCGTTTTTTGTTCGCTCTGGAACACTTCCATTATCATCCGCCAAAACGATAAAGGCATTTTTATATCCTGCCGTATACATGAGTTCGGCAACGCGAAGGGCGGATTGAACACCCATTTCATGCGTTCGCTCGTCTACCAAGGCTACGGGAACAAAGGCGCCCAAAAGTTCTAGGCCTCTACTATCTATGGCTTCCCGTAACCGTGCGGGATTTGTTGGCATAAAACCCCAGTCGCCCAGTTCCGTGCCAATATAGCCTGTTTGCTTAATTTCATCCAAGACTTGTTCAAAACCGATTTCTTCCGATTTTTCTTTCAAATCAAATTCCAATGCACCCCAAGAGCAAGGCGCGTTTGCGATTTTTATCATATAAGGGACTATTAAAATTTACGTGACCAGATATTGGGCCATCTTTCTATGATTACTTTGGTCTGTGTGAAAAATTCAATGGCATGCTTGCCCTGTCCGTGCAGGTCTCCAAAGAAACTATCCTTCCAGCCACTAAACGGAAACTGCGCCATAGGTGCGGCAACACCAATGTTGATGCCTATATTTCCGGCATCGGCCTCGTTTCGGAACTTTCTTGCATTTGCCCCGCTACCGGTAAAAAGACAGGCCATATTCCCATAACTGCCACTGTTCACAAAAGACAGCGCTTCATCTATATTTTTCATGGATATTAAACTCATGACGGGACCAAATATTTCGGTCTTTATCAATTCCTTGTCCAAGACCACATTTTCCAGTATGGTGGGCGCTATAAAATTACCATCCTCATAACCGGAAATGGAGGTATTTCTGCCATCGAGCAGTAACTTTGCACCTTCATCAATACCTTTTTGAATCAATCCTTCTATACGGGTCTTGCTTTCAGGCGTGATTACGGGGCCCATACTTACATTATCGTCCCAGCCGTATCCGGTGGTTCTAGATTTCACGGTTTCATAGAGCGCATCCTTGATTTCCCTTTTATGGTCGTCCACCGTAATAATGGTAGAGGCGGCCAAACAACGTTGTCCGGCACAACCATAAACGGAATCGGCAATGATTTTGGTGGACATTTCAATATCGGAATCGGGTAATATCACAACGGGGTTTTTTGCACCACCCTGTGCCTGTACTCGTTTGCCATTGGCCGTACCCTTACTGTAGATATACCGCGCTACGGGAGTGCTACCTACAAAGCTTATAGCTTTGATTTTTGGATGCTCCAAAATGGCATCTACGGAGTCCTTGCCGCCATGCACCAGACTAACGAGGCCTTTGGGTATATCCAATTGATCTAGGAGCTCAAAAATTTTCATCATGGTCAAGGGCACTTTTTCCGATGGTTTTACGATAAAGGCGTTCCCCGTAGCTATGGCGTAGGGCAAAAACCAAAATACGATCATGCTCGGAAAATTAAAAGGGGTAATACAGGCCGCTATGCCTAGGGGCTGCCTGATCATCATTTCATCAATTCCCGTTGCAATATCCTCTATCACATCACCGGCTATAAGCATTGGGGTGCCGCATGCGACCTCCACATTTTCAATGGCCCTTTGTATTTCGCCATAGGATTCTGCCTTGGTTTTGCCGGATTCTTCCGTTATGGTCTTCGCCAGGCTTTCCATATGCTCTTCAAGCAAGGATTTTAAATGGTACAGTACCTGAACCCTTTTCATTACCGGAACGTTTCGCCATTCGTTATATGCCTGTTGAGCAGCGATGACCGCCTGGTCTACATCCTTTTTTGTTTCCGCTCCATAAGGCACCTTGGCCAATACGGTTTGATTTGCGGGGTTGACCACATCAATGGTCTGTTTGGATTGACTGTGTTGCCAAGTTCCGTTTATATAGTTTTTTAAGATGTTCATTTTAAATAATTATGTGTTAATTAATTTTTTGCTTTATCCATTTTGGCCCAATAAAATATAAATAAGGATGGTAACCGCACAAAGACCAATGGACATGGTTTTTGTGTATTTCCAAGGCACCAGGTTTACCGCGCCAACATCCGTAATCTCATAACTATTTTTTCTAGGGTAGAAATAAGATACCCCGTACATTATGGCAACATTCAGGACAAATTCAATGCCCCATAAGTGTACAAAGTGTATTCCGTGGCTGGTATATCCCCAGGTCATAAAAACGTAAAAGCATAGCCCAAAAATCAAGGCTACCTTGGCACCGAGGGCCGAGACTTTTTTCATAAAAAAACCGGCCAATAATATAGATGCTATGGGGATAAAGAAAATGCCATTGAGTTCCTGCAACAGTTGGTACAGACCATCAGAGGCATTCGCTACCATGGGTGCGGCAAAAATGGCTATAACGGCCAAAACCGCGGAGGTGGTCTTGCCGATTTTCACCAATTTGGAATCGCTTATATCTTTACTGAGGTGTTTTTTGACAATATCAACGCTGAAAAGGGTCGCGACCGAATTAAGCACCGAATTAAAAGTGCTTAAAACGGCTCCCATAATGACCGCAGCAAAGAAACCGATCAACCATACCGGAAGCACTTTTTTTACCAACTGCGGATATACGGTATCCTGTTGGTCATAATACGTGTCCTGAAAATAAAAGTAGCAAATAACACCTGGAAGTACTATTATTAAGGGAATTAGTATTTTAAATAAACCGGTAATCAACAATCCTTTTTGGGCTTCCTTTAGGTTTTTGGCTCCCAAGGCCCTTTGGATAATGGTCTGGTTCATGCCCCAGAAATAGAGTTGATTAATAATGAGCCCTGTAAACAATACTTCAAAAGGTAGAACAGAGTCCGGGGCACCTATGACATTGAATTTTTCAGGGGCATATTCGTATACCTTTACCAATCCATCTATGATATTATTATCCCCAATGGCCATTAGTGCCAAGATCGGAATCAGCAGTCCCCCTAGCAATAGGCCTGCGCCATTAATGGTATCCGAATACGCTACCGCTTTTAGTCCGCCAAAAATGGCATAAATGGAACCTATGGCACCGATGATAACAATGGTAATCCAAAGCCCTTGGGTCTTGTCCACACCTAAAATTTCCGATACCCCGAACAAACTTTCGATACCAATAGCACCGGAGTACAGTACAATGGGCAATAAGGTGACCACAAAAGAGAAAATAAGGATTCCTGCGACCATGGTCCTTGTAAGTCCGTCAAAACGGCTTTCCAAAAATTGTGGAATAGTGGTAAGCCCCATTTTTAAATATTTGGGCACAAAAAAGATGGCCGCAATGACCAGCGCAATAGAAGACGTAACTTCCCAAGCGATGACGATAAACCCGTTTACGTATGAATTTCCGTTCATGCCTATCAAGTGCTCGGAGGAGATGTTGGTAAGCAACATAGACCCCGCTATGACAGTCCCGGTTAAACTTCTACCTCCCAAAAAATAACCGTCCGAAGAGCCCAAATTAGTTTTCCGTAGGCTGTACCAGGTAAAGAAGGCTACGCCCCCCGTAAAGGCAATGAAGGATACTAGGATAATGGTCAGGTCCGTGCTCATTGGTTGGGGTTAGAGGTAATATTTTTGGGTTTTCTTGTTTTCTTGATATGTTTTGTAAGACTCGGTCACCGCCTCTTTTTCAGATATTTCGGCCACGGCAACATCCCACCACGCATAGCCTGGAATACCTTTTTTACGATCGACCTCAATATAGATCAAGGTCGTACGGTCAATACTCTTGGCCTTTTCAAGGGCAGCGTTTAATTCCCGCACGTTAGCGGCCTTTATGACATAAGCACCCATACTTGCCGCATTGGCGGCATAGTCTATGGGTAAAAGTCCACCATCTAATTGGTTGGTATCCTCATTGCGATAGCGGTAATAGGTGCCAAAGCCTTCACTCCCCAAGGAGTTGGAAAGTCCGCCTATACTGGCATAGCCATCATTGTTTAACAATACAATGGTTAGTTTCTTTTTCTCCTGTACGGAAGTAACGATTTCTTGTGCCATCATTAAATAACTGCCATCGCCCACCAACACATAGACTTCACTTTCTGGACGCGCCATTTTTGCACCAAGTCCACCTGCTATCTCATACCCCATACAGGAATAGCCATATTCTAAATGAAAGCCCTTTGGATTGCGTGTCCGCCATAATTTATGCAAATCTCCAGGAAGGCTTCCGGCTGCGCATACCATTATATCTTGTGCGTCCGAAAACGTATTTACCGCACCGATTACCTCTCCCTGAAAGGCCGGGACCACGTTTTTTTCGGTGTACACCTCGGATACATAATCATCCCAGGTGCTATTAAACTTTTCTACTTTTTTTCTATAGGCATCGCTTACCTTAAAGTCGGCCAGCTTTGTATCGATGGTCTCAAGAATAGCTTTGGCGTCCCCCACTAGAGGTAATGCCCCATGTTTAAAAGAATCAAATTCGGTTATATTGATGTTGATGAATTTTACATTTGGATGCTGGAAGGCGGATTTGCTGATGGTGGTAAAATCACTATATCTAGTGCCGATGCCAATTACTACATCTGCTTCCTTTGCCATTTCTATGGCCCCTGGCGTTCCCGTTACGCCGGCTGCACCGAGGTTTTGGGGATTGTTATAATCGAGTGACCCCTTACCGGCAAAGGTTTCGGTAACCGGAATTCCAGTACGGTTCACAAAATTTCTGAGGACTTCGGTAGCCCCGCTATAAATGGTTCCTCCGCCTGCAACGATGAGCGGTTTTTTACTGTTCTTAATTTGTTGTATTGCTTTTTCCAACAACGATGCATCTGGCATGGTGCGACCAACATACCACACCTTTTTTTTGAACAGGGCCGCGGGAAAATCAAAGGCTTCGGCCTGCACGTCTTGGGGAATACAAAGGGTTACGGCACCTGTTTCGGCCTGGGACGTTAATACGCGCATAACCTCGGGCAGGGCAGTGATCAGTTGCTCTGGTCTGTTGATACGGTCCCAATATTTTGATACAGGCTTAAAACAATCGTTGACCGAAATATCCTGGGTCATATTAGATTCCAATTGCTGCAATACCGGGGCAACATGTCTGGTGGCAAAAATATCTCCGGGTATCAATAGCACCGGAATTCTATTGATAGTTGCGGCCGCCGCGCCGGTTACCATATTGGTGGCTCCAGGGCCAATGGAAGAGGTACACACCATTGTTTGTAACCTATTTTTTACCCTGGCAAATGCCGCAGCGGTGTGCACCATGGCTTGTTCATTTCGCGCCACATAAAAAGGGAAATCCGGGTTTTGATGTAATGCCTGTCCAATACCCGCTACGTTTCCATGGCCCAAAATTCCGAAACAGCCCGCAAAGAATTTATGCTGTTCCCCGTCACGTTCCACGTACTGGTTTTTTAGGTATGCTATGGTGGCCTGTGCCACGGTAAGTCTTGTCGTATCCATAATTTAAATCAAAAATTAAAATCCACCATTTTTTTCTATGAAGTCCATAGACTCTTTTAGGGTGGGCATAAAGTTGGCACACCCTTTTTGGGTTACTACATGGGCGCCACTGGCATTGCCCATTCTGCACGATTTGTATAAGTCCCATCCTTGTAAAACGCCGTACAGAAATCCACTGGCAAAGGCATCCCCGGCACCGAGGACGTTGAGGACATCGACCGGAAAACCGGGAACATCTTCCATGGTGCCATCTTTTTTGTAAATACTGGCACCTTCCCTTCCTCTCTTAACGATCAGTACCTCTATCCCCGTAGTAAGTAAGCGTTCTATGGATGCATTGATATCACCAGAAATTTCGGGTGCCGATATCTGTTGGTGCTTGATGGTTACCTGTGACGCATGCTCCAAAGTAGCGGCCAAGATTTCCTCTTCGGTGCCAATGGCAATCTTAACAAGGGGCAGCACCGCCCTCATGGTAATACCGAAGGCGCGATAGTCATGCCACTGATCCGCCCTAAAATCTAGGTCCAAGACCAAATCAACATCGTTTTTATTTGCTATTTCGGCAGCGTAGAAGGTGGCACTACGGGAAGGTTCCATATTCATGGCCGTACCGTTGATGAGCAAAATACGGTGGTCGGGTATCCGGGCGAAATCTACGTCGTCAATGCTTACTTGGCTATCCGCGGCATTGTCCCGGTAATAGACCAAGGGAAATTTATCCGGAGGTTCTATTCCAAGTACCACAGCACTGCTTCTAGCGGACTCTTTTGTGGGAATACAATAGGTATTCACACCTTCATTTTTCAAAAAATTGAGTATAAATTCCCCTACTTTATCCCTGCCAACAGCGGTCAATAGACTAGCGTTCACGCCCAATCTTGCGCAGCCCACGGCAATATTCAGGGGCGATCCACCCACAAAAGCATCAAAGCCTTTGATTTCGTTAAAAGGAGAACCAATATTTTGCGAATAGAGGTCTATGGAAGATCTTCCAAAAGTAATGACATCATATTTTCTAGCGTTCATACGTTTTATTGATTGTTCATTGCTGCTGTTACCAGGGGAAGTCGACTATCTTTTGAGCTCCAAGAATCATATATCCATTCGTGGTCCGGATCGGTAGTATTCGCCAAACACTGATCGGTTCCGGCCAAAAAGTTGAGGTAATAACAATGAAAACCATGTTCGGCCACAACCGGATGGAATCCTTTTGGAATCATAACCACATCATTGTGTCGGGGCCTAACAATTTCATCCAAGGAACGGTCTTTGGTATAGACCTGCTGAATGGCGTAAGCTTCGGGTCTTTGGAATTTATAGAAATAGGTTTCTTCCTGTATGGGTTCCAAAACAGTGCCGTCCTTGGCCAAAATACGTTCATCGTGTTTATGTGCGGGGAAGGAACTCCAATTGCCCGAAGGCGTGTAGACCTCCCGCACCACAATGCTGTTGCATCCAAATCCCGGGGGTATCAGGTCGTTGAACTGTCTGGTAGCGTTGTCCCCTCCAAAAATGACCACAGGAGTTTCTTCCGGCGTCACAAATTTTGCCGGAAAATCTTCCTCGGCTATACACCAACCATAGGCTATATCCAGTTTTTCGCTTAAGGCGGTTAGGGTAAAGTCGGTATTTTTTGGAAGATACAGCGTATGGGCCACACCGCTGAATACGTCTTTCCGACCATTTTTTGTCTCCCAATTACCCTTATCACTATCTACTTTAAAATTACCGCTAAGCAGCACGATTACGAGTTCATTTTCTTGGGTCTGGTGTTCCCATAGTTCATTAAGATCTAGTTGGCGAGCCTCAAAAGAGAGATAGTTCCATTTGGCGGATTCTGGGCTTATGCTGTGGTATGGTTGTGCATCTTTCCTTGGTTTTACCAACAGATGGGATTGCTTGCTCATTTTTTATTTTTTTTATTAAATGTGGCAGCTTTACCGGTAGCGCCCAATAGATCGAATTTTTTTACCATGAACGCTTCGTAGGCATCCATATAGGTTTTTCCAGGAACAATGGGGTCGAAAAGTTCGGGACTGTCCCTGAAAAATTCCCGGTGTACCCTTGCCCATAAAAGCCGTGTATCCGTAGCGATGTTTATTTTACACACGCCATAAGTAATGGCTTTGACGATTTCTTCCGGTGTAACTCCTGACGCACTTTCATTTAACTTGCCCCCAGCCTTGTTTATTCGATATACCTCAGCTGTATTTACGGCTGAACCTCCGTGAAGCACGATGGGGAACCCAGGCAGTTTTTTTTGAATTTCTTCAAGAATATGGAACTGTATGCCTTGGCCCGAACTGAATTTATAGGCACCATGACTAGTGCCAACAGCCACGGCCAGGCTATCACAATTCGTCAGCTTCACAAAGCCGGCTACTTCTTTGGGGCTGGTATAGCGGGCATTTTCTTCATCGATTGAAATATCGTCTTCCACCCCGCTCAACACACCCAATTCTGCCTCCACGGTAATTCCTTTTTTATGCGCCTCTTCTACAATGGCCTTGGTTCTTTTTACATTGGTCTCAAAATCGTCATGTGAGGCATCTAGCATTACGGAATGATAACTGTTTGATGCTATTGCATTTATAGCGTGCTCTTCATTGCCATGGTCCAAGTGTACGGCATACACTGCTTCCGGATATATTTTTGATGCAGCATCGATCATGGCAATCAACATTAGCGAATGTGCATAATTTCTGGCTACCGGGGTAATTTGCACTAAAAATGGTGCGTTGGCCTTGATTCCTGCCCTAAATAAACCATGTATCTGTTCCATGGTAAACACATTTACGGCAGCAATGGCATATGTACCATAACAATGTTCAAAAAGAGCCTTGGGTAAAACTACCATTAATCTATTTCTTAAAGGCGCCAGAACGGAAACCTTTGAGTATAAAAAAACGATAAAAAAACCATGTTAAGAAGTAATAACACGCAAAAGGTAATGCAAAGGTTTGCATAGCGGTACATAGCTAAGCCATGCTACGTGGAAAGCACACATTGCCGCGAGGATGCCCTGACGACCAGTTCAGGTTTAAATATTTCTTGGCGAAAGTCAAGATGGTCTGCATTTGTATCACTTAAACGCCGCAGTATGATTCTTGCGGACAGCATTCCAATACTGTATACCGGCTGCCATACCGTGGAAAGCGAAGGTCTAAAGTAGCAGGAGTGGGGTTCGTCGTCAAAACCGACAATTGAAATATCGTCCGGGATTCCCAAGCCCAATTTTTGGGCTATGTGCATCGCTGAAATTGCTATATTATCGTTCATCGCAAAAATGGCATCCGGTGCATTTTGTAGCCTTAAAAGTTTCTTTGCGGGCTTGAGCCCATCATCATGTGAAAACCCCTGAACGTGGGAAATATACTCCTGTCTAATGGGAATTCCGGCATTTTCCAAAGCATCCAAATACCCCTGTAATCTATGTTTGGTGGTACTTAAATTTAGTGGACCTCCTAAATGGGCGATTTTTGTACAACCGGATTTTACCAAATATTCCACAGCTTGGAAAGCTCCGGCATAGTCGTCTACCAATACTTTGTCCGCCTCCAATCCGGGACAGTCCCTATCAAAGACCACGACGGGAATATTGTTCTTTTGTAAGGTTCTAAAATGGTCAAAATTATTAGTTTCCGAAGCTGGGGATACCAGAACCCCATCAACTTGTATTTTCAATAACTTTTTGATGATGACCGCT
>Ga0136560_1001153_pt1:0-12500 | contig 13504 bp, 6 predicted proteins | sample AntRauMeHopE1497_FD_104925 | JGI IMG/M metagenome (GOLD analysis project Ga0136560, IMG submission 104925) | Saline lake microbial communities from Rauer Islands, Antarctica - Metagenome Hop E1 #497 | ecosystem: Environmental > Aquatic > Non-marine Saline and Alkaline > Saline | place... | reverse complement strand
CCCACTTCGCCTCCTTCCTCCACGCCTCCCTGCCCTTCCCCGACGACGCCCCTGCCCCCGCCGACGTCGGGTGCGCCGGCGCCGACCGCCCCCGCTGCGCCGCCGCCCTCGCCGCGTGCATCCTGTCCGGCAGAGCCGTCGCCGAGTGCGCCGAAACCGCGGCCCCGCCGTCGCTCCTCGCGCGCCTCGCCTCCCTCGTCGGCCTCGGCGCGGCCCTGCCACAGGCCGGGCCCGGCGGCGTCGGCGCCGGCGGCGGCGCGGCGGCAGAGTACGCCCGACTGCTCGCCGAGGAGCCGCTGTGCGGCGGCGGCGTCGGGGTCAGCCTCGGCGCCGTCGCTGCGTGGCGCCAGCCGCAGCGGAGCAACGCGTCGTCGCTCGCTGCCGGCCGGTCCTTCGCCCTCGCCGAGCCCGGGGCGCCCGGCGCCGGCCCGGCACCGGCGCTCTGGCTGCGGCTCGGAGCCGGCGAGTCCGGCGTCCTCGGACCCATCCTCTTCCACGGCCCGGGCTCTGCCGGCGGAGACGGCTCTGCCGGGGGGGCTGTGGAGACGCACGTGTGGGTGGGCGCGGCGGCGGAGGGGCGAGCCGCCGAGGGTGTGGCGGCGGAGGCGTTGAGGGTGGTGGCGGGCGGGGCGGCGGCGGGGCCGGGAGCGCGCTGGTCCGGCCCGGGCATGGCATCGTCGGCCGCGCCGTGGGGTGCCGACGCCGCCGTCCTCCTGCGCGAAACCTCCGCGGCGGGCGTGCCGTCGGCGTCCTCCTTCGGCTGGGGGGTCCTCCACGTCCCCGATGACGTGGCAGCCCGGCCCCTCGCGCCCTTTGGCATCGCGCCCGCCGCGCCGGCCCCCGCCCCCGGCTGCCGCATGCGCACAGAGTGGCGGTCCGAGGGGCTGGCCCGGCCTGACGTCGGCGCCGTAGCGGGCGGCAACGGGACCTCCGTCGGGCCCTGGCGCCCCGCCGGGCTGACGTCGTCGGCAGAGCTAGCCGGGGCGATGAGGGTCCGCGTGGCAACGAGCGGGGCCGGGTGCGCCGCGCTGCTCTGCCGGGCGCCGGGGCTCGAAGTGGGCTCCCTGGCGGTTTCGGGCCGAGTCCTCCGCCTCGTCGCCCGCCTCGGCGGTGACAGCAACGCATGCGCACCGCCCGCCGAGGCGGCGGTTTCGCCGGCAGAGCCCACCCCCGCCCCGCCCCGTGACGCGGCCGACCCCCCGGCCGGCGCCGAGAGCGCCGGTGACGCCCACGCCGGGGCGGCCCCGCCGGCCCCGCCGCCCGCAGCGGAGGCCGACGGCCGGCGGGACATGTCCGTTGAGGCGGAGCTGCGCCGGCTCCGCTCGGAAGTGGAGTCGTCGCAGCGCTGGGCGATGGTCTCCACGGCCGCCGCCCTCGTCGTCGGCGCGGCGGGCGTCGCCGTGTGGGCGTCCCAGCAGCGGCGGGGCAACACGGCGGGGGAGGGGGCGGCGGCGGCTGGCGTGGCTGGTGCCGTCGACGTCGTCCCCGCCGGCGGGCCGAAGGAGCCGGTCCGACGAGAGCCGGTCCGGGACGATCCCGTCCCGGAAGCACCGGCCCGCGAAGAGCCGATCCGGAAAGAGCCGTCCCAGGAAGAGCCGGCGGTCCCGGCAAAGCCCGAAAGCGCCGATGCCAGGCCGGCCGGCAAGGCCCGGAGAGCCGCCGCAGGGAGCACCACCGGCAGAGCCGATCAGGCAGAGCCGTCAACCGAGGCAGAGCTTAGCCGGAAGCCGGGGCCCGCCAGCCGTCGGGTGGCTGTCCCGGCCCCCGCGCAGCCGGCACGCGACGAGGCACCCCGTCGCGGCCTCGATGACGTGGCAGGCCCGCCCACCGGCCCCCTGACCGCAGACGCCGATGGCGAGCCTCTCACCCCAGACGTCGATGCCGGCGGCGTCCACGCCCCGGCTCTTCCCGCCGAGGACCCCGATGACGTCGCCCCGGTCCTGTCAGGAAGCGACGGCCTCTGGGCAGAGCTTCCCCTGGCAGAGCCCCGCCCGGATCCCGCGGGGCCCTCCGGGAGCGATGAGGGCTGGGCGGCGGAATCGGCCGGCGGCGGCGGTTTCGCCTCGTGGCCGGAGGAGGGGGATTCGGCGGTTTCGGGTCTGAGCTCGGGTCTGGGGCTTGGGGCGGCGGAGGCGGGGGGGCATGCCCCTGCTGGCGGCGGCGTGGGTCCGGCCGGGCGCTGGGAGGGGGCCGAGGAGGCCAACGAGGAGGAGGAGGAGGAGGAGGAGGAGGAGGGCGCGTCTGACTTCCTGGGTCTGTCCGGATTCGGCCTGTCGGGCCGCTCGGCGCTGCAGCCGGGAGGCCTCGGCGTGGGGTCAGCCTGGACGATGGACGCCGTCCTGGGGTCCGACGGCGGTTTCGGCCTCAGGCACTCCATCGGCGACGACGGGGGCAGCCCAGGTGACGGCGCGCGCGGCGGCGCGTCGCTCGGGGGCATGGCCCTGGGCGGCGGCGGCGGCGAGGACGAGGACGAGGCCAATCACGGCAGCTCCGGCCTCCGCCTGTCGCTGACCGGCGTCGGGGAGCCCGGAGGACTCTCCCCGGGGGGCGGCTGGGCCACCCCCGCCCTCGGTCTCGGCGCCGTCGCCGACGGCTTCGCGCCGTCGGCCCCGTCCACCGCCGGTCTCGGCTCTCCCGTGGCTCTGCCGGAGCTGCTGGTCGGCCCGCTCCCGTCGCCGTCGTCGCGGCCACCGTCGCCCCTGCCCCCGCTCGAGGGCGGGCCGGAGCCCGAAGGGCGCTTCGGAGCGACGCAGCGTCGCTGAGCGCTCGAGTGATAGCGGCAAACATTCGCACCATTGAACTGAGCCGCTCTCGCTGCGGGCCACGCCCACTGAGCACTCAATGGGCCAACCATCCTCTGCCCGAGCAGGCACGGCGAACCAGATCAATGCCTGGGCATTCATGGCAAAGCTATCCAACATCTGACCCCTTGCAGTGCAGGGCACGAAGCACGGATGTGCTGCCCGTGCCTTATTCTCTCTACAAGTCACGGTCGCCTTGCCTCGGTCGACACAGGCGCTGAGTTCGCCCTGCAGCACGCAAAGCGCAGCACCCGGGTGCTGAGCGACTCGGTTCACTCCGGACCGGCAGGCTTCGGGTTGGGCGGGCGGCATTCACGCACTGTGCATATCACGCAGCGGCGGCGGCGGCTTCCGGCCGTTCCGCCCGCCGGCGTCGCCTCGACAGCTCGCAGGCTCCGCGGCGCACACACCCGGGCCCTTCGCGCGGCCTGCCATCCGCACTGAGCGGATTGGCCCGACGATCGTTAAGGCTACCTTCGCCCCGCGGCTCCGCCAGCTCTGCCCCGGCGTTTTCAACGGCACGGCCGTCACAGGAGCACGGAGCTGTACGTCGGGATCTTGGACTTGATGAGCGACGCGGCGTCCCTCCCCCCGTTGGCCTCGAGCACCTCGCACAGGGAGAGGACCGCGTCGGCGCGGCCCCCGCCCATGGCCGACCGGCGGGAGAGGGCGGGGAGGACGGACCCCAGGTGCTCGTTCAGGGCCTGGCCCGCGGCGGCGGAGAGGTCTCGGAGGGCGAGGAGGGCTGCTTGCTGGCACTCCTTCTCGGCCCGGCCGAGGGCGGCTCTGACGTGGCGCATCACGGCGCCAAGGACGGGGCCGCTCGCGGCGCTGGGGCGGATGGCCAGGATGTCGCGCAGCGCCGTGCGGGCGAGGAGCGCGTAGGGATGGTCGACCTCGGAGAGGCCGGCGGCGCACGTGGGCAGGAGGCGGGAGCAGTCGACACGCTCCACGGGCACGTCCCAGCGCAGCGCGTGCCGCCCCGACGTCTTGTGCTCCAGGCGGAACGGCAGGCCGCTGCGGTGCGCCCGGGCGAACTCTGTGCGGCCCTTTGTCGAGGCGCCGGTGCCGAAACGGGAAACGGAAAGCTTCGGGGGTGACGACCGCGCCGCCGCCCGAGCCCGGCCGCCACCAGGGCCCGCAGCAGAAGATGCTGCAGCGGCAGCGGTGTCTCGTGCGGACCGGCGGACGGCGCCGCCGCGGGCCCCCGCGCCCGCGCGAGGAACGGCCGCGGCGCGCTGGGCACCCGCCCCGCGCCCGGCGGGCGCCCGCCCCCTCCCGCGGGGAGCGGCGCCCCCGCGCCGGGAAGGGGCCGCGCGCGGCCCCGAGACGCCGCTCAGCGCGACATCGGCGCGGGACAGGCAGTCCGCAACTCCCGGACGACCGCCGCCGGCCGGCCGCCGCGCCGCTCCGCGCTCAAACCCGCTCGCGCGGTCATCGTTGTCCGGGAAGAAGTCGACCTTGGTGGCGAAGCTGCCCTCCCCGATGCGGACGGCTCCGGTTTCCACGGCGCGCCTGGCCATCGCGTCCTACGCTGGGAGCGCCGGCGCCCTCGAGTTGCGGGGCCGTTGAGCGAGCGAGAGGGGCCTGTGAGGTGTCGCGGGTGCTGGTCCGGCGTGGTGCGGCGGGGGGGGTGTGCGCCGCGCCGCAACGGCCGCCGCCGAATCGCGTGCAACGCCCCATTCGTGCATCACTGTGGGTCACTGAAGATGACCCGAATTTGCAGCGCGGACCCGCACATCCCGCACCCGCCCGCCGCCAGGAACCCGCCCGAGGAGCCCCAAGCGGGGCACGTGCCCCTCCAGAAGACTACCAGCTGCAGAATGCGCGCCGCCGTGGCGCGGCAGGCGGGCGTTGCGCGCCGTGCCGCCGCCGGCGCACGGACCGTGCACGCGTTCGCGCGACTGGACCACCTCATGATGCACGTGGACGAGCCGGAGCGGCTGACTGGCTTGCTCAGCCGCCTGTCGGTGCCGGTGACGACGCCCGCGACCCCGTTCGCGTTCGAGGACGAGGGCACTGGCGAGGAGGCCGAGTTCGAGGCCAAGCTGTGGTCCCTCGGGGGCGGCGCCTCGCTCATGGTGTACCGTGACGACGCGGTCGCCGAGGCGAGGCGAGAGGTCGGGCTGCCGAGCGGCGCGGTGGGGAGCCTTGCGCTCGAGCCGGCGTCCATGTCCCGTTTCCACGCGCAGGCCGCGCTCACCCGGGCCGGCGTCATGCACGTCCCCGAGCCCATCAGCTACCACGTGCCCGACCGCGCGCGCCGGCTGGACCCGTCCCTGCCGCCCTGGCTCTTCCGTCGGGTTCTGTTCCCGCACGCCGACATCGGCGGCGCCGCGGACGCCGTCAGCGCGGGGGGCGGCGGCGCCAGCGTCGGCGGGGAGTCCCTCGACGGCCTCCTCATGTCCGCCACGTCGTCGGGGGCGCCGCCCTTCCACTTCGCCTACGCAGTCAGCTGGCACCGTGACTTTGCCTTTGCGCCGATGCGCCGTCGCCGGTCCGCGCTGTCGGCTCTGCCGTCGGGCGCGCTGGGGGTGGTCGCGTGCCCGCGCGTCTTCGTGACGTCGCCCGCGGCCCGGGGCGACGACGGCCTCCTGCGCGTCGCAGGCTTCTGGCACGGCCTCGGGCAGGCAGTGGTGCAACGGGGCAGGGGGGAGGTGGAGGTGCGATTCCCGGGGGGCGGGCCGGCGCTCCACGTGCGGTCGGTGGAGGACGACGAGGCCGGGCGGGGGGTCGGCGACTGGGCTGCGGCGAGCGCCGCGCTCGCGACGACGGGCGCGCCGCCGTTCCGGGTCAGCGGGTGGGAGTGGCGCGTGGCGCGCTCCCGGCGGGAGGCGGAGGCCGTTCTGTCGGCGGCGGGTCTGCCGGTGGCGTCAGTCGTGACGGACGGCGACGCCTTTCGCATCGTGGCCGACCTGGGGCCCGCGGGCATGCACGGGTGCGCCCTGCACGTGGTTTCTGCGACGGCGGAGGACAGGGGGGCGCAGGCCGCCGCCAAGCAGGAGCTGCGGCGGATCGCCGGCGGCTCGCGCGGCGCAAAAGTCGCCGCCGCGTGCCTCCTCGATGCCGAGGGGGCGCACACGTACCTCCTGCCGCCGCCGCTCTCGCTTGATGGGAGGCCGGACCGCGAATGAGCGCGGATGTTGCGTGCCGGCGATCGCCGGAGCAGAGACGATGCGAGCCGGCGGCGCGAGCGTCCCGCCCGCGCCGGCATCACACGCCCGCGCGCTCTGCGTGCCCCGCGCGCCCAGTTTACAAGGGCAAGTCCGCTTTCTAGGCTACGCACCCCGGCGAGCCGCCTCGGACGAGCGGACAGCCGCCAGCAGGCGGGGGGATCAGGCGCAACTCACGCGTCCAGCCGCGCCGCGCGGCATCGGGCGAGCGTCTAACGGGCGCTTGCACGGAGCTAACCAGGCGGGTGCCGCGAGCGCAGCCATGGCGTCGGACCGGCGGCTCGCGAGGGCGATGTTCGGGAGCCTTTGCCGCGCGCTTCGGGCCGCGCCTTCGATCAGCGTCGTCGATGCCGTCGACCTGGTCACGTGGCGCACCTCGATGCGCCAGTACCGCTTCGTGGAGAAGCGGCCGGACTCGGCGCTGGCGGCCCTGCTCCACACGGACATAGCGGACGCCATCGTCCGCGACGACGGGACCGTGTCCACGGCGGAGCTTCTCGAGGCCGCGCGCCGCGAGTTCCGCGCCACGGCGATGAGCGACGAGGCCATGGACCGCGGGATGGCGGCGATCAGGCGCGCGAACGAGCTGGTGCGCAAGGCGCGGCACGCCGCCGTCGCAACCACGGGCGACGTCGAGGTTTCCGTCTGCACGGCGCACGTCCCCGGCACTGATTTTCAGTTCGTGTACCGCGTGCGCGTGCGCTCGCTCAGGGAGGAGGGCCAGCTGCGGCTGTGCACGCGGCATATCCGTGTGGAGTTCGGCGGCGAGCGGGACGGCATCGACGTGGCCGACGGCGACCTGGTCGGCGGGGGCGCGCAGCCGCTGGAGAGCGGCGTGATCGAGACGCCGCGCGACGCCCCCGGCGTGGTGGGGCAGCTGCCGGTGCTGGGGCCGGGGCAGACGTTTGAATACCACAGCAACACGTCCTGGCTGCCGCACGCCTGGGGCAACCTGAGCGGGTCGTACGGCCTCGTGGACCTCGAGACGATGCGGGAGGTGCACGCTGTGTTTCCGACGGTCGAGTTCGAGGACGTGGAGCGCGTGGACGCGCTTGCAGAGCGTGAGCGCGCCTGAAAACCCTCCGCCCACATTCCACCCGCGACCCACTCGTGAGCCGGTTCCGGCCTGCGGCATGATCACGTCGTTCTTCAAGAAGCAACCAGAGAAGCGGCTCGCCGAGGACGACGGTGACGCCGGGCCAGCCCCGAAGCGATCAATGGACGCACATCGGGAAGACGCCGAGGCCGCCGCCGCCGAGGCAGCCGCCACCGGGGCCGCCGCCGCCGGGGCCGCCGCCGCGGGCGGCGACGAAACGGCCGCTGCCAGCGCCAGCGCGTCGTCCGCGGCGCCGGATGCCGCCGCGGGCGCGGGTCCGGCCGCCCCGCTGCCGTACGGGATCCGCGTGCACCCGTCGTGGGAGCGTATGGTCCGGCGCGAGTCCGGCAAGCCGTACTTTGCGGAGCTGATGCGGTTCGTCCAGGCGGAGCGGGCGTCCAAGACGGTGTTCCCCAGGGAGGACGACGTTTTCGCGGCGCTCCTGCACACGGCGCTGGATGACGTCAAGGTGGTGGTGCTGGGGCAGGACCCGTACCACGGGCCGGGGCAGGCGCACGGCCTGTCCTTCTCGGTCCGCCCGGGCGTGAAGGTCCCCCCGTCGCTCCGCAACATGTACAAGGAGCTCGCGTCGGACATGGGCATCCCGCCTGCTTCGCACGGGACGCTGACCTCCTGGGCCGCGCAGGGGGTGCTCCTGCTCAACACGGTGCTCACCGTGGTGTCCGGGAAGGCGCACGCGCACAAGAAGCGCGGCTGGGAGACCTTTACGGCCGCGGTGCTGGACGAGGCGGCCAAGCGACCGAGCGTGGTCTTCATGCTGTGGGGCAAGCCGGCGCAGTCGGCCGGCCAGCGGGCGTCGTCCAGGCCGGGCCACTGCCGGCTCCTGTCCCCGCACCCGTCGCCGCTGTCGGCGACCCGAGGCTTCTTCGGGTGCCGGCACTTCTCCCAGGCCAACACGTTTCTCCAGGGCAAGGGGCGGGGGGCGATCCGGTGGGAGCTGCCGGCGGACGCCCAGGCGACGGAGTGATGCCTGCAGCCGATCCTGCGTGTGGCCGCGTCGTTGTCGTTGGGCGTGGCATCTGCACGCGTGCGTGATGGCTCTGCGACGACGAAGACTGAGGGTCATCGCTGCCGGCCTCGCGCGGTGTCGAGCCCTGCTCACACGGTCGCTGTCTATGAGTGCATTGGGGGTGCGTTCTGGCATGCGGGTTTCACGCTATGGCAACGGCATGCGGCGGCTGGCGACACGATCACACACAGGCAGGCAGGACGGCCGCTCACTCGTCCTTGAGCTTCCCGGCGGCGGGGGAGGGCGCGGCGGCGGCGGCGCCTGGCGTGGGGACGAGGCGGAGGAGGATTCCGACGGGGATGGTGAGGCTCGCGAGGAGGAGGCAGCGGCCCCACTGCTCGGCGTTGAGCGGTGCGGTGCCGAAGTACGCCCCGCCGGTCTGGACGAGGACGACCTGGGTGGCGAGGACGCCGAGGAGGATGAGGACGAAGAGGGTGGCCTTGTGGATGCCCTCGAGGACGTTGATCTCGTCGCGCACCTTGCGGGCGAAGGGGAGGTTGATGACGTTCATGAGGATGAAGACGTTGAAGATGACGGTGCGGTGCTCTGCCGAGCGGAAGACGTCGACGGAGAGCCAGGCGTAGGCGGTGGGGTGGAGGAAGAGGAGGAGGAGGACGGTGAGCTGGAGGGCGGCGTGGCCGACGATGTGCTTCCACATGGTGGGGGTGATGAGGGGGCTGGACTTGCGCTCGGGGGCGCGGTCGAGGACGGCGTCGCTCGGGGGCTCGGTGGCGAGGGCGAGGGCGGCGAGGGAGTCCATGAGGAGGTTGCAGAAGAGCATCTGCTGTGAGTTCAGGGGGAGCTGCCGGGCCAGGCGCTCCTGCATGGCGCCGGCGTCGGCGGAGCCTGCGGAGCCGGAGCCGAGGGAGCAGGCGGTGGCGAAGCTGAGGACGAGGGCGACGACGTTGATGGTGAGCTGGAACTGGAGGAACCGCCGGATGTTGTCGTACACGCAGCGGCCCCAGACGACGGCCTTGCGGATGGAGGTGAAGTTGTCGTCGAGGATGACGATGTCCGAGGCGTCCTTGGCCACGTCGGTGCCGGTGATTCCCATGGCGAGGCCCACGTTGGCGTGCTTCAGGGCGGGGCCGTCGTTGGTGCCGTCGCCCGTGGCGGCGACGATCTCCCCCGCCTTGCGGAGCGTGTCCACCAGGGTGTGCTTGTCGTCGGGGGAGGACCGGGCGAGGACGCGGAGGCGCGAAACCGCGGCGCGGAGGGCGTCGGGGTCGTCCTTGATGGCGGCGAGGTCTCGGCCCTGCATGACCGTGCCCTCCTCGGGGGGCGAGCGGGGGTCGTCGGTCGGGGGCAGGATGCCGCAGCCGCGGGCGATGGCGGTGGCGGTGCCCACGTGGTCTCCGGTGACCATGATGACGCGGATCTGCGCCCGCTGGCAGGTGGCGACGGCGGCGGGGACCTCCGCGCGGAGGGGGTCGCGGATGCCGACGACGCCGACGAGCTCCATGCCGCCGGCGGCCTCGAGGGCTGCCCAGGCGTCGGCGGACCCTGGGGTGGGGCCGTCGACGCGGAGGCGGGCGACGGCGATGGTGCGGAGCGACGCGTGGACTGCCGGCTCGAACTGGGCGAGGACGGCGGGGGCGTCGAGGGGGGCGGAGGTGCCGTCGGGCTGCATCTCGCGGTCGCAGAGGTCGAGGATGGTCTCGAATGCTCCCTTGACGAACAGCCAGGTGCCGGCGCCGGCGGCGGAGGGGAGGACGACGGCCGTCGCCATGGACTTGGTCTTGGAGGAGAAGTGTCGGCGGTGGATGATGCCGGTTCCGGCGGCGGAGGCGCCCGCCGCGGCGGTGGCGAGGCCGCCCCCGGCGCCGGCGGCCGCGGATCGCACGCTGGAGGCCCGCTGGTCGAGGGCCTCGTCGAGGAAGGAGAGCATGGCGCACTCGGACGGGTTCCCGAGCCAGACCATGGAGCCGGCGCCCTGGTCGGACGACGAGTCGCGTCCCATCTCGGCGTTGCAGTTGAGGATGACCGCGCGGCCGACGTCGTCGACCGTGCGGGACGTGAGGGCGGCGACGAGGTCGGCGGCGGCGCCGGCGCGCGCGGCGGGGCCCATGGACGAGGCGGGCTCCCCCCGGTGGAGGAAGGACGCGGAGGCGAGGCGGCCGGCGACGACGGTCATCTTGTTCTCGGTCAGGGTGCCCGTCTTGTCGGAGCAGATGACGGTGGCGGAGCCCATGGTCTCGCAGGCCTGCAGCTTCCGGACGAGGATCTTGTCTGCCACCATCGCGGAGCTGGAGAAGGCTAGGGAGATGGTGACGGCGAGGGGGAGGCCCTCGGGGACGGCGACGACGACGATGGTGACGCCCACGACGGCGAACTGGACCATGTCGCCGAGCCAGAAGGAGGTCTGCCACAGCCGGCCCGGCTCCCCCGCCACGGCGATGATGGCGAGGGCGCCCGCGGTCATGACGGCGGCGACGAGGCCGAACCAGCCGATGAGCTTGGCGAGGCCGTCCAGACGCCCCTGCAGCGGGGTGGGCCCGTCGTCGTCCTCCCCGCCCTGGCTCTTGGCCAGGTGGCGGCCGTACGACGACCGCTCGCCGACGCACACGACCACGCCGCGCCCCGCGCCCTCGACCACCCGGGTGCCGGAGAGGAGGAGGCAGTCGCTCGCCGTCTTGAGGCGCGGCTCCGACTCGCCGGTGGCGGACGACTCGTCGACGGACACGCCGTCGGCCGACGACGACGGGAGCAAGAGCGCGTCGGCCGGGACCTTGGCGCCCGATCGCACCTCGAAGCAGTCCCCGACCACGAGGGACGTGCGGGGCACGCGCGTCTGGACGCCGTTGCGCGTGACAAACACGGTCTCCTTCTCGAGCTGCCGCAGCGCGCGGAACTCGAGGTCCTGCACGAAGTTCAGCGTCGAGGCCACCCCGGACACGATCACGACGGCCGCAAGGATGGAAAGGGCCTCGATCATGTCGCCGTCGTCGTCGCTGATGAACAGGGCGTTCCCGAGGGCGAGGGCAGCGGCCGCGACGAGGATCAGCAGGGTCTCGTCCTGGAACGCCTCCACCAGGTGCTCAAGGAAGGTCCGTGCGCGCTTCTCTGGGATCTTGTTGCTCCCGTACTGCTCGCGGCGCTCCTCCACCTGCTCATCGGTCAGCCCGGCGGCGGTGTCCACCTCCAGGTGCTTGACAACGTGCTCCACGCCCCCGTCCTTCTCCAACCGCCCGAGGCCCACGTCCGCCTCCATCCACGCCTCGGTCAGGCTTGCCCACTCATCAGCATTCATGCCGGCGCGTGCGGGCATGGCTCCCACGAGCGCTGGCGTGAGTGTCGCGGCCGCAAAGGCCGCATGGTCTCTGCCCACGTGGACCCGAGGAAGGCCGCCGGGGGACGGCCACTCCGGCCGTTCGCCTCGCCGGTTGCGGGGCGTCATGTCACGGCCTGCGTGGGCAAGCCTCACAACGAGCGAGTGGTACGACGGGCTCGCGGCCAGCACGCAGGGGACGCTGCTGCGCGACGTCCTCGCGGTCCCTGCCCCGTCCGCGCCCCTCCCGGAGCTCCCGCGCATGGCAGCCCGCCCTCCTTCCAAGGAGGAGGTCGACGAGGCAGCACGGGCCGAGGCTGCCGCCAGGGCGGCGCGCGCCGGCGGGTCGGCGTCGGCCGCGCCGAAGGAGCTCACCGAGGACGAGCTGCGCCAGGTTTGCGCGGCCGTCCTGGCGCCCATGGTCGAGGGGCTCCGGAACAGGGAGTGGAAGGGCTGGGGGAACCCGTTCCGGGCCCGCCTGACCCCCGAGACGGTCGTGGCGCTCGGGATCCCGCACTACTTCTCCCGGGTGCCGCTCGCAGACACCATGGACCTGCACCGCATGCACGACCGGTGCGTGATCCCGCCTGGGGCCACGCCGGGCCCCGAGTGGGAGGGCGGGCCGGCGCCCTCGGCGTTCCGAAGCGTCGACGAGGCGGGGGCGGCGGTTCGGCAGATGGCGGCCAACGCAGCGGCCTTCAACGGCCCCTTGCACAAGGTTTCCAAGATCGGCTCCGAGCTGGTGCGGCTGTGGGAGCGGAGCGAGCGGCGGATGAAGGAGGAATGGCGCAAAACGGCCGCGCAGCTCGTGAGGCGCCGGGGCGCCGGCCGGTGACGGCGGGCTCCCGGGAGCGGGGTTTGGGCGTGCGTGTTGGTCGTTGCGGCGGTGTGGCGGCGACGGCAGCCGCGTGTGTCTCGCGCCCCGTTTCCAAGGCGCTCCGGCTCACGACACATATCTGCCGGCACGCGTCGCCCGCGCTCATAGGTAGAGCTGTCCTCCCGTGTAGGAGAGCTCGCACACCTGCCACACGAGGCCGCCCTTGTCCGGCAGGTAGAGCCGCTGGAGGCCGAGGGCGTACATGACGGCGCGGATCTCGTCCTCGCTGCCCTCCACGACCTCGCCCCGCAGGGG
>Ga0136560_1001151_pt1 | contig 13526 bp, 4 predicted proteins | sample AntRauMeHopE1497_FD_104925 | JGI IMG/M metagenome (GOLD analysis project Ga0136560, IMG submission 104925) | Saline lake microbial communities from Rauer Islands, Antarctica - Metagenome Hop E1 #497 | ecosystem: Environmental > Aquatic > Non-marine Saline and Alkaline > Saline | place... | reverse complement strand
TGGCGGTGGTGGTGGTGGTGGCGGCGGCGGCGGCGGCCGGGGTCATCACGCCATGGCACCGTCCCACATGCCCCCTCCGGGTCGCGACATGCACGGCTTCCACGGCGGCGGCTTCCCCGGACTTCACGACATGCCGGGCATGGAGATGGAGCCCCAGGGCTTTGACCCGCGCATGCTGGCCCCGCCCGGGCACGGTCACTTCCACGGCCCGCCGCCCCACCGCGGGTACGGGCATCCGTACGCGCCCATGCCCTACATGCAGCCGCGTGGGGCCCCGTACATGAACCCCCACGGAATGCCCAACCCGGGGATGGGATACTTCTCGCATGACCCGTCGTCGGCCCCCGCGTTCCTTCCCGCCGCAGACGGCATGCCCGGCGCCGGTATGGCCCTCGGTGGAGGCCCCGCGCCGCAGCCCGGTCCAGCGACCGACCCGTACGGATACCCGTACGACCCCTATGCGGGCGTCGCGTCTTCGGGCGGCTTCGACGTCGCGGCACCTTCCTTTGCACCATCGAGTGCCATGCACAGCTCTTACGCGCCGGGCGGAGCACCTGGTCTCGGTGGCCCGTCATGGCAGCATCCCGAGACGGCGTTTGCCGCGCTGTCTGCTGATTCCAACCCGTGGGAGTACACGGACTCAAGCGCAGCGATGGGGGCGTCTGCGGGCGGCTCCTATGACCCTCGCACGCAGCAGTGACGGATTGTGGTGCCAAGAACGCTTCGCCCGTGCCAACCGTTGTCGACCCGACCTGCCAGCATTATGCCAGCGTGAGTGATGCCGGGCCGAAGCTGCAAGTGCACGTTTCGCTCTTATGGTGCGCGCGCGCATACACGGACGACGGTGCCTCTCCTTCCTCGCTCTTCAGAGCCCGTCGACTGGCAGGAACTCGAAGTTTTTGCCACGCAGCGACTCCACCGGCACCAGGCGCAACCCGTCGGCGGCGTCCCTCCAACGGAAGCCTCGCTGCCTTGCCACCGACGACACCCTTGCCCTCCCCGGCGCCTCGTCCTCGTCCTCGCTCGAGCTCTCCGTCTCGTCCGCCGCGAGCGCCGCACGCATCGCGTCCTCGGCCGTGCTTCCCTCCACGAACGCCATAACGGCGTCATCCACCTCAAGGCGGTCGCACATGCCCTCGAACGAAGGCCCCTTGCTGGCGCTCCCCGCGCCGTCGCCGACGGTCGCGGCCGCGGCTGCGGCCGCCTCCAGGCCCGCCGCCTTTGTCGCCGCCGCCGCCGCGCCGCCGCCGCCGCCCGCCCTCACCGCGCTCCGCGCCGGCATGCCCCTCGCCGTGCGCTCCTCCTCGGGGATGTTGGACAGCCTGAGGGTCCACCGCAGGATGCGGCCCTTGACCGCCCAGACCTCGGCCCGCACCGTGTTGCCGTCGAGGCAGAAGCGGCCGCTGCTGATGGCGGCGGCGGCCTGGGCCCGTGCGATGTCCGCCACGGCATCGCCTCCTCGGCGCCTCCGCCGCTTCCCGCCGGCCGCCGCCACGGCGGCCGCCTCGGCCTCCTCCGCCTCGGCCCTCGCGGCCCCCTCGACGGCCGCCGGCGTGGCCTTGGTCGACGCGGCAAACTGCGACACCCGCCTGATCCGCCGCACCGCCTCCGCGACGCTGCCCGGGATGTTGCCGTACAGGAGGGAGCCGTCGGGGCGGAGGGCGAGGACGCGGTGGAAGACGCAGTGAAGGAAAGGGGGTGGTGTGTGCCAGGCGTCGCGGTAGGGCTGGCGGAAGTAGCCGCCGCGCATGACGTAGATGCCTGGGGGGGGTAGGGGAAGGGTGGGGGATGGGGATGGGTGGCGGGGGCTGAATGCAGCGGGGCGGCGGGACAGGCCGTGGCACGCGGGGGGTGGGGCCCGACGCTGCCTGGCCGTGCCGCGGCGGGCTTGGTAGCGGCCCAGAACGGGGGAGGCGGGTCTGCCGGCCTCGGGCTGCTGTGGGCATCTCTCACCTGTGCTGTGCACCTGGGGGATACGGGGGAAGGCCAGGCGCCAGGAGCCGAGGGCGCGGGCGGAGGCCCGAACCCGTGCCGGGAGGTCTGGGTCGGTGTTGATCCGACACGTGCGGCGGCAGTGTCGGCGCCACAGGCGCTCGTTGTCCGAGGCCGTGCGCCAGCGGCGGCAGACGCGGCGGCAGCGGGTGAGGGACACGGCGTCTAGGAGGGCGAGGGCGCCGCTGAGGGCGTCGAGGGGGACGTGCGAGGCGCTGGCCACGGGGCGGAGGCCGCGGAGGACGACGTCAACGGGCGCGAAGGCGCCGGCAGGGGCTGCGGACGGCGCGGCGGGGGCGGCCGCGGCTTTCGCCGGCGGGGCCGACGCCGCCGCCGCCTCGGCCCTGGTGCTCTTGGTCAGGCCTCTGACGCGCCGGGCGGCGCGCTCCTGCAGCGGGGTGGATCCCAGGCCCGCGAGCCTGACCGCCTCGATGACGTCATCCGCGTCGATGAGGGACGCGATGTCGCTCGAGGCCGCCGCCTCCGCGGCTAGGCGTTCCTCCCGGGACCGGGGCGCCGGTGCGGCCTCAGGAAGGCCGGGGGCCTCCGTGTCCGAGCCAGCGGCCGCCCCGGGCGCGCGAGGGTGCAGCTCCGCACCTGCCGCGACAGGGGCAGCCGGGCCGGACGACGCGGCCGCCGCCGAGCCGGCCGGGGCGGGATCGGTGCTGTCTCGGCCCTCGAGGAACGCGATCGCGGCCTCGGCAGCCGCAGCACGCTCTGACGCGAGGTTACCCTCCGTCTCGCGGACGGCGTCCTCCCGGAACCGACGCAGCGCGTCAGGGTCGATGCCCGCGAGCTCGGACGGCACCTTGAATGCCGGCGCCGGGCTCGTGCCTTCCGCGGCAGGAAGAGACGCGGCCGTCGGCGAGGCTGCGGGAATACAGCACAGGGTTCGCGTTCCGGGCGCAGCGGACTGTCAGCGGTCGCTGTGGGCGCACTAGGCGCACGGACCACGGGGCCAGAGAAACACCGCGCTCTGAACCACGTCATCCGCCGGGCTGCACGATTCTCCTCACGCTTCGCTCCCGTCTTCCCCTTTCCCTTGCGCCTTGGCATGGCTGCTGATGCAGGCGTGTGGGTGCTGGTCCACTCGGGGCCGGTGTGGCCGGCCGCTGCGCTCGGCGCATGCTCTGCAGTGCTTGCGACCGTCATGGAGCGCCAGCCAGGGCATCACGACCGCACACGGCCTGCCAGAATGGGGCTCATGGAGTGCGTGGCGATTATCTCGGTCTCGCTGGGGTCGGCCGTGCTGTCGGAGTGTGAGCCTGACGCCGGGAGCGAACGGCCGGCGGTGTGGCTGCCTGCGCCCGGCCTCCGACGGCGCAGGGCGGCGCTCGAGGCGCCTGTGCCCGCCTCATTCTCGCAGTCGTGTCTTGGTTCTTCCTCTACCGGACCGAGGAGTACAAGAAGGTGGCAGCCGCGCTGGAGGCCAAGACCGCGAAGCGTGAGTGCCCGGCAACGTGGCCGTGGCTGCGCACGCCGCGCCAGCGCGGCCCGCCTTGATCACATGATGGATGGTTGCACACGCACTCTCCCGCAGTCAAGTCCATCCGGAGGCAGATGGCAGCGGGAACGGGCGCCAGGTCGAAGCTTGAGGACAACGCCAAGGCTGTGCTTGCCGACTGCAGCCAGCTGCGGAGCAAGCTGACGTTCCGCAACATGCTTCCTTCTTTCATCCTGTTTGTCTCCATGATGGCAATCTACTGGTGGATCTCGGGCGTGTTCGACGGGCAGGTGGTGGCGATGCTTCCCTTCGAGCCCGTCAGCTTCTTCAGGGGCATCACCCACCGCGGCCTCGATGGCACCGATTTCTACCAGTGCTCCGTGGTGAGGGCGTTGCGCGCCGGGCGAGGCGGCCGCGGCAGCGCAGCCAAGGCGCAGCAGGGCGCCCGAGGCGGCGCTCGTCGCCCGGCTCAGTGCCACCGCGCCCTTCCTCCGCTCCCGAGCCTCGCAGGCCGGAATTTTCGCCTTCGCGTCGGCCAGCGTGCGCGCGGTTTTCACCCGCGGCTTCGGCCACCAGACGCCCGGGGGGCCCGTGAGCGGCGGGGGCGGCGGCATGTTCGACATGTCCTCGCTCCAGCAGCAGGTCGAGGACGCGTCCCGGGTGCGCCGCGTCAAGTCACGCCGCTGAGCGGTCTCGGTCCTGGCGCCATCGCGTGGGCGGATGTCAGAGTGGCGTTTTGGCTTTCGATCCCGATTCGGGCACATGTAACGTCCACTCCTCGGCTGCGCGAGCGGTCGCTCACACGGCCCAAACTGGCGCAGGCCTTAGGCTAAGCTCGTACAAGCGTGCCACGCGAGCGGCCGGTCACTGCGCCTGGCCTTCCGGCGCCGAGAGCAGCAGCAGGGCTCACGTTTGGCTCGGGGCGAGGGGAGCCTCTGCCACACTTACGCCCGTCCGCGATGGATTGGCGGGCGGCCTTGACGGCTGAAGACCATGCTTTCGTGATCAAGTCGATGTGAGACTCGGCATGGTGGCGGTGCGGGCACGATATACGCCCTGCAGCGTGCGTGGGAAGCCCCGCCGGCACACCGCTGGCGGGAACCGCCCCCCCGGCCGATCGGGCGATTGAACGCCGTGGGTCCCCCATGAACAATGCTAATTTTGCGAATTGCATTCGACTTCTGCGCGGCCTGGCTGGATTTAGCCGGGTGCTGGGGCCTCGGAGGGCAAACGATGGCACCGGCGCAAGTCGCCGCTCTCGCGCATGCCATACCACCCCAATCCTCGGTCCGTCTCAACCACCGCAGCCGAAACCTCATGATGGCGATGCTGGGGGGTGGCATGCACTCATCGCTCCCGCCTGAGAAGGAGCGACAGTATGCCGAGCTCGGCCGGGACGTTGAGCGCCTCGCCAGGCATCGGGCCACCAGTCTGGTGAGCTGGGGTGCGGGAGAGTGCTGCGCAAGGCTCCTTGCCCGTGGTGCTGAGGAGCGCCGTCGGACTGCTCGCCGCGCGCGCGTCGCCAGGCCTCTGCCTGCATCGTCCACGCCTTCGGGCGGCCCTCTGGTCTGGTGGCGCCGGCCCCACGCGCCCACCCGCCCCTCATCCCCTCCTTTGCCCTGCCCTTCATCCTCCCTTCCTCCCCGCAGGACGAGTACAGGAGTCAGACCCAGATCCACAAGAGCCTCACTGACGCCTTTCACCACAGGCAGCGGGCGGCCAAGCAGCAGCAGCAGCAGCAGCAGCAGCAGCAGCAGCAGCAGCAGCAGCAGCAGCAGCAGCAGCAGCAGCAGCAGCAGCAGGCAGCAGCGGCGGCGGCGGCCGCTGCGCAGGCCGCCGCCGGGTTCCCCGTGGCGGCGGCGGACCCCCTGGGGGTGGTGACGCCGTCTGCCCAGCGCTCGGGGCCCGGCGGCCACACGGCGGACCTGAAGCCAATGATCGGCAACGGCACCGGGACGCCCTCCGCCAGAGCCTTCTCCTCCGCCCCCGCGGCTCCCACCGAGCCGGCACCCGCGGCCGCGCAGGCCGCGCCTCCCGGCCGGTCCCAGGCCAGGCCTGCCCCCATCGCCATCCCCCCGCTCAGTCGGGCCGGCGCCAACGCCCCCGCGGCCGTCGCGGGAGCGCCGCCCCAGGCCCCTCCCAACCCCAGCGCCGCGGCGCTCACCCCCCGCACCGAGCAGTCGATCCGGGAGGCGCTGGCCGCGCAGCCCAAGGGCATCACGGACCAGTCGAGCCGCATCGCCGTGATCCGCCTCTTCCTGCACGTCCAGCACTGCAGCTCCAAGGACAAGTGCACGGCCGCGTGCATGCAGCTGCGCGAGCAGCTGCGCGTCGGCAAGGCCCACAGCGAGCAGCGCAACCGCGCCCTGGTCGAGGGCAGGCCGCCCCCGCACGACGCCGCGCCCGAGACCACCGTGCGCTTCGACACCATCGCCGACTTCCTCGCCTTCCCCAACGAGGCCCGCAACGCCGACGGCTACCGGTACTTCCGCGCGGCGCTCACCGCGTACGACAAGGACCAGCCGAAGAAGCAGCGCTACTGGACCATGTTCCAGCACATGCATTACTCCTACAAGGCCAACACCCTCACCGCCATCTGCCGGCAGGTCTCCACCGAGTCGGGGCGGGCGCACCTCCGCCGCCTCATCGACCGGGCCACCCGCCTCAGCCTCGAGTGGCGCGCCCTCAGCCGCCAGAAGCGGGAGGAGCACCGGATGGCGCAGTACGCGCGCGCCGGGGCGCCGGGGGGCACGGCCGCCGCCCTCGCGCAGCGGAGCGCCGCCGCCGCGGTCGCCGCCGCCTCCGGCGGCGTCGACCTGACCAAGGAGGCCGCCGCGCACGTCGACGCCCTGGTGAGCAAGAACCGCGCCATGTTCCGTGCCAGGTACCCCTGTCCCTTCAAGATCCTGCCGGACTCGCCGCCGGCGGTCGGCGGCCTGTCGATGCAGGGCATGGAACGGCTCAGGAACGCAACCGCCGCCACCATCCCGCCGGTCGTCCCGCCCGAGGTCGTGGCGAGACAGTCCACAGCCGCGGCGGAGCTCGCCGGAATCGGCCGCCCCATCGCGGCGCTGGTGGCGGCGGCCGCAGCCCGCAGGGCGAATCAGCCGTGGGCGCCGCCCGGCGGGCCGCCCATCGGGGCCCGGCCCGGGCACGCCGCGGCGGAGCCCTCGACCTCGGGCGTCGGCCTCGGCCTCGGCGGGCTGCTCCCGGCATGGCTCACTCCGTCCCCCGGGCAGAGCCTCTGCCACGCCATGACCAGGGACGAGCTCAACGCCCACAGGCGCATGCTCCGCAACGGCTTCGCCGCGGCAGAGCTGGCGAAGACGCAGCGGGGGGACTGGCTGAGCCTGGTGGACGACCTGATCAAGGGGGATGTCCACCGCTGGTTCGTGGAGCCGGTGGACGAAGCGAGGCTCGGCCTCACCGACTACCGGTCTGTAGTGCGCCGCAAGATGGACCTCGGCACCATCCGCCGCGCCCTCGAGAGGACCAAGTACGGCTCTGCCGACGCCTTCGCGCGGGACGTGAGGCAGGTCTTCTTCAACGCGCGGCTGTACAACCAGTTCGGGAGCATCGTGCACACGGAGGCCGCGGACCTGGCGAGGCGCTTCGAGGAGCGCTTCGAGGCGGCGGAGGCCTCGCGGCTGCGGCACCTCGCCGCCCTCGTCGGCAAGTCGGACGGCATCTGCTCCCTCTGCGCGGGGCAGGAGTACCTGTTCGAGCCGGCGCAGCTCTTCTGCAACGACTGCAACTCCCGCATCGCAAAGAACCGTCAGTACTACACCGACACCAGCGGCCGCTGCCACTGGTGCACCTCGTGCTACACTTCCCTCCCGGCCGCCGTGGACGCCGGGGGCACCTCCGTCCCCAAGGCCAGCCTCGTCAAGCAGACCCGCAAGGCCGTGGAGAAGGAGTCTTGGATCCGCTGCGACAACTGCTCCAGCTGGTGCCACCAGGTCTGCGCGCTCCACGACTTCAAGGCTGCAAAGGAGGCCTCCTCGTCGTCCTCGTCCTCCTCCTCGGCCGGCGGGCTTGGCGGGTCCTCTCGGGCCTTCTACTGCCCAGACTGCATCTGCGCGACGCTTGACGCTGTCGGCTCCCCCGGGCCCCTCACCCCCGTGCAGGGGTACCGCGCCGCGGCCCTCCCCCAGACCCGCCTCGCCGCCCGCCTCGAGGCCGTCGCCAACGACGCCGTCCACGCCAAGGTCCGCGCCCTCGACCGGTCCACCCACCTGCCCCCCATCCAGATGCCCCCTCCCCCCCGCACCGTGATCCGCCTCCTCGCCTCCACCGAGCAGCGCCACGCCGTCCCCGAGGCCCTCCGCGCCCACGCCAACGTCCCCGCCCACCGGGCCAAGGCCGAGCCCCCCGGCCTGGTCGCCGACCGCCTTGACTGCGAGCGCGCCCTCGCCTCGGACGACGCCCCCGCCCCGCTCGACGGCGACGTCCTGCGCTGCGGGGACACCCTCCCCTCCGCCGAGGCCGCCGCCACGTCCGGGGACAGCCCCGCCGACGGCTACCCGTCCTCCTTCCCCTACCGCTCCAAGTGCTTCGGCCTCTTCCAGGAGCAGGACGGCGTCGACGTCCTCGTCTTCGTCATGTTCATGCAGGAGTACGGCGACGAGGCCGCGCCCCCGAACCGACGCACCGCCTACCTGAGCTACCTCGACTCGGTCCGGTACTTCGAGCCGCCCATGGCCCGCACCGCCGCCTTCCACGCCGTGCTGCAGGAGTACACGCGGGACCTGAAGGAGCGCGGCTTCGACCAGCTCGTGCTCTGGGCGTGCCCCCCCGGCAAGGGCGACGACTACATCCTCTACTGCCACCCCAAGGACCAGCAGACGCCCCGCTCCGACATGCTGCGGAAGTGGTACATCAAGCTCCTGGAGCAGGGGCAGCAGGAGGGCGTCGTGGAGCGGCTCTGCGGCCTCATGGCCGACGTCTTCCCGTCGCGGACGGGCGACGAGGGCGGGTACGACCGCCCCATCGGGGAGATTCCGCTCTTCGACGGCGACTACTGGGCCACGCAGGTGTCCAAGTGGGCGGAGGACCTGCGGAAGAAGGGGACGGTGCCGTCGCAGGCGGCGGCGGAGGCCACGGCGGAGGCCGCCGGGGTCGGGGCGGACCAGGGGCCGGCGGCGGCGGCATTCTCGGCGGAGGAGATGGGCGGGGACGACGCCGAGGCGGGCGCTGGCGACGCGAGGGCAGCGAGCCGCCGCGCCAGGGCGGCCAAGCACGAGGGGGAGGAGGACGAGGAGGACCTTGACGAGCGGAAGGCCAGGGAGGAGGCGGAGGCGGAGGCCGTGGCGGAGACGGCGCGGGCCGACGCGGCGAGGCAGGCGGCGGAGGAGGCCGCCAAGGCTCTTGTCGACAGCCAGGAGCGCGCGGACGCCGGCGCCGGCCTGGACGACGACGACGACGAGGATAACGAGGCGGAGTCGCTCATGGGCCTCAACGGCGGCGACAAGTCGGCCCGGCCGGACGACGACGACGAGGACGACGACGAGGACGACGAAGCCCTGGGCCTCGGCTCGGGGGCCACGCCGGCGCCGCCGCGCAGCGCGCCGGTCAAGGGAAAGTTCACCTCGGCCTCCTCCTCGTCCCCCACCTTCTCTGCCTCCCCCATTGACTCGTCCTCCTCGTCCTCCTCGTCCTCCTCGTCCTCCTCGTCCTCCTCGGCCGCGGTGCCGTCCAAGGCCGCGGCCGGAAAGCGCTCGCTCCCTTTGCCGTCCCCCACCGGGCTCCCCGCCCCGTCGCCCGGCGTCCTCGCCCGCCTGGGCTCCGAGGGCGCGTCGCTTGACATCCCAGAGGGCTCTCCCGACCCCACACAGGATGCAGAGACCCCCGGCCCGCTGCCAGCGTCGTCGTCGGCCAAGACAGCCCCCGCACCGCCGTCAAAGAAGGCAGCTCCACTCCCCTCTGCGGCCAAGACCGCGCCCCCCTCCTCCTCCGCGAAGACGGCGCCCCCCAAGAAAGCGCCGTCGAGCAAGACGGCAGGGCCGTCGTCGTCGTCCTCGTCGTCGTCCTCGTCCTCGTCCTCGTCCTCCTCGTCTGCGGCCGGCGCGGCGCCAGCCAAGGCCAAGAAGGCCTCCGGCGCCGGCAGCAAGGCCAAGAAGGCCTCCAAGGCGTCGGCCTCCAAGAAGGGCCGCAGGGCCGGGGGCGGCCGCGGCGCCGCCGCCACCGACCGGCTCGTGCGGGCGAGCACCGCGCGGCTGCGGGGCAAAGACCCGCTCCTCGGGGCGATCTTCACGGAGATCCGGAAGCACCGCATGCTGGAGGACTTCGTCGTCGCCAAGCTCAGGCCCTCCTGCCAGCTCTGCAAGGCCTTCCTCCACGCCGGGACGCACCACCTGCACCGCGGGGGCATGGTCCCGCCCCCCGTGGCTTCCACCAAGGCCCAGCGCGCCAAGGCGCGGCCCGCCGGCAACCAGAGGACGTGGCTCTGCACATCCTGCTTCGACGCCCAGTCGGCTCTGCCGACGGACCAGGACCGCCTGGTGCGGCAGGAGGACCTGGACGACTTCGTGCTGGCTCCAGTGACCCCGCGGCTCCCCGACCGGCCGCACGACGCGACCAACGGCGTGGTGGCCCCCACCCTGCCCCACTCATCCATGTGCTGGGAGCCGGGGCACGGCGGCGAGACGGCCGACGAGGTCGCCCTGCTTCCCCGGGACGCCGCAGCGGAGCGCCGCCTCGCCGCGCCCCTCGCCGACCCCGACCCCCCGCTCCACAGCGACATCCTCGCCGTCCGCCAGGTATTCCTAAACCTCTGCCAGGGCCAGCACTTCCAGTTCGACCACCTGCGCCGGGCCAAGCACTCCACGCAGATGATCCTGCACCACGTCGCGGCCCGCCGGGATGCGCCCTCGGCGCCGCACCCCGCCGCGGCCCCCGCCGTGCCGCAGAAGCACGCGGGTGTGCCGCTCAAGGGGGCCTCGTCGTCGTCCTCGTCTTCCTCCTCGGCCGCTGCCGCCCCGGGCACGCCAGCGGGCGACGGCGACACCTCAACCGCCGCCGCCAACGGCAGCGTCACGCCCATCCCCCGGCCCACCGACCCGTCCAAGGGGACCCTCCACGTCTGCCTGCAGCGCAGGGCTCAGATGCTAGTCCGTCTCGGGGCAGGCGACGACCCCTCCTCCCTCGTCTCCCTCCCCGACGACGCCCCCCTGCCCCCGGCCGCGGCCCACCTCGCCTCCCTGGGCGTCCCCCACCACCTCCTCGCCTTCTCGGGTGTGTCGGAAGGCGACCTCGCCGACGACGCCAGCGCCGCCGTCGCGGCCCTCCGCTTCGGCGCCGCCACGGGATGGCGCCTCACGGGCTCCGCCCGAGCCCGCCGCCTCTTCCGCCTCCTCCGCGTCGCAGCCTACTTCTTCACGGGGGAGGACAGGGAGGCCGCCCCCGTCTCGCGGGGCGTCAAGCTGGAGTACGCCAAGGATGCGGAGAGCCCGACGAAGGAGGCGGACTTCGCAGAGGTCACGCCGCTGCAGAGCGATCCGCTGCCGGCGCCGGCCGCGGGGGAGGAGGACGCCCCGCCCCGCCCGGCGAGCCCCCGGGCCCGCGGCGTGGCGACGTCCGTCATCGGCCACGCTCGCGGCGCAGCGGAGACCCACGACGGCCGCAGGGCCGCCGCGGCGTCGTCGGTCGTCGCTCGCATCCCCCCCTCCCTCGCGGAGGCCGCGCCCCCCCTCCGCTCCATCGCCGTGTGCATGGTCGAGACCCGCGTCGCCATGAGCACTTCCTCCGCCCTCGGCCTCGCCACCCGCGCCATGGGCCGCCTCCCCGCCGAGGCCGCGGACAGGGAGCAGCGCACCGCCGAGCTCGCCCGGCAGGTCGAGCGCTGCCACGACGAGGCCGCCATGTCCGAGAACCACTTCCGGCAGGAGGCACTGGTGCGGGAGGCGCGGCGGCGCCGGGTGGAGCAGGACCCGCAGGCCAGCGGCGCGGCCGTCGTCCTCCGCGTCACCAAGCGCACGCACCAGCACCCGTACCGGGCCCTGAAGATCATGGGCGTCCGCGACGAGCACAAGCGCCTGCGGCGGCAGTGGGACCTCGACGTGGAGCGCGATCTCGTCATGCACGCCACGCGGACCGTGGCGGGCAGCCGCCATGGCGGCCGGGCCCGCTCCCCCATGCCCCGCTCCCCCGGGCCTCGCTCCCGCCTCCTCGTCGCCGACCTACCCGAGGCCGAGCGGGAGGCGCGGCACGCCAAGGCCCGCCACGAGTACGAGCAGCTCCTGAGCGCGGCCAAGTCCCGCTCGGAGCGCTTCCCCAGCCTCGACATCCTCCGCCTCGTCGTGCACGTCGTCCGCGCCAGGCTCAAGCAGCACGGGAAGCTCCTCAAGTCGGTGCGGAAGGCCGAGGTCATGGTCGGCATCATCACCGAGATATCGCGGAACAGCGCCTCGTACCAGGAGCTGCAGAGGGCGGGGCCGGAGGCCATCGCCGCGGCATACCAGAGCTCCGAGGCCGCCGACCAGAGGAGGGCCGCCAAGTCGCCCGCGAGGTCCCCAGTCTCTCCAGCGGCGGCGGTGGCGAGCCCCGCGTCGGCCGGCAAGGCCGCGCACAGCAGCGCCAGCCTTGCGGGGGCGTTCCTGCAGCGTCGGAAGCTGGACCAAGCCAAGGCTGCCGCCGCGGCAGCAGCCCCTGTTGCCGCTGCCGCTCCCGCTGCGCCCGCTCCCGCCGCCACCGAAGGCCCGGCCGCAGACCCCAGGGCCATGGCGGTCGCCCTCCTCAGAGTCCGCAAGCGGAAGTCAGAGAGCACCGGTGAGTCGGCAGCCAAGCGCCCAAAGTAGGCTCAGGGGGCCCGTTCAGGCACGAGCGAAGGGGTACCGTGCCTCGAGGTAACGTGGCCATGCGACTGTGTCCGGAGCTTGAGCCTGTCGCGGGAATGTGTCCTCGTTGTTGCATAAACCAGTGACAGAACGACTGCGCCAGCGAAGCACACGACTCGAGCACACTGGATGGCACTTCACCGATCACTGCGAACGGCAGGCAGCCTCTTGCCACGTTTCGGGCCCAAAGAGAGGGATACGCGTGGGTGGCCGTCGCCGCCGCGATGACGCTCCGGGCGGCGGTGGTCGCCGCAACCCTTGCCGCTGCCTCCGCGGCGTCGCCAGGTCCTGACGCCCTCCGACGATGGTGGGCCGCGCACAACGCATCCGTTGCCTGGTCCATGGACTCAATCATGGGCGCTGCCGCGGCAGGAACGGTCCTGGGGGCGCCGGACTCGATCGGCAACGCGTCCCTCTGCGGTGCTGTCGGTCCAGGGTCTCCGGAGGGGTCGTGCTTCTTGCGGTACCACTGGGGCCGGGACCAGCTGTACTCGGCGACGGACGTGGGCGGCGCGTACGGGTCGGTGGCACCGACGATCACGGGCAGGCACCTGTCATCCGCAATTCCGATCGGGCGGGTGTCCGGGGTCCACGCGGCTCCGCTGGCGCATGCGCTTGGGGATGGTGGATATGTGCTCGATATGTGGGTGCGGGGCCCGGCGCTGCGGACAGCTGGGTACGCGTTGTTCTTCATCAGCACCGATCCGGTACTGAACCGCAACCCTCTCAGCCCGGTGCTCTTCGTCAATGCAGGTCAGAGCGGGTCTGATCCACACACCAAGATTGACTTCAGTGGCGTGCTGCTGACAGGGACGACGCTCCGAGTGGGTGGGCCCAACCATCAAACCGGCCCGGCGTCGACGAGAACGGCCTCCCCGCAGCAGTCCGGCGGCACGCCCGACTTCCTCGGCTCGTGGCACCACATCGTCGTCGTCGCTGGCAGGAGGCACTCGCACAACATGAGCTCCGTCGCATGGTTCAACGGCGCCGTCCTCAACATATCCTGCTTGGGCACGCCTGGGATTCTGGTCGGCTCAGTGGGCAGCGAGCCCGGACTGCCGTCGTGGGCCTCGACGGCGTGCGACCCGTCACGGATCAGCAGCAAGTTCACGTACACGATCGGCCCGGCGCCTTACAACCAGTCCCAGATGCAGGTGAGGGTCGGGGCTGATGCTTGGTTCAACAGCCCTGGCACCATGGCGACGGACGCCGGTGGCGTCCTCCACAGCATGTCACTGACGATGTCAGACCGTCCC
>Ga0136560_1001150_pt1 | contig 13529 bp, 11 predicted proteins | sample AntRauMeHopE1497_FD_104925 | JGI IMG/M metagenome (GOLD analysis project Ga0136560, IMG submission 104925) | Saline lake microbial communities from Rauer Islands, Antarctica - Metagenome Hop E1 #497 | ecosystem: Environmental > Aquatic > Non-marine Saline and Alkaline > Saline | place... | reverse complement strand
CTCGAGCGGGCAGGCGTCCACTATCGGAGGCTGAACGCCGCGGCGGAATCGGAGGCGGCGCGTGCAATCAACCAATTACATGTAAACTAGAAATGGAGAAAGCTCTTGCGCTCGCGGACCAGCATGACGTCCGCTGCCGGATCGACGAGGAGATGCTCGCGGAGGACCCGGCGTACGCGGCGCGGTGGGTCGCGGCGCTGACGCGGTTCGCGGCGCTCAAGGCGTCCATCGTCGACGAGGCGGCGGATGAAGACCTCGAGACGATGGACGTCCGGGCGTTCGCGAACGCGAACATCCTCGCGCGCGTCACGGAGAAACTGCACGAGGGGTACGACTTTGGCCCCGACGAGGCCCAGGTCGCGGCCGCGCGCGCGATGCGCGAGGCGTCGCGCGACGCCCGCGTCGCGCGCGCGTGGGAGGCGAAAAAGAAGGCGGTGGCGGCGGCGGAATCGGCGGCCGTCTCCTCCTCCGACTACTACGTCCTGGACGCGGACCTGGAGAACACGGCGGAGGGGACGTCCGTCCTCCTGTACGCGCGCGAAGTCGCGACGGGAGGGGCGTCGGCGCTCCTCGTCGTCCCGTACGACGACTACTTCTTCATCGAGGGGGCCGCCGCGGAGGACGTCCGCGGCCTGAACGGGTTCGGGGGGTGGGTTGCGCGGAACGATGAACCGGCGGCGTTCCCGCCGCTCCGCCCGATCACCGCCAAGACGCACGTCAAGAAGGTCACCGCGCGGACCGACCTCAAGTCCGTGTACGGGTACCAGCCGGCGCCGCAGGCGATGCTGGAGGTGCACACCTCGTCCCCGAAGATGACGCGCGCGTTCACCAGCAGCCTCGCGAAGAAGCACCCGGCGTGGCGGTTCTACGAGGCGGACACGGACTACCTGACGAAGTTCATGGCGGGGCTCGGGATCGGGGCCGGGAGCGTCGTGCGGGTCACCGGGAGCGCCGCGGCGAGCAACGACCTGAGCACGTGCGCGACCCGCGTGGACGTCTCCGCGATCGAGCGCGTCGTCGACGGCGCGCCGGTGTTCAGCCCGCGGATCCTCTACTTTGACATCGAGTGCCTCTCCCTGAACCCGGACGTGTTCCCGTCCGCGGAGGCGTGCCCGGTGATCCAGATCTCGTACCGGGTCGGGGACGCCCGCGGCGTCCTCTGCCTCCGCGAGACGCCCGGGTACGAGTCGTACGCGACGGAGGAGCAGCTGCTGGTGCGGTTCGCGCAGATCGTGCGCGCCTCGGACCCGGACGCGCTGTGCGGGTTCAACAGCAACGCGTTCGACCTGCCGTACATCCTGGACCGCATGCGCGTCCTCGGGCTCGGGCGGTACGCGGAGCTGTCGCGCCGCCGCGGGTTCCGGGTGACGTACTCCAAGCAGCAGCGGTCGAGCAAGCAGGCCGGGACGCGCGACATCGTGCGCGTCCGCGCCCCGGGGCGGACCATGTTCGACCTCTTCGACGTGATCAAGAACGACGTGACCAAGAAGCTGCGGTCGTACTCGCTGAAGGCCATCTGCGAGGCGTACCTCCCGGACGGGGCGAACAAGGAGGACCTCCGCTACCGCGACATCCCGGCGCTGTTCGCGACCCCGGAGGGCCGCGCGCGGATCGCGTCGTACTGCATGCGGGACACGGACCTCCTCGTGGAGCTGGACCGCCGGCTCATGCTGGCCGCGAACACCTGGGGGATGGCGGCCGTCCTCGGGACGACGGCGGAGGTGACGCTCTCCCGCGGGCTGGTGTTCAAGCTCATGTGCAAGCTGAAGCAGTACACGCTGCGGAGCGGGTACCTGATCCCCGCGTTTCGCGGCGGGCAGCGGCCGACGTTCGACGGGACCTACCAGGGCGCCTTCGTGCTGGACCCGGAGGTGGGGTTCCACGAGGACCCGGTGGTCGTGCTCGACTTCGCGTCCCTGTACCCGGCGATCATGATCGGCTGGAACCTCTCGTACGACACGATCGTCCTGGACGCGGCGTGGGCGGCCGCGCACCCGGACGCCGTGGAGACGCACTGCGGCGTCCCGTTCGTGACGCGCGCGACGCACCGCGGGATCATCCCGCGGCTGCAGGAGGAGCTCGCGGCGGAGCGCGCCGCCGCGAAGCGCCGCAAGGCCGCCGCGGCGACGCCGGAGGAGGCCGCCGTGTACGACGGGCTGCAGCTGGCGAACAAGGTGATCATGAACTCCCTCTACGGGATGCTCGGGTCTCCGAACGCCTCAGTCCCGTGCGTGGAGATCGCCAAGACCATCACGGGGCTGGGCCGCGACAACCTGCTCGCGGCCAAGGCGTTCGTGGAGGCGGAGTACGGCGCGATCACGGGCGAGGCGCGCCCCGCGGTCGTCATCTACGGGGACACGGACTCCATCTTCATCAAGATGCCCGGCGTGACGCGCGCGCGCGCGATCGACCTCGGGAAGATGCTGGAGAAGCGGGTCCAGGCGGCGCTCTTCGCGGACCGCCCGCCGATGAACATGGAGTACGAGAAGGTGTTCCACCCGTTCCTCATCACGCGCCGCAAGGGGTACTGCGGAACCAAGTACGAGCACGACCCGGCCAAGGGCGCCGTGACGGCGATGGGCTTCCAGATCGTCCGCCGGGACGCTGCCGTCCTGTGCGTGCGGGCCATGCAGGGGTTCTTCGACTGCGTCTTTCGCGACCTGGACAAGGCCGCGGGCGGCGCCTCCGTGTCGGCGATCATCGCGGACTTGTTCGCGGGGCGGCTCCCGCTGAGCGACTTTGTCCTCTCGAAGAAGATCGCCAAGAGCTCGTACGCGGTGGAGCCGCCGCACGTGGTCGCGTGGAAGCGCATGCGCGCGCGCGTCGGGGCGGAGGAGGCCCCGTCCGTCGGGGAGCGGTTCGAGTACGTCGTCACGTACGCCGCCGGGCTGATGAAGGAGGGGGTGATCGACCTCCCGCTCGCGGAGGCGCAGAATGGTGCGACGCGCGTCGACAAGGACTACTACTTCAAGACGTTCATCGACAACCCGCTCCGGGCCCCGATGACGCACGTCCTCGGGGCGGCGGAGGCGGCCCGGATCCTGGACCCGAAGCGGTACCCTCGCGCGGAGACGGCCGCGGCGGCCCCGGGGAACCTACTCGCCGCCTGGGGCGTGACCGGGGAAGTCAAGAAGCGAATCAAAGTAAACACGTAATGATTGAGATCCTCCTCGCAGGTCTCCTCGCGGTCGCCGCCGCGTTCGCAGACTCGCCTGTCGCCGTCCTCTTCGCGATCGACGCGGTCGTCGCGGCCGCCGCGTCGTACGACCTGCACCTCCGCGACGAGGCGCTCCCGCCCGCGACGCGCGTCTTCGGGATCGGGACCTTCGTGGCGCTCTTCGTCGCGCAGGTGTCGCACCCGTTCACCGGGACCGCGGCCGTCTATTTGGCGTTTCGGGGCATGTCCCAAATCGGAAACGTCTCCGCGTCGGAACTTTTCAATGGAGGAGGACGCCCGCCGCCGCGCCGAGATTAAGGCGCTCGTCGGGGACGTCCGCCGCGTCCACTACGCGGCGATCGACGCATGCCCGGACCCGGCGGCCTACGTGATCGCGCACCTCCCGCAGTGCCTCGCGCGGAGCCACGCGCTCCGCTCGGCCGTGTACCGCGAGGCGTTCGCGTTCGTCCGGGCGGTGTTCGGCGGGAAAGCGGAGGAGTACACGGTGGAGGAGGCGGTCCGCGCGTACGAGGCTGGCCCGCTGGACGCGGTCACGACGCTGACCTCGCTCCGCGCGTGGCCGAACCCGTTCGCGGCGGCGCACCTCGGGCGCGCGGTGGACCTCCACGGGTTCACGGCCGACGCCGTCTTCACGGTGCGGCAGTACATCCTGACGGAGGACCCGGCGGCGCTCCGCGGCGTCGCGGGGACGCGCGCGGTGCTCGACTTCATCGGCCCGCTGACGTCCCGCCACGCGCACCCGTCGCCCGTGCGGCCGTCGTTCCACGCGTCCAGCGCGCCGCCGCCGAAGACGCCGCCGGCCGTGCGGGTGAACGAGTCGAACAAGCGCCGCCGCGCCCGGGTCGAGGTCTGGCGGTACGCCGGCGAGACGTTCCCGGGCGCCGCCATCGTGCAGCTCGTGTACCAGTTCAGGCACGAGGCGGAGTCCGCCGCCGCGGAGATGGACTGGGTCTGGCCGGGCGTCGTCCGCGCCGCCGGGATCGCGGCGCGGATCGCCCCAGACGCGCGCGAGTGCGAGGTAACCTATAATCAGTAGTCTATGGCCTCTTCCGCGATGTCCGCGATGCACAAGTCGCCGACGTCGCGGCCGTCCGTGACGTCCACGAGCATGAAGCTGTCTACGAGGAACATGTGCCCGATGTGCCACTTGTCGTAGTCGCGCCGCTGGCGGTGGTCTCCGAGGTCGAGGGACCGCCCGCCCGACGTGACCTCGAGGGAGAGGACGTGCGCCGAGTGGTCGCGCGGGACGAGGAGCATCGTGCTGTGGAACTGCACGCTGCCGCCGAGCTTCACCTTGCAGATGCACACGAGCGGGACGTACTGCTGCGCGAGCGTCTCCGCGTGCTTGAACGCGTCGGACCCGGGCGCGATCCCGGCGCCCGGCGTGTTGTACGTCGCGTACATGAGCCGCATGAGCCGCATGAAGAAGTGCGCGTAGTCCTCGCAGTCTCCGCCGCCGGAGACCTCGATCTCCGGGTCCCCGACGTCGACGGCCCGGTCCGGGTTCGCAAAGTCGCGGTCGTTGACGAACGGGATGCGCCGGATCGCGAGCCGCGAGAACGCCTTGACAAAGTCGATGGGGGTCTTGAACCGCAGCCGCTCCACCGCGCGGTACACGCGCCGGAACAGCAGGTCATACTGCATGCGCTGCACGGCCGTGTTCGCGGACACGTGCGCGGACCCGTAGAAGGCGCGCTGCGTGAGCCAGCGGCGCGACTGGGTGATGACGCTGTGCGAGATGGGGAGGCTGAGCGGGCCCTTGAACGTCGTGCCGTCGCGGCGCGTGACCGTCACGGCGGACGCCCCGTCCCCGACCACCGCGCCGTCCTTGGTGACTTCCGCCGCGGAGATGATGTGCATGTCCGCTGCGGACCGGTTCCGGACGTACCGCACGAGGTTTCGCGCCGGGTCGTAGAAGACCTTGTGCACGAGGATGGAGACGCTGCCGCCGCCCCCGAACCGGGCCGTCCGGACGCTCCCGATCGGGGCCGTGTCCTGCGGCATGCGGACGTCGTCCGGGGCGAGCTGCACGGTCGTCCCGTCCTCCGCCGTGAGCGGGACGCGGAGGACCGCTCGCCCGAACTCGTGGCAGAAGAACTCCAGCTCGTACAGGACGAGGTCCTGCTCGTCGAACTGCGGGACGACCCCGGCATCGCGGAGGCCGCGCAGCGACACGGTTATGGTGGTGATCATCCGGTGTTTCGGAGGGGGCGCGGGTATTTTCTAAATATGATTCATCAGATTAGCCCACGCGTCCTCCGGGCAGAGACTCTCCCCTTCTGCATTGTTCTGCCCGAGGTACCCGTGCACGCGCGCGGCGCGGTCCCAGACGAGGTACGCGTGTTGCGGGTCGACCTCCGCGAGCACGATGTCGATGAGCGCCATCCAAATGTCGCGCGCCCCGGGCAGCGGCGCCCCGCCCCAGTGGTCCGCGAACGGGTGGTCCCTGTGCCGCTGCGCGTGCATCTTGCGAATGTTGACGCGGCAGAAAGCCGTCGGCGTGCACGACTCGCCCGCGAGGCACGGCGCGCACTGCGTCGGCGCCGCGATGCAGTCGAGCGTGCACCCGTCCGTGTAGAACGTCCGCCCGAGGTAGAGGAGCGTCATGGCGAGCGCGAAGCGGTCACCGCGCTCCGGCGTCGGGGCGCCGCCGGGGATCACGAGCGGGAACGTCCCGGACACGCGGCGCGGTGCTGCGGAGGGCGCCTCGCCCTCGAGGACCTGCGAGAGCCCGAAGTCTATGAACCGCCAGTGCGCCCCGTCGAACGCGACGTTCTCCGGTTTGATGTCGCCGTGCGCGACGCGGCCGCAGGTGTGCATCGCGTGCAGCCCGGCGATCAGCTCCCGCGCGCACTGCAGCCACGCGGGGCCGTCCAGCGACTCCACCATCGCGAACCCGTCGGTCCCGGCGTAGGCCATGATGATGATCGCCTCGCCGGTCTTGATGCGGTACGTCATGTGCATCTTCGGGGCGGGGAAGTGGTCCGCGGCGCGGTGGTAGGCGGTTTCCTCCGCCCGCCACTGCGCGATCCCGGAGCGCGAGTTCCTGTACAGCTTCGCGACCGCCCCCGTGCCGTCGTAGTACACGGCGCAGGACTTCGATACGCTGAGTGGGACCAGCTTGTCCGGGTCGTCCCCGAACAGCACGCGCATCCTGGCGGCGTGCTCCTCCTTCGATATCATCGGGCGCTCGCGTGACGAGTATCACTTTTACATATGGTGCAATTTATGCGTCGGCAGGGCGGCGGTTTCCGTCACGCGGAGGCGCGCGTACGCGGCGGAGGACGCGGCGATGACCGCCGCGGCGCCGAGCATCGCGAGCGCGTGCACGGCCGAGAGCTCAACGTTGACCGTGTCATCGAGGACGTTTCGCGCGACGTGGACGAGGACGTGCGAGTTGAGGCGGCGCTCGAGGTCGGCGCAGAGGAGCGCGTGGCGGCCGATCTGGCGGTAGTCGACCCGGTCGCAGACGCTCTTCATGTAGTGGTCCGTGGCCCGCTCCTGCACGAGGGCGTGGTACTCTGCGACCGCGAGCAGCCCGCGGTTCGCCGCGAAGAGCGCGAATGCAGCGAGGGCGACCAGGTTGCGCATTTTTTCGCGTAGTTCCCATATGGGATATTCCCAATTATAAGTGGAGACCCGCGCGCCGCGTAGATCCGAACGATGCTATCGCCAGCTCGGTTGGCGCGCACCGAAAAGCACGTGTCCCCGCTGCGAGGCGGGGAGGAGATTATCAAGCGCGTCTCGTACGATGTCGGGTACCAGACGGTGAGTACGTTCCAGTCGGCGTTCGCGTTCGTGATGGCGCTGCAGGCGAACGAGCTGGTGAACCACGCCATCCTCGGGGAGGAGATCGAGTGGTCCAAGGTCGTGGCGCTGGCGTTCCTCATCTTCGTCTCGGTGGGCATCTCGTACCTAAAGTCGTACTACGTGTCAAAACGGGGCGAGCGCGACATCATGACGGGCGCCGAGGCGTTCATGCACGGGATGCACTTTGGGTAACTAGTATGAAATAAACTATAACGCGGGGGAGGGAGAGAGAAGCCGTCATGCGCGTCGTCCGCCCTGCCGACTCGCCCGCCGTGTCACCGCTCGAGATTTTCACGTTCGTGGTCGTGCCTATTTTGTTCGCAGGCGCTTCCTTCCTTTTCGCGTGGCGGTGGAAGAAGACAGCGGCGGCGGCGGCCCGGAAGCTTGAATGACGGCCCGCGCGGCCGCGAGTAGCCTGGAGGTCTGGGCGAAGCGCGTCTCCGGGGTCGCGGAGATCTCCGTCGCGACCGTCGCGGCCGCGGCCGGGTGGGACCCCGCGTTCCCGTCCGTGGAGGCGCTCGACGCCAAGGAGCTGCTCATCCTGCTCCTGTACGTGATCGTGTCGCGGCGGATGTTCGTCGGGTCGGCCCTGTCGTCGAGGGAAAGGCTTTTTGTCAAGGCCGTGCAGATGGACATTGAAGATATGCACGCGACCCTGGAGTTGAACTCCGATTGGGTGAGAACGTGGGAGATTACCTAACTAATATAAGATAAAACCCGCGAAGTAGAACAAAAGAATGGTCAACCGGGCCGATCTCCTTGAGATCCTCGCCAGCGGCCCCGCGGGCGGCCCCGCCGGTGAGGTCGACGTGTCCAGGTCGAAGGCGCTCACGGGGACCGCGGACCGCCTCTTCAAGGTGAAATGTACCCCGGACGACCCGATTCAGTGGGCGGACGTCGTGCGGATCCTGGAGGCAAAGTACCCCTGCCGGGTGCGTTTCAAGATCAAAACGACCAGCCTTCCGACCAAAGCCCCCATCGACGCGCACGCCGCTGCCATCCAGGCTGCCGCCTCCGCGAATGGGAAAGTCGCCCAGTTCGAGTGGGTCTGCGAAGGGAAGCGGTCGGGAAAACACGCGCTGGCGACCGATTTCACTGACGAGCCGCGGCGCCTGACTGTTCTGGGGCAGCTATCCTTGGCAGCCACCGCGGCGTTCGTCAAGGCTGTGAACCCGAGCGTCATCGCTGTGCACGGCGAGTGTGCGCTGATGACCCTCCGGAAGTATCAGCTCGCGGCTCGTTCGGTTCGGATTGAGTCGGACACGATCGCGACGCCAAAGGGTCAGGACGCGAAACTGACCGTGGCGCACATATCGGGGCTGCTGACGCACGAGCCGCCGGCCATCCTGAAGACGGATCTGGAGCTCGACTTTGAAGAGTCCGAGACGCTTCCGATGTCGCACCTGGCAAAGATCGCCAAGGTCTTCGAGGGTCCGTCGGGTCCGGCGAAGTCGATTCACGTGAAGCTGAGTCACGGGATCGACGTTTCATTCACCCCTGGGCGGGCCGTGTTGACTGCTCCGACGGAGGAGTTGCATCGCGTGGTGCAATACTACAGCGACCTGGGGGCCCAAGTCCCGGTCACGGCGGACATCAGCGCGACGGCGCTCGTGAATCTGTTCAACGCGTGTGATAAGAACGCGTGCTCCGTCGAAGTTGGCGCAGGGGGCGGGCGCATCACTGCAATGGGACGTATCGACGAGGCACTTCAGCCCCCTGTGATTTACACCGTCGGCGAGACCGTCTGGCGTACTGAGATCACATCCACGACTCAGGTAAAGGGTCTGCGCATGTTCCTTGCGCACGGCGTTCTCGTAAGGGGGTCGTACGGTAACACGCCGGGGAAGAGGCCCCACCTCATCACGCAGTGGTGCGACGTCTCGAACGAGATGGCCCGCATCCGTGAACGCGGCGGCGATTGGTCGGAGGGGGCGTCGACGGAGCTGGCAGACCTGGAGGGCGAGCCCGAGTTTGCCGCCATCTTGAAGCCCGCCGAGCCCGCGAAGCTGGATGATATCATCATTCGCCTGCGCACCCCGGACGCAAAAGTCCAGGAAATCGTCAAGAAAGGGTACCTCAGGGTGGACGTGTCTCGGCACGCGAAGCCGGGGGATACCGGGTTCGAACTGTCGCCCGGCGCGCGGCAGGACCCTCAGCTCCCCGTCCCGTTCGTCAACGGCGCGCTCTTTTCAGACACCGTGCACGGGCTGTACGAGGGGATGAAAATGTTCGAGGGCGGGCGGCCCGGGATCGACGCGAGCATGATGACTGGCGACGTGTTGTCGAACCGCGGGGGTTGCGTTCTGCGCAAAGAGCAGGGGACAATGCTCGGGCACTTTGCTGGAGGTGACGGCCTACACGGGCGCTCGGCGGCGCGGCGGCAGATTCTGATGCCCGCGTACCTCCAGCAGCTGAAGCAGAGCCAGAAAGCCGTCGACGCGCTGCGGGGGAGGAAGCTCGTCATCGTGGACGAGACGGTGAATGACGTCGTGAACGACTTTACCGAACTGTCGTACGCGGCGCTGCTCCGGAGCTTTCTCATCACAGGCGACTTCTCGATGATCCGCGAAGAATCCCCGGGTTCGCGGAAGCGAAAACGGGGCGAGGCGCTCAAGGCCCTGCGGAAGAAGAAGGGCGCTGGGGCGAGGAAGGAAGCGCCCCCCTCGTCGTCGGACGACGACGACGAGGGCGTCATGAAGAACCTTTCCCGACCGCCGGTCGAGTCCTCGTCGTCCGACGACGAGGTGATTCCACCGCCCCGCTCGAAGACCCCCGCGTCGCCGCGCGCGTCACCGCGCGCGAAGCGTCCCGCGACACCTCTCGCCCCGCCCCCCGCGTCGCGTCCCGCGACACCTCTCGCGTCACCCCGCGCGAAGCGTCCCGCGTCACCGCGCGCGAAGACCCCCGCGTCGCCCCCCGCGTCGCGTCCCGCGTCGCCGCGCGCGTCGCCCCCCGCGACACCTCTCGCGTCGCCGCGCGCGTCGCGTCCCGCGACACCTCTCGCGTCGCCGCGCGCGTCGCGTCCCGCGACACCTCTCGCCCCGCCCCCCGCGCGGCCCCGCCTGCAGCCGCCGCGCGTTGTCGATGATGCCGAGGTCAGCGCCCCCTCGTCCGACGACGACGACGGTACGACCGAGGACCCGGGTGCGGCGTCCAACAAGCCGCGGCCTCTGATTGATGGCGAGCGCGTGGGCGATGGCTGGGGCCGCGCTCCGCCGGCGGCGGCGATGCGGCGGGACGTGCACTATCCGGCACCCACCCCGGACCGCCCGTGGACCGCCCCGACCAACCCCGCGCTCACGCCGTCGCCTCGGGCTCGGCCGGCTCCGATCGAGCATGTCCCCCTTGGTCAATTCAACCCGATGACCCCGCCTGGGGCGCGCGACCGGCCCTACCCTAAGCTCGACCCGCCTCGTCGCGGCGGCTACGACGACGACGACGACGACGACGACGACGACGACGACCCATTCAACTACGTCGTGAGTCAGCCTCATACGGACCAGCAGCGTCAGATCGATGGCGACATCAGTGACATTTTCGCGACGTCGGCGTACGCCCGCCACCGCCGTCGTCGCGGCTATTACGACGCGCCCTACTACTAAAATGCAAAATCTCCATAGTCTCTGTTTCTATCCACGACCTCCACGGCCGTCGCGTTCTTCTTGACCAGCTTGTTGAACACGAACTCGTCCAGCGTCCCGTCGCTGACGAGGTAGACGAAGGTGACCGCCTCGCGCGCGGCGCCGGGCGTCAGCCTGAGGACGCGCGCCTCGCACTGCGAGAGCGTCGCGGGCGTCCAGCAGAGCTCCGCGAACACCATCCGCCGCACCGGCGCGAGGTTGTACCCGGTCGCGCAGGACCCGACCGTGAGGACCGCGACGCGCGCGGCGTCGTCGGTCAGGAACCGCTGCAGGGCGGCGTCGCGCTTCGTCGTCGCCCCCGTGATCCCGACGACGGCGGCCGCGCCGAGAGTCGACGCGAGCGCCGAGGCGATGGCCGCGTGCATGTCGTGGTGGACGACCCACACGATGGTCTTTTCGTCCGTCAGGTTCCCCGCGAGGTACGCCAGGACCGCGGGGACCTTCGCGCGCGCCGTCTCGAGGAACATCGCGCTCGCGAGCGCCTGCGCCTCGAGGGAGTCCCCGCTGCGCGCGAGGGCGCGCATCCGGGCGCGGCCGCGGGCGAAGAACTCGGCGTTCCCGGGCGGCGGGAGGTCCACGCGCGCGCGCGTGAACGGCGGCAGGAGGTGCGCGACGTGGTCCTCGCGGCGCAGGCGGATCATGAGCAGCGACGACAGGAACGCCAGCTCGCGCGTGTGCGAGGCGCCGTCGGTGCGCATCCCGTTCTCCGGCGTCGCCCCGCAGTATCGCACGGCGAACGCCTCGTGCGGCCCCATGTCCTCGAGGAGGCTGAACTGCGCGAAGAGCTCCTCGCAGCGGTTCGGGGCCGGGGTCCCGGAGAGCAGGAACACGTTGTCCGCGGCGCGGATGACCGCGTGCAGCATCTCGAACCGCTTCGACCGGTGGTTCTTGAGCATGTGCGACTCGTCGCAGATGACGGTGCGGAAGTACATCCGCCCGCGCGCGACGCGCGTCAGCTTCGCGAACAGGATCGCGGCCGTCTCGTACGAGACGATCTTGATCCCGGGGTCGTACAGGAGCGCGCGGAGGTCGTCCTTCCCGCCCTTGAAGATGCGCGACGTCACCCCGGGGGCGAACCGCGCAACCTCGCGCGCCCAGTTGTCGCAGAGGTACCCGGGGCAGAGGACGAGCTCGGGCTGCTCGGGCGACTCCCGGACGATCCCGGCCGCGACGATGCTCTGCACGGTCTTCCCGAGCCCCATGGAGGACGCGTTCAGGACGCGCCGCTCGGTGACCATCCGGAAGACGGCCTCGCGCTGGAACGGGTGCAGCGCGACGGACACGCGCGGGGCCATCGTCGCGTCCCAGACCGCCTCGTCGAACGGCGCATGGGCGACGCGCCGCTGCACGAGGTCGAAAATGCGGATCGGGGGGCGGCGCGGGAGCGTCAAGTACGCCGCCTCGTCAATGGACACTTTGCCATCTGTAATCACGCCGCGGTTAATGTATTCCATGTTTACGCAGAGCAGCCCTCGCAGGACTCTTCCTCGTCCCCGCCGAGCGCGAACTTGACTGCCTCCGACGACGCGCGGGACCGCATGTAGTACATCATGGTCTTGAGGCGGCGCGCGTGCGCGTAGAAGAGCATGCTGGTGATCTTGCGCTCCGAGGCGTCGCGCATGAACATGTTCAGCGACTGCGACTGGTCCACGAACGGGCTGCGGTCGAAGGCCATGTCCAGCACGACCTTCATGGAGTGCTCCCACACCGTCTTGAAGACGCGCGCGATGTCGTCGGGGACGATGCCCCCCTGCACGGACCCCTCCCGCGCGATGATCTGGTCCCGGACGCGCGGCGTCCACAGCCCGCGCGCCGCGAGCGCCTTGACGAGGTACGGGTTGACGACCATGAACTCCCCGGAGAGGACCTGGCGCTTGTACATGTTCGACGTCTGCGGCTCCATGCACTCCGTGACCCCGACGATGGTCGCGGACGTCGCGGTCGGCATGAGCGCGACGAGGAGCGAGTTGCGCAGCCCCGTGGCGACGACCTTGCCCCGCAGCGCGCCCCAGCGGTCGCCCCACCCGAGCGGGGACGCTTCGATGCGCGCGCGGAGCGCCGGGTCGAGGCGGTCGTCCGCGCGCCACAGGTCGAACTGCAGGTCGCCGCGCGACGCGGGGGACCCGGGGAAGGACGCGTGCGCGCCGTCCACCTCGGCGAGCCGCGCCGACTCGCGGACCGCCCCGAAGTAGAGCGCCTCGAAGATGCGCGCGTTCAGGGCGCGGGCCTCGTCGCTGTCAAAGGCGATGTTCTGGATGAAGAAGACGTCCTGCAGGCCGCTGACCCCGATCCCGAGCGGGCGGTGGCGCTCGTCGGAGCGGCGCGCCTCCTCGACGGGGCGGTAGGAGCGGTCGAGGACGCGGTTCAGGTTGAAGGTCACGGCGGAGGCGGCGTCGGCGAGCGCCTCAAAGTCGTAGGCGTCCGCGGTCGCGAAGGAGGCGAGGTTCACGGACGCGAGCGTGCAGACTGCCGTCTCCTCGTGCGACGAGTACTCCACGACCTCGGCGCAGAGGTTCGACGACTGGATCGTCCCGAGGTGCTGCTGGTTGCTCATGCGGTTGCACTGGTCCTTGTTGAGCATGTACGGGGTCCCCGTCTCGGTGATGGCGACGCAGATGGCCTTCCACAGCGTCTGGGCGGGGACGGAGCGGACGCCGCGGCCGTCGCGCTCGTACTGCGCGTAGAGCGCCTCGTAGGCGTCGCCGTGGACCTCGTTGAGCCCCGGGGCGGTCGCCGGGTCGAAGAGCGTCCACGCGCCGTTCGCCCGGACGCGGGCCATGAAGAGGTCCGAGACCCAGAGCGCCGTGAACAGATCGCGCGCGCGGCGCTCCTCGGCGCCGTGCCCCTTGCGCAGGTCGAGGAAGTCGAAGATGTCGGCGTGGTGCGGCTCGAGGTACACG
>Ga0136560_1001149_pt1 | contig 13537 bp, 20 predicted proteins | sample AntRauMeHopE1497_FD_104925 | JGI IMG/M metagenome (GOLD analysis project Ga0136560, IMG submission 104925) | Saline lake microbial communities from Rauer Islands, Antarctica - Metagenome Hop E1 #497 | ecosystem: Environmental > Aquatic > Non-marine Saline and Alkaline > Saline | place... | reverse complement strand
TGTCCAGTACTGAATACCGCCGATCGTTTCGATAACCGCCAGGACTTCGAGAATCAGGCCGAGCAAGTGAAATTGCCCCGCGGCCAAAATGCCTGAACTACATAGCTGGAACATGGGAGGGCATTTCACTTTGGCTTGCTCGCGACTAGACATTCTTTGGAGCTTCCGTCCCAGAAAGCTGCTCGGCCTGTGTCGGAGATGCATGTTCGTACTAGAACGGCTTTCGAATGGATGTATTAATTGCCTCGTCATTCGCAGCAGGCGCAGCGGATGCACTCCCACCTTCAGCTTCACGACCCAGCTCTGCTTCAGGCGACTTGCGTGACTAGCTGCTCTCTATCTCTTTGCCTAGAATTGTCATGACTCCGTCCTGGTCGGCCCAGGATTCCCACCAGTCTTCAGGCCATTTGCCTTGATCCTAAGCAACGCGAGAGCGAGCCCGTGCAGACAAATGGGACTGCTTCTCGGCTGCAGCATCCACAAAAGCAGTCGACTCCAAAATCTTGTGAGTTGAGTTGAATGCGGCTGCCCGGGGCCCGATTGCCATGGCAACCCGAATGACGGCAGGGGAGGACGCTCTCTCCACAGACAAGGAGACCCCAGCCGTGGGTCGCCATGCAGGCTTGTCGTCAGGTCGTTTGGCCCGCCTGGACAGGACAGCCCATGGGCCTCTGTCATCCACATAAGAATCAGATCCAATCATGCCACTTACTTGTGATAGCTGCCCACGAGTCCCTGCTTCGAGACCAGCGGTGACTCGACCAAGCCGCCGCCTGCGGTCCGCAGTCCTGAGGGACACTGCATTGATGCGACCAGCCATGACCTCATACGCCTCCTTGTGCTCGCTAGCGACCCTGCCGCTCTACACCCTAGGAGAGCGAGAGCGCCGACTGCCTGGAGGTGCTGTCCCTAAGCATCGCATCCGGCTACTTCCCACGCGTCGACTCTCACGCAGAGGGGAATCAGCGGCAGGTTTCGTACCCCTCATCGAACTTCTCGTAGAAGCAGTCCGCGGATCGAGCCCAGGGCCGGGTCGCCTGGACGATTTCTCTGCAGGGCTAGCAGGTGGACCAACGCTGGTACGATCAAGCATATCTCGACTGGATCGCCGGCTAATTGGGCTGCCCACATCGTGGTATGTCTAGTCCTATACGCTCGTCTCGCTCCGAGCCATGCTCGCAACGTCAGCCTCCATCCGAGCAAGTGCTCCGATTGCCGAATGAGGATCGATCAGCTGCGGACGGTCCCGCAGCATGGTCTGCACTTTGGGGTTATCTAGCAGCCAACCCCATGTCTCCGCCAATTTCTCTGCCTCTGAGCCTGTGTCTGGGGGTAGCAACCCAAGGGCAACTTGCCTTGATTGCTGTGGGTCGAGCTCCGATAACTTCGTGCCAGATAAGATGCCGGCGCGCCGTTTGGCTGCCTAAATCGCCGTGTCAGGCTTGCTTCCTAGAAACTGTATGCCAAGCTTACCAAGAGCTTGCTCCGCTTCGTTCTGTGTATCCATGGCCCGCTACCGAATCTCTTCACGCAGCTTCGCAGCCCCAGCTCCAAGACTGCTACCAGCAACGTGCTGCTCAGTCCGGCCCCGACCACCTCCAACAACAGTATCTATGTCGAATGCCAGATGACCAGAATCATTGCGGTCATGCGGCGCTACATGACCATCAGGGCCCGCGCTGCGCAAACTGGACTCCCTAGCTGTGACTCCTTTTGGTCGTTTCGGGGCAGATTGGGCATCGACGTCAGAAAACAAGCCTTGAACCACAACAGAAGCCCTTCTAAGTTCGCCGCCAAGGGCTAGGATACGGGTTTTATTCGCTGTTGCTTCGCGATTTGCTGCTCTCGCGGAGCGTGCTTCCGCTACTGTGCTGCTACGCCGTCGTCCCTGCCGACCGTGGTGAGCAGCCTCTTCATTTCTCAAGTCGCGAGTCAGATTTGTATACATCTATTGCTGAGTCTGCAATCCCGACAAGTCACCCGGTGTTCTCGGCGGATTCTGCCCCGGATGCGACGGCGACTTGAGCGAGCGCGTAAGGGGGCTTTCATCGTCTGCAGACACTTGAAATGCCCCGGTAAGATCCTGGCGCTACTTGCGCAGTTTCCACTTTTCCCGGGCTTCTTGCCGCCGGTCGATCACCTTCTCCATCGCCACACACTGCAGTGCTAGATTTTATCGGATTGTTTGTAGCCGTTCTGCCTCAGTATGCTGGCGGTCGCAACCGAAATGCGGTTTCTGGTCGACGACGGTCGCAATCAGATCTAGATCCAGGGGACGACACTAGGGGTGCTCGATGCATTAAGGACGGCGATTCGTTTGACACAATGGAGAAAGCGAGCAACACATGCGCTTTCAAAACAGAAATTGAAGCGTTCTGAACAATCACCCAGTCCACACCGAGGACACCTGGCGGGCATGCGTGCCCCGCCATGCTTTCACCCCTGATACAGCTGCAGCGTCTGAGAATTTCACCTCCGTGTCGTTGCCTCTGATACCGAGACTGCAAACCTGAGAGAACAGAGAGTCTCCTGCGAATGCAGATGCAGCGGACACAGGTTGCAAATCATGAGCGCCTTGGCGCCATCTGTGAGCGAGCTCTGTAGCATACGGGTGAGCACGGAGCCGCGGAACTGAGCGTGGGCCTTGCTGCTCTCAGCCAAGGTCCGCATCACCTGCCCAAGGACGGTCAGGCTAGCATTGATGGAGCTGGCCTCCTTCATAAGGGATGCCTCCTTGTCGGCCCCTGACTTGCTTACCCGTTCCGACCCTGCAAGATCGACTAGATTCAACACGCCATAGCGCACCTGCTTCGTCGCTCTGTGCTCGCTCTGAACAAAAACACGGAACACAGCATGCGACCTTGATGACGTTGCGTTCGACTAAGTTCCCTTGGTCGCACGGCTGGCCATTGCTGCATCCAGCATCTCCAGCAGGGATTCTGCGTTCTCTGCCTCGACCTGCCTCAGGCCATGCACCTCGCTCGTGTTGCTTCGGGGGTCCAGGCGCAGCTGCACATCGTTGGCACTTCCTCCTCCCCCTCCGCTCGTCCTCCCGCTTGCAGACATGCTGCTAGCAGAAGGTGCTTTCGATTGGCGGCGCCCACCAGCGGAACCTGCCGACTTCCCTCGGCTGCCGGCGCTTGTCCGCCCCCCTGTCCCGCTCGCTCCTCCTACTCCTCCCCCCCCCCCACCTCTGCTTGAGACCTTTGTGGGGATATCCACGACCTCAATTCCATCCATATCTCCAACTGATGCTGGAGCGAGATCCCTAAGTTTCTCGTTGTAGATCTCACACACGTCGGCACGCACCTGTACGTTCCACCCAAGTTTCTCCATCCCCTCTGCTCTGCTAAAAATCTCTTGCACGGCTCTGGGAATGATACCCTGGCTTCGATCCCCGGCAGACATGGAGCCGCTTTTGACCCCTCCCCCTCTTCCCCCGTCAGGTCCCATCATCGTATACGTCTTGCCAGCGCCCGTTTGCCCATATGCAAACACGCATACTCTGTGTCCATCCACTGCGGAGTGAACCAGCCCTTTAACCTCCTCGAACACGTCCCTCTACCCTTCAAGGGGAGAAAACACGCGCTAAAAGTCGAACGAATGCCGCTTCCCTTCGCTCACACCGTAACCCCCTGTACCCAGCCCCGGCCTCTCCGCCACAACCAGCCTGGTGGGCTCTCCGTCCACGGCAGGGAACTCAAACAGGGGGGACCCAGCCCCACTTTCGCTGCCATCTTCGGCTCCATCGGCACTCCCAGCCGCCCCTTTCCTCGATGCGGCTTGCTTGACCTGCTTGCCCGATGCCACTCTCCGCAATTTGGCCATATGCTGAGCCATGCCGGCTTGTTCCTTCCCAGCCTCCGACGGCGAGGTAGGTCGCACCCTCACGAATACTCGGATCGCTCCCTGCAGATCGAGCACTTTCTCTTCGAGCGCCGCCCGCCGACTGTCCGAGGTTTCGAAGCGCTCGCGATATCGCTTGGCCTCCTGTTGCGCGGCGCCGATTTCTACCTTGGCTTCAGCCTGAGCATCTTCCATTGCGACCTACGATTCCCTCGCTCGGTCCTCGGCCCCTTGCAGCTGCTCCCGGACCTCCTCCAGCAATGCCCGAGCCTCTAGAAGCTGAGCCGAGATCGAATCGACCTCTGCCTGCAGGGCCAGCCGACCACTCTCTGCGTCGGCTGCACGCACCCCGGCCTCCTCCAGCGCTGCCTCTGCCGCAGCCTTGTCCACCTCCGCTTTGGCCGCTCTCTCTTCTGCTGCTGCAGCTCGCGAGCTTGCATCTTTCGCCGTCGCTTCTGCCGCCATCTATGCCGCAGAAGCAGTTGCTTCTCTTGCTCCTGCTCCTGCTCCTCCATCCAACTCTACTACCCCCGTTCTTCCCAGCCCGTGCTTTGCGAGTGCGGATTTAGCTCGGCTCAACTCGCCCTCGAGCTGCGAGACTCTCATAGCATACTGCGTAGCTTTGGCATTGGCCTCCATAGAAGATGCCGAGCTCTGCTCCGATGCTGGGCCATCTCTGACTTCATACTGGCGGAGGGAGCGCTTGAGGGCCTTGATAGTTTGCAACAGCTCCTGCGGGCGCTTAGTCCTGAGCTCAGGGCTCGAAGGGAGATTCTCTGAGGAAGTTATGCCAAAACTGCTATTCCTCCCTCGGTGAGCTGTGCTTCGCCCGGCGCCTGCGCCCCTTGAGGCTGCAGGGCGGGTGGGCTAGCGCGTTTGGTGCTCCAACGTTCCGTCCGCGCCATCCGCAAGGTCCAAAGGGACTTGCTCATCGTCGTTTTCGATGAGAGGATTGCTAGAGTCTTTGTCTTTTTCCATCGCCGCAAAAACTGACGACTCTGCAACCTTGAACCTTCGTGAGCTCGCTGCAGTTTGGCCGTCATTCGTTCGTCTCATTTTCAGTTGCTTTGTTGGACCGCCTGATCCCCGCTCCTGCGCGTTTGACTAGCAATACTCACAGAAATCAGTTGATAGTCTAGGCAACCTAAACTCTGCGCGAGACCTTAGCGACTCGATTCCCCTCACTCTTTTCCTAGACAGGACGTTCTTCATTCCAGTACTCATTATGCTGGCCATCACAGAACCTTCCGACTTAGCCGACTGCGCGGTCCTAGCGTTGGTTCGGTCTCGCAATGGGATTGCATTCTTCCTAGTTGCCCGGCGCATCTTTGTAGTGTTGTTTCTACTTGTTTAAGGTGGAGTGCCAATACTATAGGCCTACTTCGCGACCAGAGCAACGGCAGTATATCTGATTTCAAGTTGCTTGGATAAATATGCACGGTACAAATAATTGCAGACGTAAAACCTTACGTATCGATGCATAGGGATGGACTTTCTGAGAGGTATAAGCACATATGTGGTCTAGTCCTCTCTTATATCTATTTTGAATGCACATCTTAAGCCATTCCTTGGAGAGCGCAAGATTTCTCGTGAAAATGTGGTAGTAAAATCTGGCGACCGATTAGTCGTGAATATTCTTGGTCTTAAGCTGCATATTCCAGATAGTTCGGTCCATGTATCTATCCGTGATGTTGAGATAGGAGTGCCATCGATGTATAGCAATGAGAGCTCTGGTGCCACTGTTCATATATCGGGTGTGCGCATGTGGTGCAACTTGGTTCCATCGTTCGTTTAGGATGTATATGCGAGCTCTAATGAGGATTTGCGAAGGCAGGACCGCCCAAAAATACGCGAAGAAGATTCTTGGTTACGCTTGGGACAGCTGGCCGGTGCACTTGAGCAGTATGCAGCCAGATTTGCGACCGACCTCAGCGTTTCCGCAGAAGATGTCATACTTAGAGTGAACTTTTGTGGGTACCAAGAGTATAAGGGAAGGACGGCACCACATTGCACGCGCCCTGGTCCGTTGAGGGTCGGCAGCCGCCGCAAACGTGACCGCCCAAGTGAAACTGCATATGCGAGCGATTGGTGCCATGCAGAACTCGGCAATGCAATACTAGTTACACTGCAAGAAGCTAGAGCATCCACAATGCAGAGAACAGCAGAAGCGCGAAGTCACCCAGGGTCTTAGATGGATTCGCCGGCGGATACTACACCGACACCCTCCGCTCGCGCTGCTCACGCAAATGATACAGATGATACAGATGCTGGCGATGGCCAAGCACGCTACCAGTGGTCGACGGACAAAGGAGGCACCCTAGAAAGAACTTTGTCGGTGTTCGGACTGCAGGTGGGAGTTGTAGTGCCTGTGAAATCGCCAGCAGGAAGCACCCGAGGGGATGCCGCAGTGGCCTCCAGTGGCACCGCCAGAATGGAAGCCCATCCGTCTGCATGGGGTCCAGGTCCAGGTCCAGGTCCAGCGGCGAGCCCTACAATGCGGAGTACTGAGGCGCTAGCAGACGGGGGTCTCGATCTGTCGCGAGAACGCGAACTTCCTCTTCTAGTATTCTCTTCGGACGACGCTAGAGGCACCCAGAATGCTGCAGATACATCTGCATCAAATCTATCGGTACAACACGGTTAGCAGGGCGATCAAAGTTACAGTGGCTATGATAACACGGTTAGCAGTGTAGATGATAACGAGGATGACATCGGGAGAGACCTGCCTTTTAGCAGTGGGCACGCCTTTGATAAAACAGCCTATGGAGGGACGTTGCTCGCTTCTACATCCGAACTGGGAGTCGGACTGCCCGCCGGAGCCAATTTGATGCGGCCTACTGAGACTAGTCATGGCGACCTTAGTTTGATGCCAGGTTCAGCAGCATCGATTGAGTTCGAGTTACAGCTTCAGGTGGCAGCAAGTGAGAGCTCCACATCGTCAAGGCTTGCCGATCTGCACAGCAGGACTCGCTTAGACGTGCACATAAGCACGCCTGGAGCCCGGGTCCTCATGTGTCCAGCAAGACTAGCTGGACTTGCTCCTCTTCTGGCTGTGCTGTCGCTGGTCACACCTGTGCGGCACGCTGGCAGCAGAGCGGCTGCATCTGAAGCCGGGGGGGGTGCATTTCCCGCTGAGCCGACGAAGGCGCCCTCGACGGAGGAGACGAAGGTGCTACAGCAGCTACTCGCTACAGCTGCCGGTGTCTCAACTCGATTGGACGATGATCGAGATTCAAAGGCCAGACAAGGAAGCAATACGCCGCCACTCGAGTCATCACAGCTATCCGGGATCGTAGGATCATTGGGATGGCTCGTGGGATTTCCTCGAGAACCCGAAGCCGCTGCTCAGACGGATCTAGGCCCTGTTGTAGGACATGTGGATCCGATATTGACAGGTGGTGACCACTTAGAGTTTCCCACTGCTGACAGTGCTCCAGGTTTCACGTTTGCGGTGCGCACCGTGTCATCCAGAGGAGCTGTAGATACTGAAACTTTCGTGCCTACCCAGAATACCAACCCCGGTGCCGGGGCTATGCAAGACACGATGACATCCTTCATGTCCTTCAACTCAGAAACATCATCAGGGGTGGGGGTTCAAGCAGTCACAGATACTGCGGGTGGAAGTAGCGGCAGAAGTAGCAGCGGCAACAGCAGCAGCACCCTTCGTAAATCCGTCATGGTAGAGTCTTCGATGGCCTATTCAAAGCAGCTTGAGAAGTCGTAGCACAAAGCGCTTCGGCTGAGTTTCAATGCAAAGTTTGTTCAGGCCGTTGTCTTTGCCAAGTAGATGCCAGAAGACGCCAGCGAAGCGCAGCCCGCCCTCGTGCTAAGTCTCGGCGTCCTCAGTGCAAAGCAATCAGAATCCAGGTTGCACACCCTCGTAGATATTCAGATAGGATACATCGAGGTCGATCAAGAAAGTCGCAATGGGATGACCGGTAAGAGTACAACCCAGTGGGGACTTTTATCCAGCGATAGTCTGAGCGGCGCGTCGCCCTTGGAGGCGGAGCAAAGCGTCATGCCAATAGGTGGGATTGCTCCGATAGACGGGAAAGGCTCAGCAGCGATAGTCACCGTGGCACTTCTGCGAGAGCACGGTGACGACGTGGCCGCAGTATCTGTCGATGTTCAGCTCGGCCAGGCAAACTTTCGAATTCCTAAAGGAGCTTTCGATTTACGCTTGGATTCATTCAGCAGTAGCTTTGCTCGAGTAGCTGCTGAATCGCTCTCAGCATTGGAGAACTAGTGGCTCAAGGTCTCTGACGGGAGTGAAGCAGTGACCGCAAGAATACTTAGTAGCAGCCGAGCGGACTTCGTTGCCGTGGAACAACTAAAGCTATATAGTCTTGGGCTTCGTAGGATAACCCCCCCATCTATTTCCGTGGCCCTAGAGGGAATTACTGCCGCAGTATTGCAAGCAGACGATAGCTGCAACCAGCTCTAGCTCTCGGCTCAAAAATTAAGGATCATCAACAATATATGCCCAGAAGCAGCCAGTACGGCTCCAATGCAGGTATCATCGGCATCCAATTGGCTCAAAGTCGTGCATGATACAACCCAACTGCAGCGATGGACGATGGATGCCGTTTTAGTTCGGTTGTCGACAAAGAACCATGGCAAGTCTGTGGCCATGTTGGAACTGAGCTAGGACGGAGACCGGGTTCCGTGTGTCGAGCTTTGGCCAAGCCCTCCATTGTGGAATGTTCCAGCGACAGGCGATGGTAGCGCTACACTGTTAAGCACATGTCCTGTGTGCAACTGCCGGGGCGATTTGATACAAGCCGCACGTGATGGGAAAGGCAACCGTGCAGCTCGCGAGAGATTATTGTTCTTGACTAGCGTCGACTTTGCTAGCGCAACCCTATTTGTCAACGAAATTGGACCCCGAGACTCGCAAGCCATTGCCAGTCTGATCAGGTCTCCGATCTTTGCAGGTGAAGGACAGGCCAAGCCAGCCCCGGCCACACGGCAGGCCAGCGCAGTGTTGATCCAAGCCTCTCGACTAGCGGCACTGTGGAAAGAGGAACAGCTCCTTCTTGCCACCGGTCCCAGCGTAGAGCTTTGGTCGGAAATGGTGTTGGCATTACCTGGCGGCGGCGAACCCCCATCCAAGTCATTTGCTCTAACCTACATACACGGGGAGAATCTTATAGTCAATGCAATGCTTGGACTTGATTCTAACGTACACGGCCACATTGCCGCCGCAATAGTTCCGTACTTGCAACTGGGTGAAACGGAGAACAATGGCCATGCTGCCGCTGAAACGTCTACGGAATTCTCTCCAGGTCTAGCATCCGACCAGACGGACCACCTTCCGGAAGATGTTCTCGTAATCCCATGCGACACCTCCGTTGTCGTTGAGATCGACCGTACTTAGATCATAGCAGCAGGGGAGTCTGCGTCACTAGCGGTCGAGCTGCTCCCTTTGAATGCTCGCGTCTCGTGGAGAAATTCCGTGCACCTTGAATCCGTGCTGGAATGCTCGGAGATCGTTGCATACCTACGAGAGGCAAGTTCATGTGCGTCGGACAAGAGAGAGGAAGTCGCTCGTTGCAGCACGTTCAAGTTCAGTTTGTTGCCGCAGAAAGCGGTTCGAGAGGAAGAAGCCAGACGGCAGGCCCGCACTCATGATCTACGCACAGTGACGGCCAGTGAAAATGTTCGAGTATACTTGAATGCGATAAATTCGCGCATCTGCCCCGCGCAAGTGGCACACATTTTCTAGATTGCTCAGCAGCTAGGCTTACTCGGAGCCGTACCAGTTAAAGTGGGAGAAGATGAAGATAGAATAGAAGAAGGAGAAGCAGGCCTCGAAGGTGCGGATGTAGTCGCAGATGATGGAGCTGGACCAGCACCTCCACGAGGTGCTCACCCACTGCAGTCGATTGGGTTTTCTCCGCTGACGGCCCTCATGGCTGGGGTTGATGAGTTGCGAACGAAAAATGGTTCGATTTCCGCTGCTAGCTCGTCCGGCACATTCGTCCGCCTTATCAATGGTAAGAAGGCTGCTATCGATAGGCTTCGAGAGGCAATATCGGACTCTCGTCGGTTCTCTATTGATTAGGCGGTGCTCGGTAACAAGCGTCATGAAATCAGACGGCGCATATTTGAGTCAGATCTTCAGCCGAATGATCGCATGAATTCCCCAAATATTCTAGATGATTTCTTTTCAGATGCCTACGCATCGATTGGAGGGGCAGAACCAGGTGTTGCAGATGTAGCGTTGGCTGCTGCCAGTGAGCCAGGCGGGTTTGCGACAGGATCAAGCACAACGATTGCGTCCATCGTGCTCCATGGAGAGGGCACACGTGCCAGGGAACAGGTAGACCTCGTATCTGAGTTAGGAACCAAGGAGAGCCCTCGGTCTACACCTTCTGAAATGGCCAATGTGGAGCTGGTACCCAATTACATGGTCGATGCGGATGAAGGCGATGACGTGGATCTGGCTGGGGCGATCGCAGATCCGGGAGAATCGAGCGTTCGGAAGCAAGGCGAACCTAGCAGTGGGCACGAACAGGATCCGAGATCATGGCCTGGGGCGGATGACGGTGAGGTATTTGCAGCCCTCCTCCATACCTTCACCTCCTTCGGGATGCGAGGTATGGTCATAGTAGACCATGTCCAGCTAGAGGTGCGATTAGAATCGTCGAATAGTGCTACCGGCCTTAGGCTTGCTCTCTTAGCGCCAACATGTACGTTCGTTACTTGCCCTGAAGAGAGCACAGGATCAGCAAGGAGTGGAGCCGCTTGCTTCTCGATTCGGCATTTAAAGGTAGAGGCTTCCACTCCGAGTAATCCTGCCTTTGGCCTGATTCGATCGCCGTACGTTCGCGGCGGGGATGAATCTGCCGAAATGGCAGTGCGAATAACCGTGGCACGACTGGGCACTTACATCGGCGTGTCATTGCAAGCAGCAGCAGTACGGACATATGCTAAGCACAGTAGCCTAACAGTAGCATATGCCGTCGTGGGGGCGCTACTAGCTGCAGCAAGACCAGGGCTGCTGCCGAGAAACGCCGATACTGTATCGAAGTTGGAGTCAGGCAATGCAGCCAGCGCCATTACCATGGCACGTTCACGGGGAAGCCTTGATAGGATCGTACAGATTCACAGTGCTGCAACTAGCCTTCATGCTGCTTACAGCCCAGGAACGCTGGAGCCGATGTCGATGCCAGCTGACGCCATTCTCATCCCAGCAGGCGTCGATACGATTGCAAGATAGCTGTGCATCCGAGGACTGAAAATCCCTCTCGTAGCAGTAGACTGGAGAGACGACATTGGCTTGCATGACCTGAGGAGTGATGTGGCTCGGGCACGAAACTGGGGTGAAGGAGAGAGGGAAGCAAATGCCGAGGATATGGATGATATCGAGGGCAATCCCACGAATAGGGGTCAAGTAGCTGGTGCGAATGCCGTGCTCGCATTGCTTGCGAAGTCATGGTCCAAAGCAGTGACAGCAGGTCAGATTGCGAGTGCAGTTGGTGCCCTGCAACACCCTGTGATGCCTCTGCACTCGGCTGCGAGGCTAGGAGGTGCAATTCGAAGTCTAGCGCTTCTCCCCATGACAGGGGTGCGGATGGCGGTCCAAGGTGGCTCAAAGGTGATGCGGGGGCTGCTTGGTCGGGAGAACATACCTTCGTAGAGCAGTGCGACCCCCTTGGTGCGAGCGTCCAATCGCCTGCGGAGAGGTGGGGGGGCTTTGTTTTGGAGTCGCAAGGCCGGTGAGGCAATGCTAGGACTTGGGAGCGCAGTAGCGATCGAGGCTCTCAAGGCTGCCTCAAACACTGCAATCGTCCTGCAAAAACAGGCTGAGAGAGCGGAGCGTGCCATGGCTGGGGACCAAAATGGTGCTGGTGCTAGTGCTGATAGAGGGTTGCCACCAAGAGGGGAGCGTGCCATAGCTGAGAGTGGAGGTGGTGATGACGGTGACGGTGACAGTGACAGTGGAAGCTTGGTGCTCGCTATCCGCGTCGGGCTCGGAGCTGGTAGTGCCAGGCCTGGTCGAGAGGCGGAGATAGGCAGTGCTCATGCGGTGACGCGGGCTGTTCCGGTGGCGGTGCTGCGAGCAACTGCTGGTATGTCGGGTGCGATTGCAGAGCTATCACAGGCACTGCGACGCGGGTTGGAGAGCGAGGCCGAGCTTGCCGAAGAGGATGAATTAAGTGAATGAGTATAGCTTCCAAGATGCGATGCAATTGTATTAGATGATAATTTTTTGCAATGACGGCGAGCCAGCCGCCTTATACGACTATCTGTATATCCTTGGGCTCATTGCAGCGAATCAAGCTGCTCCTAGATGTCGTCCAGCTAGCCAAAGAACTCGAACAAGGAGTTCTCGTCGAACTCCAGCCTCAAGTGCTCATGTCCTTCAGAATATATCCCCTTTCCACGCCCGTCTCCTGATTCACCCACTTCCCCACTTGTCGGCGCTGGTGTTGACGAGGATCGTCCGGGCGTCGAGACCGGTGGTCTTTCAGAACCAAACTCGAGATCAAGAAGGACAACTGGGCGCAAATCTCCTGTGACCCCTCCAGCACCACCGCCCATTCTACGCTCGAATTTGCTGCTTCTAAGCTCTGAGGGCCCCCCAAGAGTGACATGCCGGAGTGCGCGCTGGATCCTGGAAGCTTCGGCCGTCCAGACCGACTTAAAGGCTTCTGCAGCGGCAGACGTGCATCCTGCTTTCTGCAAAAGTTCACAAAGGTCATTTGGCCCGCACCCATGGAATGCCGCAGCCTCTAGGATGTAATGTATACCTGAAACTAAGTCAGTGCAACTATCGTTCGTTATCCCGATTGCTGAAGCTAGTGCACTCTTCTCTGAAGCACTAAATGATATGCTATCATCGTCATGCACAGTAGAAGAAATTCTAGCTATGATTTTCACGAGCTTGTCAGCGGGTACGGCATCGAAACGAGCTAGGAGACTAGCAAATCTGAGGGAGATAGTTAAGGCATGCTGGGTGGTTGCAATACGCAGTAGCGGCCATTATGCAAGCGTGGGCGTATAAACAGGCAAATTTTACACTTACCTCTTCGTCTGTGGTAACTCCATGTTCGTGCTATGGCTGAATGAGCCCGATCTAAGTTTTCAGTGTTGCGAATCGCCGCGCAAGCGACTGCGGAACGAACGAACAACGCCAGGGCCTGACTCAAGGCCCTGTATCGAGCAGGCTGCGTGTCTGGTATTTGCTCAAATAACAGCTGCAAAGACACCACTAGACTGCTTATTAGTACACCCCCGCAGGTGGATTGGCGGCGTTACCCTCGTTTCTTGTCTATGTCAACAGGAGGATTGGACGATCCAACAAAGTCCGAGAGCGGGCACTGTTGCTATGGAGGCTCGACTGCCTGGGACACAGCCGGTGAACACCTGCTCCAGCAATCCTTGCTCACCTCGTGAGAGCCCCAAGCGAGTGCCCATAAAATAGGCCACGCGAACACGGGACTTGCAATCGCACAGTCGATGCCTTGAAAGAGTGCCAAAGGGAGCACGATCCCGATGAAACCGAGCACAGGACCTAGCAGCAGACCTACGCCGCACACGCTTGCAGGACGGCCGCAGATCAGGCCAACGACCCAAGACCACCTTAAAGCACCCACCTGCTTCTCAGACGCGCCAACCTGCCCATGATGGCGGTACTCTGCGAGCATGAATAGCTACGCTATGGGAGTAACGCAAAGCACCATGA